>LULJ01000341.1_pt1 | contig 24362 bp, 23 predicted proteins | sample 728171 | NCBI WGS metagenome assembly LULJ01 (sample SAMN03860292, study PRJNA289734) | marine metagenome | biome: seawater column; feature: ocean; material: water; isolation source: Red Sea water column Station 169 - depth 25m | place: Saudi Arabia: Red Sea | collected 2011-10-15 | depth 25 m
AGCTAATTCTTTTTTAGAGTTAGGCCTTGTAGATGAAATTATTTCATATACTTCAAATAATGAACTTGGTGATAAAGCTGTAAGCTGGTTTAAAGAAAAAAATGCTATTGAAAACTACGGTTTTAAATTAGAATCCTCCTATAAAATTGAAAGCGATATAAAAGAAGTATTTAAAAAAAATGGATAAAAGTAACATTCTTGAAATAATTGATGATATTAAATCAGGAAAAATAGTAATTATTGTTGACGATGAATCAAGAGAAAACGAAGGAGATCTTGTCTGTGCTGCTGATTTAGTAACGCCAGAGATAATTAATTTTATGGTTTCAAAAGGCAAAGGATTAGTCTGCCTACCAATGAGCAAAGAACTTTGTGATAAATATAATTTACAAATGATGACTAACAATAACAGAGCTGCTAATAAAACAGCATTTACAGTATCAATCGAGGCTGCTGAGGGCATTACAACTGGAATATCTGCTGCAGATAGGGCTCATACAATTAAAACAGCTGTTGATAAAAACTCAACTCAATCTCTTCAGATATAGTTCAACCTGGTCATATTTTTCCTTTAAAAGCTATGAAGGGAGGTGTTTTAAGTAGAGCTGGTCATACTGAAGCAGCATGTGACCTTGCCAAGCTAGCAGGTCTTCAGTCTGCTGGAGTTATTTGTGAAATTATGAATGACGATGGAACAATGGCTAGACGAGATGATCTAATCAAATTTGGCAAAGAAAATAAAATTAAAGTTGGAACAATTGCAGATTTAATTGATTACAGACTTTCAATGGAGGCTACTATTGAGTCTGTTTTAGATAAAGATGTTGAAAATGAGTTTGGTAAATTTAAACTTAATGTATGGAGAGACAAAATCTATGATGAGTACCACTTCTCTCTTTCAATGGGCGATCTTAATAATAAAGAGTCACCATTAGTAAGAGTGCAAACTCAAAGCATACTGCAAGATTTGCTAGGAATTGATGATCTTGGTAAAAATTGGTCAATAAGAAGATCATTGAAGAGAATTGCAGAAGAGGGTACTGGGTTACTTGTTCTGATAAATCATAGAGATGCAAAAAGTTATTGGCTTAATAAGCTCGAAGAGAAAGAAATAGAACCAAAGAGTAATAGACGAGTTATTGGTGTTGGATCTCAAATTCTAAGGGCATTAAATCTAAAGCAAATAACCGTTTTAGGCACTCCAACAAAATATAATGCTGTATCTGGTTTTGACATTGAAATCACAGGATTTATAAATGAATAAGGAAAATTATTTTGACATTGCAATTATTAATAATGTTCTATGTGTAGAAAATGAAAATCAGCTTATTGAAAGGCTTGAGAAAAATACAAAAAATAATACTAATGCATTAATAAGTCTTATTGATGAAAAATCTATCTAATTTCAAGGTAATAATTAAAACAAGGGAATATTTAATTCAAGCTATTTTTCAAATGCTATTTAGCAATGATGATATTCAAAAAATAATAACTCAATTTAAAGATGAGCATAAGGATAAAAAAATTGATTTCAATGAATTTTCCGACTCACTAAAGTCTATTTACAAAAATAAGAAAGAGATTGAATCAGTAATTAAATCTGTGGACATTTCAAGTTCAAGTATCGAATTGATTGATAAATCTATTCTAATTTTTGCTATCAACGAGATGTTTTATGGCACCTTGGACAAACCCATTATTATCGATGAATCTATCAGGTTAGCAAAGAAATTTTCAAGCCCTGACTCATATAAATTTTTAAATGCTAAATTAGATAAAATTTTAAAAAAAGGTATTTAAAAATTATCTTAATATTGTTTGATCTCTTGATGGTCCAGTTGAAATAATTGAAGCTTTGCTTTTAACAAAATCTTCAATATATTTTATAAAGACTTGTGCATTATTAGGGAGACTATCATATTCAGTGATGCCTTCGGTTGAGGATAACCAACCCTCAAACTCTTTATACACTGGCAAATCATCTTCATAATCAATACATACATTAATCTTTTTCATTTCATCTAAAACATCAAGCTTTGTAACGCAAAGGTCTGTCACAGAATTTGTAAAAATAGCTTTTTTTAACGCAACTAGATCAAGCCAACCACATCTTCTAGGTCGTCCAGTTGTTGCTCCAAACTCGTTACCTCTTTCAGCAAGCATTTTGCCATTATCATCAAAAAGTTCTGTAATAAAAGGCCCCTCACCAACCCTTGTTGTATATGCCTTTGATATCCCAATTATTTTGTCTATATACTTTGGGCCTATACCTAAACCAGTAGAGACACCTCCTGCGGTTGTACTTGATGATGTTACATAAGGGTAAGTGCCATGATCAATATCTAAAAGAGTTCCCTGAGCTCCCTCAAATAATATAGATCTGTTTTCTTCAATCCACTTTTGCATCAAATCTTGTGAGTCAACGCAATAATTTTTATACAATTCTTCGTATTTGATTACTTCTTTATATACCTCATCAATGTCATATGGTTTTTGATGATATAAATCTAATAACCTATTATGGTATTCAACAAGAGAGCCAATTTTTTCTTTCAGATTTGACTTATCGCCAAGATCTCCGAACCTTATTGCCCTTCTTCCAATTTTATCCTCGTAAGCTGGGCCTATCCCCCTTCCAGTGGTACCAATTGATTCTGTTTTATCTCTAGCTTTATCAATTGATATGTGGCTTGGTAAAATTAAAGCACAAGCTGAACTTATAAAAAATCTATCGCTAAACGTTATATTTCTTTTTTTTAGATTTTTAATTTCTTTATCAAGTGCATCTAAGGCTAGAACCACTCCATTGCCAATTAAACATTTAGAACGTTCATGAAGTATTCCTGATGGTATTAAGTGAAGAACAGTTTTTTCTCCATCAACTTTAATGGTGTGACCGGCATTATGACCACCTTGAAATCGGCAGACAATATCTACATCTTCACTTAGATTATCAACAATCTTTCCTTTTCCTTCATCTCCCCACTGAAGACCAAGGATTAAAGTATTGTTAGACACTCGAAAGCCTAATTTTGATCTTTTTTATCGTTAAGATATTTAAAAAATTCTGAATCTGAATCAATTAGCATTACATCTGATTTGTTTTCAAACGTTTCCACATAAGCTTTCATGCTTCTTGTAAATTCATAAAACTCAGGATCTTGTGAAAACGATTCTGCATATATACCCGCAGCTTCAGCATCACCCTCACCTCTTAATTCTTCGGCCTTTTTGTAGGCCTCAGCTAATATAACGACTTTATCTTTGTCAGCAACTGCTCTGATTTCTCTAGCAATTTCCTTTCCTTCTGATCGAAGTTCTTCTGCAAGTCTCTGTCTTTCAGTTCTCATTCTTTCATAAACGGAATTACTTAGATTCATTTAGTGAGCTAAGCATGATGCTCATTAATTCATCCCTTTCACCAGATACAACCTCTTTAACTGTTCTTTTACCAAAATTATTTTTTAAGACGAATTCAGATCTTTGTCCAAGCAAGCTATTTAAGCTGTTAAAACTTCCATTATTTGCTTTATAAAATGTCAACACATCAGTAATTTTATATTTAATAAATGAGTCAACCAAAAGATACTTACTTTCAACGGTTAATATTCGATCAGGCTCTTCATCAAGCGTTTGAATTCTTGCGTCATATTTTTTTACGTCTTGGATAATTGGTAGTTTAAAATGAAATCCTACAGGAATATCAGGTCTAACCGCTTCACCGAATTGAAAAACAATTGCCCTTTCTTTTTCGTTTACTACAAAAAAACTATTGATTAATAAACCAAAAGTTAATGCAGCAAAAATTATGTAAAAAGTATTTCTATTCATCATCATCACCTTTCTTTTTATTTTCTTCCATTATTTTATCTAGAGGTAAATATAAAAGATTGTTACCGCCCTCAACGTCAACCATAATTTTGGTTGAATTAGAAAGAACTGACTGCAATGCGTCTAAATATAATCTGTCTCTAGTAACCTCAGGAGCTTTGGCATATTCCTCAAGAAGTTGATTAAATCTCTCAACTTCACCTTCAGCTTTTGCTACAACCTCTTCTTTATAAGCCTCAGCACCTCTAATTCTTGCCTGAGCTTGTCCTCTGGCCTCAGGGACAATCGATAGTGCATATCTTTCAGCTTCGTTTTGTAATCTTTCTTTATCCTCTCTAGCAGCAACAACATCATCAAAAGCATTCTTTACCGCAGCAGGAGGATCAGTTTTTTCTATATTAACCTGTTGAACAATTAATCCTGTTTGATAAATATCTAAATAAGACTGAAGTCTAGTTTGAACTTCTTGTGCAATATTTTCTCTGCCAACAGTAAGCGTCTGATCTAATGTGTTATCTCCAACAACATGCCTTAATGCACTTTCTATAGCATTTCTTAGACTACCTTCTGGATCCTTAACATTTAGTACAAAGTCTTTTAAATTTGCAATTCTATATTGAGCTGAAACTGTAACGTCTACAATGTTCTCATCTTTTGTAAGCATACTATTGGTTTGGGTGTATCTTCTAGTTAGTGATACATTCTCGATATATCTATCGTCAATACCAGCCAGTCTAAAATTAAGACCTTCTTCTTGTTCTTCATAAAACTTACCAAGTCTAAGTATTACTGCTCTTTCAGAAGCATCTAATTGATAGATGCATTGTGATGCATACACAATCGAAAATCCGAATAAAGCATACAAGAACAACCTAGATGATGGTAACTTAAATCCACCACCGCTTCCGCCTCCACTCGATCCATTGCTTGAAGATTTTTTTCCTCCAAGAATAGATGAAAACTTTTTCATCAATTCATCAAAATCTGGCGCATCATTTTTATTACCCCAGGGATCTTTATTATTTTGGTTTTCCCAATTCACATTTATAACCTCTTTAAAACTTATATTATAAACTTATGTTGGGGCTTATTATTACTTTTAAAGTGCTGTAATTAATTTTTTAACGCCATTAATCATATTTTCAGACTTAGAAGGGTCAATTTCTTCAAATTTATTCCAACTTCTTATCCATGTAGTTTGTCTTTTTGCAAGTTGTCTTGTTGCAAAAAGAGCTTTGTCAAAAAAAGTCTCATAATCATATTTTTTTTCTATAAATTCAAAGGCTTGTTTATAATTAACTGCTCTTCTAATAGGATGATATAGATCAAGATCATAGTTTGTAAGTAATTTCTTAGCCTCATCTATAAGACCCATTTCAATTATTTCAATTAATCTTTTTTTAATTCTTTGATGAATAGTTTTTCTATCAATTGAAATGCAAAACTGAATAATATTAAACTTGTCTGAAAGACTGTTTTTTGTACTATCTGAAAAAATGTCGCTCATTTTTCTTCCGGTTTTTTCATATATCTCTAAAGCTCTAATTATTCTAACTTCATCGTTTTTATGAATTAAATGATGGGGATATTTTTCAAGAACATTTTTATTTGGTTTTGCGGAGCCAATATTACAATCTTTATATACCATTACAGAGTCAACACTGATTAGCTCGACTGGAAATTTTTTTGCTAATTTAAGAGCTAAATCTGTTTTTCCAGATGCAGTGGGCCCGAAAAGAAAGACTATTGGTTTATATGATTTATTTATTTCAGAGCATCCTCATTCATTTCACCTGTTCTAATTCTTACAACTTCATCTATAGGTGAAATGAAAATCTTACCATCTCCAATTTTTCCAGAAGCAGATGATTTAATAATTATATTTTTTACTTCGTCTATCATTTCATCGGTAACAGCTATTTCAATTTTTATTTTAGGTAGAAAATCAATAGTATATTCCGCTCCTCTATATAGTTCTGTATGACCTTTTTGTCTTCCAAAACCCTTAACTTCTGTCATTGTCATTCCAGAAACGCCAATTTCGTCGAGTGCAGCCCTTACTTCTTCAACTTTAAAGGGTTTTATTATTGCTGTTATTAGTTTCATGTTTTACAAAATCTTGTATATATTTATATTGTATTTCTGTTGAGCCCCTATTTTTAGCCACTACATCACTAGCATTATCTACCATATTAATTCTATATTCATTATTATTAAGTAATTCTTTGAATGCGCTCGACAGCTCTTTGTATGAATTAAGTTGTATACATGCATTTTTATCATTAAATATATTTACGATATCTTCAAAATTTTTCATGTAAGGACCAACTATAATAGCGCATTTGTTATTTGCAGGTTCTATAAGATTATGTCCTCCATATTTTTTAAATAAGCTTCCACCTATAAAAGCTATTTCTGCATGATCGTATAATATATTTAACTTTCCAGTAGCATTCAAAATAAATGCATCAGCGTTCTCAGTATCTATATTTAAATGCGATATAATTTTTGCAGATAATTTTCTTTTTTTGAAAATTTCTATGACAGAACTTGCTCTTTCAGGATGTCTTGGTACTAGTATCATTTTTAAATTTTGAAAATCTTCTAATAACTTACAATAAGAATCAATTACGATTTCCTCTTCTCCTTTATGTGTACTTGCAGCAAGAAGATATTTACTATCATTATTAATTCTGATCGATGAAGTAGATTTTTTAAAAATTGCATCAAATTTTATTGATCCAACTTGTTTAATGTTATCTTTTGAAACACCAATCTGAATAAATCTTTCTACATGTCGCTTGCTTTGAGCTAAAACTATGGAAATTTTATTTAGGACATTTTTTGCAAAAAGTTTTAGTAACAAATATTTTCTAAGTGAAGACTCTGACAATCTAGCGTTTGATAAAATTATGGGGATCTTTCTTTTAGATGCGATTGAAATCATCGAAGGCCATATTTCTGTTTCAAATAAGATTAGACAGATTGGATTAAACTTTTTGAAAAAAAAAGTAACAAATACAAAAAAGTCCCATGGGGCGTATACGATGATTATTTTATTTCCATAAAGTTTTTTTGCATGTCGTAAACCTGTCGGAGTAGATACAGTAAGAATTATTTCATTATTATCAATAAATTTTCTTAATAGTTGCTCCGAGCCAATTACTTCACCTAGACTTACTGCATGAAACCATACAAGGTTTCTTTTTGAAGATTCTTTGTATAATCCAAATCTATTGGATAAATTATATAAATAATCTGTATCTTTAAAGCCCTTAACCGCAATTCTTGTTACCATAATAGGTAATAGCATTAATAAAACTAAGTTATAAATTAATAACATCATAAAATTTTGAATAATCTAATAACGTAATGATACATCTTAATATCAAATGAATAATGCTTTATTAATAATTCTTGTTAAATTATGGAAATTAATTGTTTTTTTGCCATTAAAATTTCAAAATTTAATTGCAGTGATTTTAGGTTATTTAATCTCTTCAATTCCAATCAAAAGGAACAGAATCAGTAAAGTAAATATTGATTTATGTTTCAAGGATTTGAGTCAAATAGAAAGATTTAAGATTTATGATAAAAATACAAAAGCATTTGCAAAAGTTATTTTCAATACAGGGATTGCATGGTTTTGGTCGGATAATAAAATCAAAAAGAATATTCCCTATAAAATTAATGGTCTACAAAATTTAATAATTAATCAAAATTCTGATACTGGTATTTTATTATTTTTTAAACATTCACTTCACCTTGAGCTTGATTCAAGAATCCTTGCAATGCACGCAGAGATTTATGGTATTGAAAGAGAGCATAACTCAAAAAAATTTGAAGAAATTCAAAAAATGGGCAGACTTAAGAGTATGATGGGAATTACAGACAGAGAAAACACTTTTACATTTATGAGATGGTTAAAAAAAGGTAAGACTGTTTTATATGCTCCAGATCAAGATTATGGAATCAAAAAATCTGTTGTAGCAAATTTTTTTGGAATTCCAGCTGCCACAGTTAAAGCACCACAAAAAATCATAAAAAAAACAGGATGCAAAACTTTTTTTATAAACTCTTTTTATGATGCAGATATTCTTACATTAAATATCGAAGAAATTAGTATTGATCAGTCATCTGTTGAAAATTTTTGTGAGCAATTAAATTTATACATCGAAGAAAAAATAAAAATGCATCCTCATGAGTATCTTTGGCAACACAGAAGATTTAAATCGACATTGGGAAAAAATAATATTTATCAATGAATTTGAATGAAATAAAAGAAATAAAGGGATTCATGCCAAATCACGAGGGTATGGCCCTGTACAAATGGGCACAAAAATTTTCAAAATTAGGCCATATTTTAGAAATTGGCACATATTGTGGTAAATCTTCAATATATTTATCTTTTGGAGCAAAAAAAAACGATAAATATGTTTATACAATTGATCATCATAAAGGTTCTGAAGAGCATCAATTTAATGAAGAATATTTTGATCATGAGATATATGACAAACTTAACAAAAGAATTAACACTTTTCCTTTTTTAATTAGAAATATAAATAAGTTTGAAATAAAAAATATAGTTCCTATCATTGGAACATCAGTAGAAATCTCCTCAAAATGGCAATCACAAATAAGCATGTTATTCATTGATGGAGGACATTCTTTTGAGTCCGCTAATAATGACTATGAACATTGGGAACCAAAAATCGTCAATGGTGGTTGTCTGGTAATACATGACATATTTGAGAATCCTGATGAGGGTGGTCAAGCACCTTATGAAATTTATCAAAAAGCTCTGCAAAATAATTATAAAATCTACGAAAGAGTTGACACAATAATTTGTTTAATAAAGGGATAATTGATTCTCTAAAAATAAATTTGAAGCATTTGAGAAATTAAGGACGGTATCTGCCGCAATTATTAGGGCAGCTGAAGTCCAACTTGGCTTTTCATTTGGCCAAAATATATTCTCTTCATACTGCCATCCCATATAAGGTATTTTATTTTCATCAGTAATATTTAAGACATCTGTAAGTAGCTCAACAGACTTTTCTTGATCACCATAAATCATTAACGAAATTATAAATTCAGATGTTTCAGCAACTGTCACCCACGGTTCTTCAATAACGCATTGAATTCCAATATCTTTTACGTAAAAATCTTTAAAAATTTTATCCAAGTACGATTTTATTTCATTTTGATCTAGACATCCTGACAAAATTGGATAATAAGAGTCCATCGAAAATCTTTTTCTATCTTTGCAAATGTCAAATTTTCCAACTGGATTTTTTATGGCTTGTGATAATAACTCATGAGATTTAATCCAATTTTTTAAATTTTTATCTTTTTTTAATATTTTTGAAATTGCTAATCCACATTCTATACTTTTAAGTATTGAAGAAGATCCTGTTATCAAAAAGTCATTTTCTATCTCTCCATATTTATCTATAGACCATGGTATTGTTCCATTATTAATCTGAAGATTAAGTGAAAAATTTATAGCTGATTCGATTGCTGGCCATAACTCTTCTAAAAAATCTTTATCAAGAAAAATTTTGTAAAAATGTAATGCCGCTACAGAAATATATGGCCCAAAGTGAGTCGGTTTATTTTTTTCAACAGGAACTTCGTTTTTATATTTTGCAAACCAACTGCCATCAGAATTCTGATTTTTTATTAGCCATGAAAAAGCAAGTTTAGAAGCAACGTATTCATTTGAGAAACTTAAGCCCATGATAGATTCCATATGGTCCCAAGGATCATGAAAACCGTCATCGTCAGAGGGTATTGCTCCAGATTCATATTGCATACTTTTTATATATCTACCAAGATTTTTAAAATGCGCAATATCTAAGTCTTTTTTGATGAAAAGTCTTTTTGGATAATACATTCTAAATCTTTTTAAAGTACATAGAAAAACTCTTTCCCATTATTGGATTCATTAATTTATCAATGTTATCAATAATTCGGGGTTTTTTTAGAATATGTCTCTCAAGTATTTTTTTGTAAACTTTTACTAATAAATTTTTTTCTTGAGATTTCCAAAAGAAACATCTTAACCACCAATAAGGACTATGAATTGAATGAAATTTTTCAGAAGATAAAAATATGAAACCACGACTCTCTATCTCATGAATAAGTTTTTTTTGATCAAAAATTCTTAAATGTCCTCCAGGCTGATTTTGATATTCCTTTGATAAATACCAACAAATTTTTTCTGGCCAAAAGGCAGGCACACTCGCAAAAAACTTTCCCCCTGGCTTTAATACTCTATTAATTTCAATGACTGCGTCGTTATATTCATGCAAATGTTCTAAAACCTCAGAACAAACGATTAAATCAAAAGTATTATCTGGAAAAGGTAAAGAATATGCTGATCCTTTGATAAATTCTGCACCTACCTCTGATATGGATTCAAAGTAAGAATATCCCTTCTCAGCTTTTTTTAACGAATCGTCATCCATATCAAGGCCAACACATTTCATCATTGGATATTCCTGCATTACACCAAATATATGTCGTCCTTCACCACATCCAACATCAAGCATTGATCCATTACGGTTAAGAGTATATTTTTTGAAATTAAAAGTTAGCATTTTTGAATTTTTCTATTGTACTTAGAATAATTTTCTCATATTCTTCTGTTATCTTTAACCAATTAAAATTTTGGATTATATGTTGTCTTCCATTACGCGCAATTTCTTGATATTTGGGATAATCTAGAAAAATTTCCTTAACACCATTAGATATCATTTTCTCATTTTTTGGTTCAATTAGTTTTGCATAATCTGAAGTAAGTTCAGGAATCGATGAAATATTTGTTGCAATTAAAGGAATCTCACAACTCATTGCTTCAATAACAGGATAACCAAAACCTTCATATAATGAACTTACTATCGCTATTGAACTGGAAGCATAAAGTTCTCTAATCTGAAATTTAGATAGGCTTGATTTAAATATAACATTATCCTCCAGTTTTAATTTTTTTATCAGTCTTTGAGTATGTCCATCCTTTTTAATCTTTCCAATTACTACTAAATGAATTTTTGGAAAATCTTTTTTTAGAATCTTTAATGCTTTTAATGAATAATCAAGGCCTTTTATTGGCACGTCAGCACTAGATGTAGTAATAAGTCTGAATTTATTTCTTGGGAAATTTTTAATTGGTGAAAACTCTGTTGTGTCCAAACCATTATTGATAACAGTTATATTTTTCTTATCGCATTTAAATTCATTTATGATTCCATGTTTTGAACTATTAGACGGAGTAACGATTCTATTAATTTTAGGTGCTACTTTTTTTTGCATTTTTAAGAATGAATACCACCTATATCTTGAGATTCTAAATTTAATTTTCTTTGATGATTCCAGTTCATGTTTATAATCAATCGTTATAGGGTGATGGATAATTTCTATAAATGGAAATCTTTTTTGAATCTCTAACATTCCATAACTGATAGATTGATTATCTATTATCAAATCATACTTTTTGATTCCATCAAGAAACTTATTTGCTCGAGTACCAAAAGTTTTAGGTTCTGGAAAACCACCTAGCAAAACCGAAAAAAATTCGTAATAATCATCAACTTTTTTATTTTTTTTTATAAGAAGTTTTTTAAGTCTATCCCAAAAGGAAAATGTTTCAAATAAATCTAATCCTGGGAGTTTGATTAGATTGACTTCTTCATGCAAGTCAGGATAAGGAGGTCCAGATATTACATCGATATTGTGACCCATTAAATTTAAAACATATGAAATATCTCTTACATAAACACCTTGACCTCCGCCAAAACGAGCACTTCGATAACTTAATATTGCTATATTTAATTTTTGCAAAAGGATATTTAATTAATTTTTGTTAGCCAGCTATGATATTTAACATCCTCACCAGAAATTATCTGCTGAAATTTATTTTGGAGTTCTTTTGTAATATCACCTCTTTTACCGTTAGCAATCATCTTATTATCTAACTTTGAAATTGGTGTAATTTCAACTGCAGTGCCTGTAAAAAAAGCTTCATCAGCATTTAATAAATCTTCATAGCTAATATCTTTTTCATATACTTTAAATTTTAAATCTTTTGCAATTTGGATAACCGACTGACGTGTTATTCCGTTTAAACAATGTTCAGTTGTGGGTGTAAAAATTGATTGATCTTTAACAATAAAAATATTTTCGCCACTTCCCTCAGATATAAAATCATTTTTATCTAACATTACTGCCTCGTCAGCTCCATTATCCAGAGCCTCATGAAGGGCCATGGTATTACTAAAATATGTCCCTATTATTTTATTACCTGAATGAAGGGGATTTTCATACTGTCTATGTGAAGATTTAATAACAGATATGCCATTTTTCTTTGCCTCAGGATCCATATATGAGGGCCACTCCCATGATGCAATAGCCACATTTACACTTAAATCCTTTGCACGCAAGCCTAAACCCTCATTTCCTAGATAAACTATAGGCCTTATATAACCTTCATTTAGATTATTTTTATTTAGAGTGTCACACTGTGCTTTATTTATTTCTGATTGAGAAAAAGGTATTTTAATACCTATTCTGGATGCAGCGTTGAAAAGTCTTTCGGTATGATCAATAAGCCTAAAAATAGCTGCTCCATCTCTTGTTTTATATGCTCTCACTCCTTCAAATACACCAGTACCATAATGGAGAGTGTGCGACAAAATATGCACATTTGAATGATCCCAGCTCTCAAAAGAACCGTTTTTCCAAATATATTTATTTTGAGTATTAATAAACACGTTTCAAGATATAATTATGATTATTTATTATTGCAAAATCATTAGTATAACTAAAGAAAAATGGCAGAAATAACAAAATCAATTTTCAGAGAATATGATATTAGAGGCATCTATCCTATTGAAATAAATGAGGAAGTAATAATTCACATAGCAAAAGCAATATCCATTAAATGTAACAATGAGAATGTTTCTGAAATTTGTATTGGAAGAGACGGAAGAAATTCTAGTCAATCATTATCAGATGCTCTTGAAAAATCACTCTCAAATTTTGGCGTCAATGTTGAAAATATTGGGCTTGTAACAACTCCTTTACTATATTTTGCATCCAAAAAAAATAAATCTAAAAGTGGTGTGATGATAACCGGCAGTCATAATCCAAAAGACTATAATGGTTTAAAACTTGTAATAGATGATAAACCTGTTTCAGGCAATGAAATATATGAACTTATTAATCAAAATATAGTTGAATCTATTCATCCCGGAAAGATATCCAGAAAAGATATTAGGGACTTGTACATAAAAGAGGTCATCGAAAATATTCAAATAAAAGATACTAAAAAACTAAAAGTTGTCATAGATTGTGGTAATGGTGCAGCTGGATGCATCGCTCCAAAATTATTTCAAGAATTAGGCTGTGATGTTATAGAACTATTTACAGAAATTGATGGTAATTTTCCAAACCATCATCCTGATCCAGGTAAACTGGAAAATCTTTCAGATATAATTAATAAAGTTCAGTCTTCTAAAGCGGATCTTGGTTTAGCTTTTGATGGTGATGGTGATAGAGTTGGTTTAATTACAGATACCGGAGAGGTTGTTTTTCCAGACAAGATAATGATGATCCTCAGTGAGGATATTCTCAAAAAAGAAAGGGGAACTATAATATTTGACGTTAAATGTTCAAATGCTCTTCCAAATTTGATCAAGAGTCTTAATGGGAAACCAATCATGTCGCCAACAGGACATTTTCATATTAAAAATGGCATTAAAGAGCATAATCCACTTTTGGCGGGTGAAATGAGTGGCCACATATTCTTTAATGATAAATGGTATGGATTTGACGATGGTCATTACTCTGGAGCAAGAATTATTGAAATTATTTCAGCTAAAAATGAAAGCATTTCCTCAATTAATAACAAACTCCCAAAGTTATTTTCGACTCCAGAATTAAATATTACAGTTACTGACGAAACTAAGTTCAAAATTATTGAAGAATTTTCTGCTAAATGTAAATTAGATGGAGAAAAAATTACTATCGATGGTTTAAGAATCAACTTCAAAAATGGGTGGGGTTTAATAAGAGCATCAAATACAACCCCGAAATTAGTTTTAAGGTTTGAAGGAAATTCTCAAAGCGATCTCGAGGCTATTCAAAAAGATTTTATGAATGAACTTTCTCGCATTTGTCCTGATATTGATATAAATTTAGAATAAGAAATGAAAAAAGATAGAAAAAATATTATCTTAGAATCACTTGCTAGCTTGTTAGAAGAAAGAAATTTATCAAAAATAACTACCGCTGCACTCGCTGAAAAATCACAAATTACTGAAGCAGCTTTATACAGACATTTCCCAAGCAAAAGATCGATTTATGCTGAACTTTTTTCTTTTTGTGATGATACTGTCTTTGCAAAATGTAATGAGTTGAAGAAAGAGAAAATTTCTTCAAAAGATAAAGTTAAAAAAGCATTTATATTTTTTATTATTTTTATAGAAAAAAATAAAGGATTTGCAAGATTACTATCAAGAGAAGCTCTTTCTTCAAATGAACAAAATGTAAGTGAAAATGTTAATCAGTTTTTCGAGAGATTTGAATTAGTGTTGAGACAAATTTTAAAAGAAGACGAAAAAAATTTGTTAACTCAGCCTGGCATTTCTGCTCAATTGATTATTACTGTCCTTGAAGGAAATATAGGAAGATATATAAGATCAAAATTTAAAGATTCTCCATCAAATTACATTGAAAATATTTGGAATCTTTTATCTTCAAATATTTTTAAAAGTTAATTTATGTTTTCATCCAAAAACAACTCAAAATAAAAATTATCCTCAGTGTCTGAATCAATTTCTCCTGTTGACTTGTTAACTCTTACAAAGGATACATTTTCAGGTATTGAGTTTTTCTGGATTTCAAGATTTTTTAACTTAAAGTCCATATAATTCAACCAAATTGGTAATGCAATAGTTGAGCCATATTCATTTTCGCCTAAAGATGAAAAATCATCAGTGCCGACCCATACTGTAGTCACAAGATCTTTGTGAAATCCAGAAAACCATGTGCTCACTGAATTATTTGTAGTGCCTGTTTTGCCAGCAATATCATCTCTATTAAGAAAACTTGATTTTCTTCCAGCAACTCCATTCTTCATAAACCCCTTTAGTGTATCTTCCATTAAGTAAGCGATTCTTTTATCTATCACTCTTTCAGAGTTATTAATTGGATTAATTAAATAATATGGTCTATTTATGTTTATCTCTTGAGTGTCTAGCCAAGGAAATGCAATTATTTCATTGTCAATTTGAGAATTAAAATTCTTTTGTGAAAAAATAATCTTACCATCTCTATCTATAATTTTATCAATAAAGTGAATATTTGAAATATATCCATCATTTGCAATAACACTATAAGCTCTTACCATTTCTATTGGAGAAAAGTTTCCTGACCCTAAAGCTAAGGATAAATCTTTTGGAAGTCGTGATTTTTCAAAGCCAAATTTTTTCAAGTAATCATGAGATTTTTCAATTCCAAGTTCCCGTAAAAGTTTTATTGAAACAATATTGACAGATTTTATTAAAGCATCTCTCAACGATATTGGACCATAGAATTCACCTGTATAATTTTCAGGCCTCCAGGCACTCTCTAGATTCTCGTCTTCAAATATAATTGGTGCGTCATTAATTAGGGTTGATAGATTATACCCATTTGCAATACCTGCAGAATAAATGAATGGTTTAAAACTTGATCCAGATTGAGGAAAAGATGAGCTAACTCTGTCAAAATTACTATCATTAAAATTCTTACCTCCAACATAGGCAATTACCTCTCCAGTTTCTGGATCTATTGAAATCAGAGAAGCTTCAACCTCAGGAACTTGATCAAGTGATAAATAATCATCATTTTTTTTTAAATATATAAAATCTCCAAAATTAAGAAAATCATTGAATCCATTTGGCACTTTACCAAGCTCATTGATAGATATCTTTTCTCTTGCCCATTTATAATCGTCACTCCAAAAAGCATTTTTAAGCTCAAAATTCTCATCAATTGCAATAATCTCTTTTTCTGAAATACCCACTACAACTGCTTTAATATATGACTCATAAAATGAGTACGAATCGAAAATATTTCTTAATTTATTTGAAATATGGTCCTCATTAAGATTAATGTTGCTTAAATTTGAGTTATCAAATAAAAAATCAATGTCTAAATTTTTCAAAAGCATAATTTGTTGATCTGAAAAAATATTTTCATAATTATCAGATTTTCTCCAACCATGTCTCTTGTCATATAAAAATAAGTCTTTTAGTACACTTTCATGTGCAACTTTTTGTGACTTTGAATCAATAGTTGTATAAACAGACCAACCGTTTTTATACGCATTAAGGCCATATCTTCTTATTACTTCTTGTCTTACTAATTCCGCTATATGTTTTGCTTTAATATCATATAGGTTGATATTGTTTGCAATTTTAATTTCTTTCGAAATTGCACTTTTATATTCTTCATCACTAATATAACCAAGCATAAACATTCGAGATAAAATCCAGTTTCTTCTTTGAAGAGTGCGCCTTGGATTTTTTACAGGATTTATTCTTGATGGAAGTTGGGCAATTGCCGCAATTGTAGCAGATTCATCAATACTTAGATTTTCTAAAGTTTTATTGAAATATGTATTAGCAGCCGCCTCTATTCCATAAGATCTATTCCCTAAAAAGACTCTATTTACATATAGCTCAAAAATTTCTTCTTTCCCTAAATTGCTTTCAAGCTCTAATGCTAAAAATATTTCTTTAATCTTTCTAGAAATTGTCTGTTCGGGAGTCAATAGGTAACCTCTTACAACTTGCATAGTAATTGTGCCACCACCACCTTCACATCCAGAGGGCCTCATACATCTCATAAATGAACGAATAAGACCTGTGTAACTTATGCCCTGATGATTAAAAAAGTTGTCATCCTCAGCTGCCAAAAAAGCACTTTTTATATGATATGGAATTTCATCAAAATTTTTAGCCCTTCTTTTTATTTCGCCAAATTCTCCAATCAGGACTCCGTCTTTTGTCAAAACTTTTAGAGGCATTTGTAGTACAGATTCGTCTACATATTTGATTTCAGGCAAATTTGGCTTGGTAATAAAATACATGAAAATTATCGAGATAATTGACAGAATAGATGCAGAGATACTAATTAGAAAAAATGCTTTTATGAATTTTGGCATAAGTTATTTTAAATCTTAAACTTTTGATAATAAATCTTTTATGATTTAAAAAGTGTAATTTTTACTTTAAGTGTTAAAATTTCGCTAAAAATTTTATAACTATGAATATTTTTATTGTTGGTCCAATGGGTTCTGGTAAGTCTACTGTAGGCAAAATAATATCTGATGAATTATTTTTAGATTTTTTTGATACCGATGATGAGATTGAAAAAAGAACTGGTGCCTCGATAGATTGGATTTTTGACTTAGAGGGAGAATCAGGGTTTCGAAAAAGAGAATCTGAAATGCTAGATGAAATGGTGAAAAGAAATTCAATAGTTCTTTCAACTGGTGGAGGCATTGTCTTAGAATCCTCTAATAGAGAGCTATTGTCTTCAAGAGGAACAGTTTTTTATTTATCAACACCAATATCTGTTCAAGTTGAAAGAACAGCCAAAGATAAAGATAGACCTCTCTTAAAAAACGGTGATCCTGAAAAAATATTATCTAAGCTCCATGATGAAAGGAAAGAATTTTATAAATCCGTTTCAGATCATATTGTTGAAACTGAAGATAAATCTAGTCAAGAAGTTGCTTCTGAAATAATCAAGCTAGTTAAAAGTTAATTATGTCAATAATTTCAGCAGGTAAAGGTAAGTCAAAATATAATATTCATATTGAAGATAAAGAATTATCAAAGAATCTCATTAATAGATATCTCAATAAACATAGTAAAATTTTAGTTGTTACTGATAGCGGCATTCCAAAAAAATATTTAAAACACCTAAAGTCTAATATCAATAACAAAAGTATACATATTTTTACCTTGCCCAAAGGTGAAAAATCAAAATCTTATTATTCTTATAAAAAAATAATTAATGAGCTCTCTAAATTAAAATTTGATCGTAGCGATTATTTAATTGCATTTGGTGGCGGTGTTGTTGGGGACATAACAGGATTTGTAGCATCGACTTATTTAAGAGGTATTAGCTACATTCAAATACCTACTACTCTATTGGCACAAGTTGATTCATCTGTAGGAGGAAAAACAGCAATAAATATTCCACAAGGCAAAAATCTCGTAGGTGCATTTTATAATCCTAAATGCGTATTAATTTCTACACAATACTTAAGGACTTTATCTGAGGATGAGTACAAATCAGGTCTTGGTGAAGTCATAAAATATTCATTCATTGGAAATAAAACATTAAAAAAAATTATAGAAGACAAATCAAAGCAAATTATTGAACGAAAGGAATCAACTTTAAAAATTGTTATAGAGCAATCAATAAAAACAAAGGCAAAAATTGTAACTAAGGATGAAAAAGAATCTGGTATCAGAGCAATACTAAACTTTGGACACACATTCGGACATGCTATTGAAGCATATAAAAAATACAAAAATATAACTCATGGCGCTGCTATAGTACTTGGAATGATTATTGCCTCTAAATTATCACTTTATGAGGGATATATAAAAGATGATCAGTTAAAAAAAGTGTTAGATATTATTGATTCATTAGAATTAGAATCTGACTATAGCAAATATAATTATGCAAAATTAAAGCCGTTTATGGCTAAAGATAAAAAAGTTTCTAATGGGAAACTAAATTTAGTTATGATTGATAAAAACTTTAATGGTTTTTTAACATCGAAATATAACTTAAAAAATATTAAAAAAGTTTTAGGTTAAGCTGCATTCGCAGTTGTTGCCTTTAAAAGATCTTGAATGTTTGAAGCTGCAGGGATTACAAGCCAAAAATTAGATTCAAATCTGTCAAAGTCCTCTAAAATCTCTTTCGCCTTTTGACTGTTAGTATACTTGTAATGATTAGATAATATTTCTTTTAAATGTTTTCTATGGGGCTGCATCTCCTCAGTTGTGATCCTCTCCAAACCTACTAAGCCTCTATTACATTTATCAAAAAATGTTCTGTCTTCATCTAAGACATATGCAAATCCTCCAGTCATGCCTGCAGCAAAATTTAAGCCAACATCTCCAAGAACAGTAATATGTCCTCCAGTCATATATTCACAACAATGATCGATACATAAATTTCTCCACCTGTTGCGCCGTACAAACAAGTATTACCAGCTAGAATTGTCCTATTATCATTAAATGCAAAATCTGAATCATTTTTTATAACAATTCTTCCACCATTCATTCCTTTCCCAACATAATCATTTGCATCACCATTTAATAATAAATTTAAGCCATTAGCATTCCAACATCCAAAGCTTTGGCCAGCAGATCCATCAAAACAAAGTTCAATACCTTCACTAAGTCCATCTTCTCCATAAATTGATGCGATCTTACCAGAAATGTTTGCTCCAACTGATCTATCAGTATTGGATATTTTGTAAAAAAATTTTCCTTTCTTATCATTTTTGATGTTCTGTGTTACGTCAGATAGTATTGTCTTAGATAGACTGGCCTTGTCCCAAGGATTATTTCTAGACACTGTGCAATAGTGAGATTCGGTATTATTTTTATCGGTGTATAAAATTCCGGATAAATCTATATTTTTAAGGTAATCTTCGATATCTTCAAGTTCATTTAGATATTGAGTTTGTCCAATAATATCTTCAAGCTTTTTAACTCCAAGCTCAGCTAAATATTTTCTGACATCATCTGCAATAAAATTGAAGTAATTAATTACACGATCTTTTTCTCCAACAAAATGCTGGTTTATTAGATCTTTTCTCTGTGTTGCAACTCCTGTTGCGCAATTATTTAGATGACATATTCTTAAGTATTTGCATCCCATTGCAATCATTGGTCCTGTTCCGAAACCAAAGGATTCTGCACCAAGCATTGCTGCTTTTACAACATCTAAACCTGTTTTCATTCCTCCATCAGCTTGCAATCTGATTTTATGACGTAATCCGCTATCTCTGAGACTTTGATGAGCCTCAGATAACCCAAGTTCCCAAGGTGATCCAGCATATCTAATGGAAGTAAGTGGGCTTGCTCCGGTTCCACCATCATGACCTGAAATCGTAATAAGATCTGCATATGCTTTTGCTACTCCAGAGGCAATTGTTCCTACACCTGGTTCAGAAACCAACTTGACTGATACTAATGCCTTTGAATTTACTTGCTTAAGATCAAATATAAGTTGTGCCAAATCTTCAATTGAATAAATATCATGATGAGGTGGAGGAGATATTAATGTGACACCAGGTGTAGAGTATCTTAATTTGGCAATAAGTTGATCTACTTTACCTCCAGGTAATTGACCTCCTTCACCAGGCTTAGCTCCTTGTGCAATTTTAATTTGTAATACTTCTGCATTTACCAAGTAATGAGGTGTTACTCCAAATCTTCCTGATGCAACTTGCTTGATTTTAGACATCTTATCAGTGGAATATCTTTCTTTTGCTTCACCGCCCTCTCCTGAATTAGATCTAGCTCCAAGAGAATTCATTGCCTGAGCAAGAGTTTCGTGAGCCTTAGGTGAAAGAGCTCCTAAGCTCATACCAGCAGAATCAAATCTTTTTAAAATTTTATCTGAAGATTCAACTTTTTTAAGATCTATTTTTTTATTTGATTTAGTAATCTTGAGAATATCTCTCAACATTGCAGGTGGTCTATGATCAACTAAGTCAGCATACTCATTATATATTTCACTTGATCCACTTGAGACTGCTTCTTGAAGTTTTTTAACAATTTCAGGATTATATGTATGATATTCTCCTCCATGAACATATTTGAGAAGGCCTCCTACACTTATATCAGATAAGTTAGATTTTGCATATTCTGTTAACTTCTTATTCTCAGCATCAAGGTCACTGAAATTTTTTCCACCAATTCTGCTTATAGAATTTGTAAAACATAAATCCACAATATCTTTACCTAGACCTACAATCTCAAATAGTTGAGATCCTCTATAACTTGATATCGATGAAATACCCATTTTAGATATTATTTTTAGTATTCCTTTATTAATGCCTTTTCTATATCTTGCACAGTTTTCATGAGCCATTCCTTTGATTTCATTTCTGTCAGATAAATCTAGAATAGTTTGATATGCCAGCGAAGGATACACAGCAGTAGCTCCAAAACCAATTAAACATGCTATTTGATGAGTGTCTCTGGCAGATGATGAACTAACAACGATGTTAGCATCAGACCTTAATCCAAGATTAACCAATTTCTGGTGAACACACCCAACTGCTAGCAAGGCATTGATGGGATACTTTTTACCAGATGGCAATTTTTCTACAAGGTGTATTATTACTTTTCCTTTTTTAACGTAACTAACAACTTGATCCTGAAGTTTAATAAGGGCCTTTTCAAGTGTAGTTTTCTCATTATATTCAAGACTAATTTCAACAAATTCGAAGTGTTTATTATTTAATATAGATTGCAATTTCTTAAAAGAAAGAACAGGTGAAGTTGTAACAAGTCTTTTAGCATGATCAGGTGTCTCATCAAAAACATTTAATTCAGGACCATAACAAGTTTCAAGTGACATAACGCTAGCCTCTCTCAAGGAATCTATTGGAGGATTAGTTACCTGAGCGAATTGCTGTCTAAAATAATCATATATTTGTCTGTGCATTTTGCTCATGACAGCTAAAGCTGTATCGTCACCCATGGACCCTGTTCCTTCATTTGACTCGACAGCTAATGGTTTTATTACAGATGTTCTTTCTTCTTTATGAAGTAAAAACATTTTTGAAGCAACTGATAAATCATTGCTAGGTATTTTGCTTAAGCCAGGCCCCTCGTACTTATCAAGGCTTGATTCAATGTATACAGTTTGTGTTTTTAACCACTCTCTATATGGAAGCTTATCTTTAAGGCCTTCATCAATCTGCTTCTCATCAATAATCAAACCAGTAAAAGTATTTATTGCAAGAATTCCACCAGGTGATACTCTTCCTTTCTTAATAATATTTTGATTATCTTCGGGATTAACACCGGTCTCAGATGCAATTGTGATGATATTATCTTTATCAATTTGATATCTGGCTGGTCTTAGTCCATTCCTGTCAAGCATACAGACTGCCCATTTTCCATCCGACATAACAATTCCTGCAGGTCCATCCCAAGGCTCCATGTGCATGGAGTTATACTCATGAAAACTTCTAATATCAGGATCAAGCAAATAAGAGTTTTGCCAAGCCGGAGGCATAACCATTCTTATTGCTCTAAATAGTTTAACTCCTCCCTTTAGGAGAATTTCTATCATGTTGTCCAATGCTGATGAATCTGAACCTGATTCATTTACCAATTCCTTAAATTTTTGAATTTTTGGAAGACGGGGACTTTTAAATTTTGATGATCTTGCTTTAACCCAATTTCTATTACCTCTAATTGCATTAATTTCTCCATTGTGAGCTAATAATCTAAATGGTTGTGCTAAATGCCAACGTGGATGAGTGTTTGTAGAAAATCTTTGGTGAAAAACACAAATTGATGACTTCATATTTTTAGATTTAAGATCTAAGTAAAAATCTTTTATTGCATCAGGCAACATTAATCCTTTGTAGACAATTGTTTTTGAAGAAAAACTACTAAAATAGAATTTCTCATCATTTGAGTGAATTTCTTCAATTAATTTTCGAGCTTGATACAAGTTAGTTTCAAATTTTTCTTCATAAAAAACCTTATCTGTAGATTGGATAAAAAGTTGGTATATATTAGGTAAACAATTTTTTGCTATTGATCCTAGGATATCTTTATTAGTGGGAACTGACCTTAAAGCGCTTAATTTTAAATTCTCACTTTTAAGGATCTTTTTAATCTTAGGTATGTCTACCTCAATTTGTTTGCTTGTAAATACTTGAGCGATAGCAAATTCATCAGTAATTTTTATATCTTGCTCTTTGGATAGAATATCAATGAAGAATTTCTTGTCTAAATCTAGAAGCAAACCACAACCATCACCTGTTTTTCCATCAGCACCAATGGCTCCACGATGAGTCATACTTTTAAGAGCATCAACAGATTTTGTAATGATTTTATGAGACTTTTTACCGTTTATGTTAGCAATTAAACCAAACCCACAGTTATCTCTAAAATCGTTCTTTGAAATTAATTTAGACATATATTATAAGTATGAGGTGAGATCATATCATATTAAACTATCATTTGCTAAAAAAAAGTGTCATACTATGTCATACACAAATATTTAAAATGGCCAATAAAAATAAGCAATATAGAATTGAGAAAGGACTTTTGTTGTTTACACAACCAAGATCTCCTTATTTTTATGGAAAAATAAGGTTAAAAGGTAAATATCACACAAAATCTTTCTCTCCAATCTCAGATTTTAACAAAGCTAAAGAAAAGCTTTATGAATGGAAAAATGAGCTAATAAATAATTCCTCTGACTTAACCTCTATGAGTATAGATAGAAATCAATATACTGACTTCAAAGAACTAAATAATAATTTCCAATTTCTTGATGTCGGAAGATTTGATCCTTCTAAAAAATCTGTTGAGGAAAGAAAAATCAATTTTGTTGAGATTTATGGTGAATACAATCAATCACAAGCATCCAATCAGGCTCATAGATGTTTAGACTGTGGCAATCCTTACTGCGAGTGGAAATGTCCAGTTCATAATTACATACCTGATTGGTTAAAACTTGTTAATGAAGGAAATATTCTTGAAGCAGCAGACCTATGTCACTCAACAAATAGCTTGCCAGAAGTTTGCGGAAGAGTATGTCCTCAAGATCGATTGTGTGAAGGAGCATGTACTCTTAATGATGGATTTGGTGCAGTTACTATAGGTTCGATCGAGAAATATATAACTGAAAAAGCATTTGAAATGGGTTGGAAACCAGATTTATCAAATAGAAAATGGAAGAATAAAAAAGTTGCAATTGTAGGTTCAGGGCCTGCTGGAATTGCATGTGCAGACGTCTTAACAAGGGCTGGAATTCATAGTCATGTTTATGAGAGAAATGAGGAAATTGGTGGATTGCTTACTTATGGTATTCCAGAATTTAAATTAGAGAAATCTGTAGTAAAAAGAAGAAGAAAAATTCTTGAGGAAATGGGGATTAAATTTCATATGGGAACTGAAGTTGGTAAAGATATTAAATTTAAGAAGCTATATGAAAAATATGATGCAGTATTTTTAGGCATGGGAACCTATACATCTCTTGAAGGTGGTTTCAAAGGTGAGAAACTTCCAGGTGTATACAAAGCAATTGATTATTTAATATCCAATACAAAAAAATTATTAAATATGAGATCTGGTAAATCTGAGTTTATAAATTTTAAGGGTAAAAAAGTTGTTATTTTAGGCGGAGGAGATACCGCAATGGATTGTAATAGAACAGCAATAAGACAAGGAGCTAAATCAGTTACATGTCTATATAGA
>LULJ01000154.1_pt1 | contig 24313 bp, 25 predicted proteins | sample 728171 | NCBI WGS metagenome assembly LULJ01 (sample SAMN03860292, study PRJNA289734) | marine metagenome | biome: seawater column; feature: ocean; material: water; isolation source: Red Sea water column Station 169 - depth 25m | place: Saudi Arabia: Red Sea | collected 2011-10-15 | depth 25 m
CCAAATATGATGTTTTTTATGAGAGAGAAAAAAAGTCATTTGATCAGCTGAGTAAGAATAAAAACATGAAATTGACAAATATTGATTTTAATAAGATACCTTCTTTATCTAAAGAAATTCTTGAAAAATTAAATAAACACAAACCTGAAAATTTATATGATGCTGGTAAAATTTCAGGCATCACACCCAGCGCACTTTTTCAAATAGTAAAACACAAAAAAGTTAAAGGTAATAAAGTTGCTTAATGAAAAATTAGTAAACTTTTGCAATGAAAATTTTGATAACTCAAAATCAATTTTAAATAAACTTTTTGAATATAAAAAAATACTAATAAAAGAAAATGAGTCTATGAACTTGATTGGGAAAAGTACAATCGAAAATTTAGACGAAAGACATCTTCTAGATTGCATACAGATAGTTAAGTATCTACCCCATCATGGAAAGTCTCTGATGGATATCGGAACAGGTGCTGGACTTCCAGGAATAATATTATCAATTATTGGTTTTAAAAACCTTCATTTAGTTGAAAAATCACCAAAAAAAGCTCTTTTTCTTAAAAAATGTAAATTACAATTAGATTTAAATTATCGTGTGCATAATAAATCCATAACAGAAATATTAGACCTTAATGTCGATTGTATTACAGCGCGTGCTTTTGCTTCTGTAGAAAAAATTATATCTATGACTAAGAACATAATAAATAAAAAAACAAAATTTATACTGCTAAAAGGAAGATCTTATTTAACAGAACTCAAAGCAATTAATCAACAAAAGTATCGTTGGGAGACACATCCAAGTATTACATCAAGTGAATCTAAAATAATAATCATGGCTGCTAAATGATTATTACTATAGCAAATCAAAAAGGAGGTGTTGGTAAAACTACAACAGTTGTTAATTTAGCAACTGCTTTAGCTTCAATTGATAAAAATGTTTTGGTTGTTGATATGGACCCCCAATACAATTCTTCTATGTCTTTTAATGCTTATGATTCTAACAGATCAATTTATAAAGTTTTCAGTAATGAGACTGATATAAATAATGCTATACAAAAATCTATGATACCAAAATTAGATGTTATTTCCGCATGCGAAGATTTGGCCGCAGCAGAGTATGAGCTTGCTGACGATGAAGATAGAAACTATTTACTTAAAAAATATATCAGCAATATAAAAAAAAGTTATGATTATATTTTTATTGACACTCCACCTACTCTTGGCTTACTAACGATAAGTTCTTTGACTGCTAGTAACGAGATTTTAATCCCAGTACAATGCGAATTTTTTGCTTTGGAGGGTTTATCAAAGCTAATTAAGACTATAGAAATTGTTAAATCAAACCTTAATTCAAATTTAAAATTAAATGGGATTATCTTAACAATGTATGACAAGAGAAATTCACTTTCATCTTTAATTGAAAAAGAAGCAAGAGAATATTTTGATACAAACGTCTACAGATTCAATGTACCAAGAAATGTTACTCTCTCTGAAGCACCAAGCCATGGTCTACCAGCAATAATCTACGATCTCAATTGTACAGGGTCTCAAGCTTACATTGCATTAGCAAAAGAATTTTTAGAAAGGAACAGCATAGATGGTAACAAATAAAAAATTAGGTAAAGGTCTTTCATCACTTCTTGGCAAAAAGGAAGACTTAATGAAAAACAAAAAGGATGACACTGGCCTATTGCTTGTTCCATTAGAAAAGATCTTTAGAGATCAAGGACAACCACGAAGAGAATTTGATCCTGAGAAAATAAAAGAATTAGCTCAATCAATTAAAAAAAATGGTTTAATTCAGCCGTTAATTTTAAGAAAAAGAGATAATGATAACTTTACAATAGTTGCAGGAGAACGTAGGTGGAGAGCAGCTCAGATTGCTGATTTGAAAATACTCCCATCCCTTTTATTACCTGAAGATCTTGATAAAGATGAGATATCACTGATAGAGAATATTCAAAGAGAGGATCTTAAAATTTCTGAAGAGGCACATGCTTATAAGAGACTGATTGATAAAAATGATTATACGCACGAAAACCTTTCACAAATAGTTGGTAAGAGTAGATCTCACATAACAAATCTTCTAAGGATATTAAATCTGGATGCATTTTTTTTTAGCCTTTTAGACAAAGAAATAATAACAATGGGTCACGCCAAAGCTTTAGTTGGTAAAATTCCAGATAACTTTGATGAAAAAACCTTAGCTTTAATTTCCTCTGGAAAAATTTCAGTTAGAGATTTAGAGAAAAATAAAAGAAAAACATCAAGCCATGAGCCAAACTTGATACAAGAAGAAAAAAATCTTAGTGATATCATCGGATTTAAAACCAAAATTACATATAATAAAAAAGGTAAAGGAAATATTAAAATATTTTATGAAAACTTAGAGCAGTATAATTTTTTAATTAGTAAACTAAAAAATTAAATTTTTTATATATTACTTCATTTTTTATTTTTAAAAATATTTTCTTTATATCAATTTGTTTTTTTCTTAAATTAAAAATATCTTTTCTAATAGCTATAATAAAGTCATTACCTTGGATTATTATCGGATCTACACGGTAATTATTTTCATTAACACTAAATTTTTCTACCTCAGATAATAATAGATAAGGATGTTCTATACAATAATTTATCAAATATTGATTATTAATATTAAAGAAATTTTTTATAAAAATTTCTATGTCATTTGTGAAATTATAGCCATTTATAGTCTGATATTTTCCAGAATATTTTTTATAGTTTTTATAATCAGTAAAAATTATGTTTTTACAATTTTTTTCTAAAATTTCATTTATATGTTTAACATTTGATAGGTAATGGATAAAGATTCTACTTCTATTATCAAATAAATCATTGGAAATTAAATCTTCACTGTTATTCAAGTTATATATTAATTTTGTATTAAATTTTTTAGATAACTTTTTTATAACTAATTCATAAAAGTATGCTTTTTCATCATCGACCTTATTAACAAACAAAGTCTTATTTCTTTTTTCTTCAAAGAAGTTTCCAATCAATTTAATATTATTTGATTTCATCGCAAACTAGGTCACTAATATTTAGGCCGCTTGTAAATTTCTTCACAAAGTAATCTATGTTATCATCTTTTATTTCATCTACAGCACTTTTGTTACTTACAAACTTGTCTCCGGGAGCCAAAATGTAAAACTGTGTAACCTGGTCTTTAAACGAATGTGTAAAACAAGATAATTGTGCATTATAAATCTTTAATTCAATTTTGCTTGTTATTCTCTCCCTGTCGGATGTATTATCTATATTAGTTATATAAAGATCAGTAGAATGTGACACGCTAGCTTGTACTTGATAATGAGATTTATCATCTAAAATTCCAAAGTTATTAAAATGACCTCTTAGTTTTTTATATAGCTGTAATCCATCATATTCTCCCCCAATATATGATACAGATAAACGAATATTACTATCTCTTTTATTGTTGGTACAAGAAAGGAGGAATAAGCTAGTTAGTAATAATATTAATAATCTTATCTTGAACATTTATAACCTTTACAATTTTTTTATTAACTATTTTATTTTTAATTTTATCTAATTTATAGATATCTTTAAGTATTTCATTTTCTTTGTAACCTTTTACAGTGTCAATGGTTGTCACTAATTTTCCTTGAATTTGAATTGGTAGTCTAATTTTATTTTCTTTCAAAAGTTCAAGATCAACAATTGGCCAAGTGCCAAAATTATTAGATTTGAAGATCGATCTATTCAATGACATAGATAAACTTGGCATAATCGGGAAAAGGCAGGTTAGAATTTTCCTACTTAAAATATGATCATGAAGATATATATCTTTTCTTTCTAAAAAATTAAAAAGCGTGTAAATATCAGCCACACATTTATTCAAAGAAAAATTTAATATATTCACTTCAATATCATGTACGAATTTTTCAACTTTTTTTTCTGTAGATTGATCTATTTGACTTTTTTCTTGAGAAAAATATTTTTCTATCCTATGGATTAAGTTTTTAGAACTTTGTATTCCCTCTTCTGTCCATTCAAGCTCCCTGTCAGGAGGAGAGTCAGATATCATAAAAATCCTTGTAGCATCTATACCGTATTCTTTTAGTATTTCATCAGGCTCTATTACATTCTTTTTTGATTTAGACATTTTTTCAGAGGGCCCTTCTAAAATAATCTCTTTTGTTTTTAATTTGTATAAATTTCCATCCTCTAAATATACATCTTTCGGCATCACCCACTCATTTTCTTGTGTTTTATAAGTTTTGTGTGTAATCATTCCTTGAGTAAATAATTGCTTGAATGGTTCGTCTACTTTTAACTTATAAATATCCCTTAATGCTTTCATAAAGAACCTTGAATATAAAAGATGTAAAATAGCATGTTCAATACCACCAATATATTTATCTACGGGAAGAAAATTATTTACATTATTTGAGTCAAAGGGTTTATCTAATTTATTGTCAAGAAAACGTATATAATACCAAGATGAGTCAACGAAAGTGTCAAGAGTGTCAGTTTCTCTGAAAGCCGGTTTCTTAGTCTTAGAGCAAATGATATTTCTCCACTCATCATTTTTAAGTAATGCGTTCCCTTTTCCCTCTAGTTTAACATCATAAGGTAGAAACACAGGTAACTCAGACTTATCTAAAACTCTGTATGAACCATCTTCATAATAAATGACAGGAATAGGGCAGCCCCAATATCTTTGTCGTGAAACACCCCAATCTCTGATTTTATAGTTAACTTTTTCTGAACCAATTCCTCTTTCCTTAAAATAATTTGTAATCTTATTTATTGCCTCATCCTTTTTTAAGCCATTCAAAATCGGTGAATTAATAACATTGCCATCACCAATATATGGCAACTCATTATCATTGCACTCAATCACTTTTATAATTGGCAAAGAATATTTTTTGGCAAAATCATAGTCCCTCTCATCATGTGCTGGGCACCCAAAAATTGCTCCTTCTCCATAAGTATCTAAGACAAAGTTAGCAACATAAATCGGTATCTCTTTGTTTAAAATTGGGTGAATACAATTGAGGTTTAATGAGACACCAAGTTTCTCTTTTTCATCGCTCACCTGTTCAAATTCATTTTTAATTTTTTTAATTTCACTATCGTCCAAGCAATCTCTGACTATTTTATGATTTATTGAAACAGCAATAAAAGTAGCGCCATATATAGTATCTGGTCTGGTTGTAAAAATATTTAAAAAATTATCTTTCCCGGCTACTTTAAATTTTATTTCAGCCCCTACTGATTTGCCAATCCAATTCTTTTGCATAGTTTTGACTTTTTCAGGCCATAGATCCAATTTTTCTAGCCCACTTAAAAGCTCTTCAGAATAATGAGTGATTTTAAAAAACCATTGTGATAAATTTTTCTTCTTAACTTCTGCTCCTGTTCTCCATCCTTTGCCATCTATAACTTGCTCGTTGGCTAGTACTGTTTGATCAATAGGATCCCAATTAACAAGAGCATCTTTTTTATAAGCTAAACCGGCTTTATAAAGGTCAATAAATAATTCTTGTTGATATCTGTAATAATCGCTATTACATGTAGCTAGTTCTCTATCCCAATCTAGATCCAAATCGAGTTTTTTTAGCTGTGACTTCATATTCTTTATATTTTCGAGTGTCCAATCTTGTGGATGAGTTTTAAATTGAATAGCAGCATTCTCAGCTGGAAGACCAAATGCATCCCATCCCATAGGATGAATAACACTATCGCCTTTTAACTTGTGGTATCTGGCACATATATCTCCAATTACATAATTTCTTACATGCCCCATATGAATATTACCCGATGGATAGGGAAACATTTCTAAAATATAATTTTTGGATTTCACTTCTGAGAGTTTGAGCTAGCTAAATCACCAGCTATCTCAAGAATTTTCAAGACAATCTTTTTTTCTTCATCAGGGTAATTTTTACTATCTGATATCCATGTGTTGTTGTTTTTATTTTCACATAAAAAACTAGAGGATACTCCTGTAGTAATTAGTTCACTTGAAAGTACTTGAATTTTTATTAGACACCTTTGATTTTCAAAATTAGGTGTGTAAATCCAGTCAGTTTCAATGTAGCCCCCCTGATTGTCTGCAATTTTTAAAGGATATTTTTTGGTTACCTCTAAGGAGCCGCTCCACAAGTATGGATTTACATTACTTTGGAACACAACATTCTGACGATCTCCTTTAATTAAATCATTGATTTCACCCCGAATATCAAAAAGTGTTTCGCCCTGTGCCCTCTCACGCGCCTTACAATTCTCCCATCTTTTTGAGCCATATTTGTATCTGGACTGATTAGCTGGGTTATCACATTCACCATATATTTCATTTAATCTGCTCATATTTCTTTCATGATTACCTGAGCAGGACTGAAGAAAAAATACCAAAAACAAAGCAATTGGAGATATGTACTTAAACATCATCAACAAATTAGATCAATTTAATCAAAAATAAACAAAAAAAAACCAGGGGTTAGTTACCCCTGGTTTATAAAAAGTAAAATTATTTACGATTAGAAGCTTACGCTTGTACCAACCGCAACAACAGTCTCACTTGTTGTGTTACCTGGAGCGGCTGCACCAGCACCTGTCAAGCTACTCATCTCAGCAAATACTGAAGCACCACCACCTATAGATTGTGATAATGTAATATCAGTTTTTTGAGATGTGTTACCAGCTGAACCAGCATCAAAACCAGAGTAACCAATAGCAAGAGCTGCACTACCTACAGTTGTTGAGTAAGTTGCTGAGTATGCTTCACCTTCAGTTGCAACACCAGTTGTGTCATTACTTGTTGATTCAAAACCAATTCCAAATGAACCGTCACCTAAAGTCATAGTTAACGCAGCACCAGTTGATTGGTAGTTAACACCATTTTCATCAGTTTCAGATGAAGATGCGGTTAATGACATGTCGCCTAAAGGCATAGTTATGCTAATACCAGAACCTGTGATTGTTCCATCACTAACTTGGTCTGTGTGACCCTTAGTTCCTGCAGTACCATCGTAGAAGTGAGTACCAGTAATAGACATATCACCTAGAGTTGTAGTACCACTTATACCTGAACCATCGTCTACGTTAATTGCTACATCATTTGTATGTGTAACTTGGTTTGAGTCTGCATGTGCTACAAGCTCACCAACTAAACCTGTTCCTGAAGGAACAGCTACGTCGTTAGCAACAGTGATAGAACCGTTTGCAAAACCAAATGTTAATGATGTTAAGCCAGTTGCAGCAGTGTTATTTCCTGTAGCGTCATTATCGTTTGATAATGAACCACCAGCAGAAATTGTTACACCACCATCAGTTGTTGTTGACATTGAGAAAGAAATAGCACCACCAATGTGTGCGTCAGCATTTCCCTCTGCGTCTACGTAAACAGCATTCATAGAACCGCTTACTGAGATGTCTGCATTTGCAGCTGTAGAAAATAAAGCAGCTGATAGCGCAGAGATCGCTAATAGTATTTTTTTCATAATAAAATCCTTTCTTATTATTAGATCTAATACTTGCAGAGATATTAATCAAATTTGCTTTGAATTAACCAATTTTATGAGAAAATTTGAAATAAGATAGAGTTTGTTGCGTTTTTGCAACACTATTAATTAATCAATTTTATAACCAAAAAATTCATTATTTTTTCTAATAATTCCTCTTTTTTCCCAGTACTTTCTTTGCATGTGAATTGAGTCGAAAAATTCGTTTTTATGTGACAGAAACTCTTGTTTTTTTATAGATTTGTTGTGCACATTGCTACCAATTTGACGAATACTTGCGGTTTGTGAGAAAAAAGATTTTCTTTTGGTTTCGTCAAAATCTGATTTTATTTCTAAAAATGAATAAATTTTTTTTTGATAATTTTCAGGATCTTCAACAAGATCTTCATATTTAATGTCTAATAAGGCATTTTTTTTATCTAATATTTCATCCCAATATATGTTAATAGCTTCAAAATTTGCCATAAAAACTCCTATATTAAAGAAGCTAGCACTGTATGGTATGTTTGTTACATATCTTTGTTTAAATAAAGAAACAGCAACATCCCACGGGTCCCTAAAGGTTCTGATAATTTTTGTCTTTGGAAGCAGCTTATATAAAAAACCAATAAATAAAAAATTATCAGGAAGTTTATCGACAATATTTTTATATTCTCCTTTTAAGTATTTTGTTCTACTAAGATAAGTTTTTCTAAAATTGATAATAAATTCTTCAGTGCTTTGATTCCTAACATCTGCTACAAAATCCGCAATTAAATTTCTTGCACTTAAAAGTTCTCCTGCGCTTGTAACATCATTATTTGAGGCAATGAAAGACTCAATTAAAGTTGTTCCTGACCTTGGTGTTCCTAATATAAAAAAATTAGTTTCACCCTCCGAATCATTCTCCAAACTTAGATGTGAAAAATTGTCTTTATAACAATTCATTATATTAATAATGTCATTTTGGTACTCAAATGAATTATATCTCAAAGAAGTTATAATTTCTTGATTTGCAAGTTCATAAAAATTCTCGGATTTACTTTGATCTATTTTGTTATAGAAGATTGCTAATCCAAAATAAAGTGGGTGAACATACCAAAATCGATCTAGTTTATTTTCGTACTTTTTATCGTATTCTTCCAATTGTTTTTCTGCAGTGGAAATTAATTTATTGTCAATTTTTTTTTTATTAACTATTGATAGTAAATAAAAAATATCTGGGTGAAATTTTTTATTCAAAATATCAATTAATAATTTTTCATTTTCTTCATCTTTATTAAGCGCCACATAGACCTCTGTTTTTAATTTAATTGCATTTGGAAAATTAAGAGTTTCTTCACCACTTTGGTTTATTTTTTCTAATGCTGTATCTAAAAGTGTGTTTGATTTTTCAAATTGTCTTAATTTTAAAAATATCTCTGCGGGCACTGTGTAACACAAGTGTGACTCTGGATTAATTTTTATTGCCTCATCATACATCTGTAATGCTAATTGATAATCTTCATTTGCCTTATGGCAAACACCCATATTTATGAAATAATCAAAGTCTTTTTCAATTGAATTATCTTTATAAAAATTTTCAAGAACGTCTATTGCAGCGTCATATTGAGCTTTTTGTATATGTAAGTATGCTAAAATTTTGACTATATCCTTCCTATTTTTATCATTTTTGTATATCTTTTTTGTTATTGAATATGCTTTTTCAATATTTTTATTTCGGATGAGGCCATATAGTTCTGAAATGTCTTTTTGCATTAATTTAATATATAGATAAATGTTAAAATGTCTTTTTTAAACAATTTTAAATATCATTATCACTTAAAACATATTGATGCATTGTTTAGTAAGGAAAATTATGAGGAAATCTTTGAATATTTAACTAAAATTAAAAAAGATGAAAAATCTTTTTATGAAATCTCATTGAAATATATTTCGAATTCAATAAATAATTTTAACAAAGATGTCTCCGATAAAAAAATAGTTTGGCTTAATTCATTTTTGAATGAAGACGCTGACTATTTAAAACTTTTTCTAAATTATCTGACTGCTAATTCAAAAAATTTAAAACAAGATATAAATACCTATCAATTTGAAATAAACAAAATAGTACAAAAAAAAGAAATTATAAATTTCAATACTCTTGTTAATCAATCCTACTTTTTCCAATGGATGATTTTAAATAAATCCAATATTAAATTTAAATTCATGCAAAATAATATGCCCTTTTTTTCAAGTGAAAATAATTATAATTTTACAAAACAGTCATTATCTCAATCGTATATTTTAATTTTAAACAATCCCTTTAAGGTTTATACAAAAATAAAGAATTCATCAAATCAAGATCAAGAGGTAGCAAGAAATTTATTTTTAAATTTAGATCAAAAAGCAAAAGATGAAGACCACTCAAAAGTTAAATTTTCATTTGCAAATAAAGGGTGGCTTGTACATACAGAGAGTTGGACAGACCCAAATGTTATAAGTTCTCTAAGAGGAAAAATTATTTCACAAAAAGAAATATGTAATAACACATTTGAGACACTTAGTGATGTTGTTTTACACCTAATACAATCTGGTATAGATATGGATTTAAATTATGATTTAATCGAAGACTTTATAAAGCGAAATCCAATCGCTGATGAAAAAGATGATATCAACATATCAAATAAAGAAAAAAAATTTCTAAGTAATTATGTTGATACCACTCTTGATTTATATGATATTTAAATAAAATTATGCCTATAAATTACAATAAACTTGAGGAGATTAATGAAACATTAAAAAATTTTCCATCTGCTAAACTTCAGATTGTCACAAAAAATAGAAGTACAAAAATAATTAAAGAATTAATTGATAAAGGATATAATTTTTTTGGTGAAAACAAAGTCCAAGAAGCAAATTATAAATTCAAAAACTTTAATACTAACAACTTAGATCTTCATCTAATTGGCCCATTACAAACTAATAAAGTAAAACTTGCTTTACAGGTATTCAATACCATACAAACAATTGATAGAGAAAAATTAGTAAATGAAATTCATAAAATTCAAAATAAATTTAAATCAAAGACATCTAATTTTTTTATACAAATAAATATTGGAGAAGAAAAACAAAAGTCAGGCGTGTCGCCTGATAATTTAGAGCAATTGTATAAACTTTGTATTGCTAGAAATCTAAAAATTGTTGGTTTAATGTGCATACCCCCGATTGGCGATAATTCTAAGATCTATTTTGAAAGAATGCATGAACTTAGAGAGAAGCTCGGCTCAAATTTGAAACTTAGTATGGGCATGAGCAGTGATTATGAAATTTCTTTAAAATATGGTTCAAATATAATAAGAGTGGGTTCAAAAATATTTAGTTGAAAAAATTAATACTGTTAGCTTTTATATATTTTAATAGCGCTTATGCTATAGAAGTTACTTGTAATTTCGAAGAGGTATATAAGGATGGCCAAGTTCAGGAAGGCATACTGATGATAAAAGATGATATGTTAAGATATCAATACGCTAAAGATAATCTTTTTACCATCATATCTAAAAAAGATAATTTTTATTCCGTGAGAAATGACTCCAAAATCGTACAGAAGTTATCCGAAAATACTGAACCCCTGAAGAAATTTATGGAGATGACCTTAGATTATCCAGACATAAAGGAATTATACGAAGAGGACAATATATTAGTAAAGGTAGAAAAAAGTGAAAATAAATTTATCAAAAGGCTTTCAATAAAATCAGATGAATTAAGTTTAAGCGTAAATATTTTTAATTGTAATTTTGATCCTATAAATAAAAAATACTTTTTGCATTTTAATTTTGTGGAATACGAATAATAATACTTGTTGTGATAAAGTTAAATTGTAATAACTATTTAGTTAAACAAACATTAACTAATTTCTTTGAAAATAAAAATTTTTCTTTAGCCTCGGAAAATGATAGCTACTTTACAATAATTAATGTACATCAAGCAGAAAAAAGTATTGATATAATAATTGGTGATGTAAAAAAAGAAATTTTGTTACCAGCTGATTTGAATCACCTTTCTTCTGAAATTCTAAAATCGATTGTTGATATAAATATACCTTTTAGTAGTTATTATTATTTTCCATATCAACGCCTAGTAGAAAATAAAAAAAAAAGATCATTGCTTAGCGATATACAAAATATTATTTTAAATAATATCTTACTCTATAGTGATGGGGTTGATAAAGACCTTCTTTATCAAAGGATTTGGAAAAGAGATAAATCTATTCAAATTAACAAACTAGATACTCATTTGACTAATCTAAAAAATAAGTTAAACGATGAATTAAATTTAAATATTAATTTTCAATCTAATGACAAAAAACTTCGCTTAGTGGTTGATTAAAATATCTCTTTTTCCAGCATGATTTGGTGGGGATACAATCCCTCTTTGCTCAAGTGCCTCCATGATTCTTGCTGCTTTGTTATAACCAACTTGAAAATTTCTTTGTAGAAAACTAGTTGATGCTTTATTTGTGGATTTAATAAGATCAATTGATTTTGATATTAAAGCTTCATCTTCGTCACTTAAGCTATCAAAGTTCTCGTCATTATTTTTAATTATCTCATCTAATTCATCTAGATACTCGACTGATTGACTTTTTTTGATTTCTTTTATTAATTTGTTTACCTCATTATCAGATATGAAGGCTGATTGATAACGAATAATATTTCCTCCATTTTTAGACATAAGCATATCACCGTTCCCAAGTAACTGTTCCGCACCAATTTCTCCTAAAACGGTTCTACTGTCGTACTTACTAGCAACCTGAAAACTTATTCTTGAGGGGAAGTTTGCTTTGATACTTCCAGTAATTATATCAACACTTGGTCTTTGAGTTGCCATGACTAAATGAATTCCACACGCTCTTGCCATTTGCGCAAGTCTTTGAACATAATGCTCAACCTCTTTACCAGCAGTCATCATCAAATCAGCCATTTCATCAATGAAAACAACTATATAAGGAAGCTTTTCAATCGACTTTTCATTGTACCCCTCTAAGCTTCTCGTATTTTCCTCATTCATAAGTGAATATCTTCTTTCCATTTCTTTACATACCCATTTGAGAGCTATAATTGCTTTTTTTGGTTCAGTAACAACTGGTGTTAACAAGTGCGCAATGTCATTATAAACACTTAGTTCAAGCATCTTTGGGTCAATAAGTATTAATCGTAATTCTTTAGGTGAAAATTTGTATAAAATACTTGCAAGTAATGTATTTATAAACACCGATTTTCCAGAACCTGTAGTGCCTGCAACTAATAGATGCGGTGTTTTGCTTAAATCAATAACCTCTATGTTCCCTGAGATATCTTTTCCGATACAAATAGGGATTTTAGATGAAGTTTTTTTAAAATTTTCATCACTCAGCAACTCTCTGATAGTTACAGTTTCTCGTTGATCATTTGGAACTTCAACACCCAAATATTGTGTGCCAAATATTTGGGCTATTCTCACAGCCCCAACGCCCATACTCCTAGATATATCATCAGCGAGATTTATAATCGTATTAATTTTTATTCCTGCAGCTGGTAAAATTTCAAATAAAGTTACAACAGGGCCAAGTTTTACATTAACAACCTCGATCTCAATATTAAAATCTTCGAATACCTTTTCTAATAAATCTGAATTAAATTTTATTCTATCTTTGCCTTGCTTGTTTCTATCAACAGTTTCTTCTGTATCTAAAATTTCAAGAGATGGAGACTGATAATTAACTTCTAAGTTTTGGCTTTTATTGTAATTTTCATTTTCAATTTCATCTCCACTTTTAATAGTTTCAGAAATACTATTTATAATAGGTTCCTTTTTAACTTTATTGTAACTATACGTTTTTTTTTCATTTAATTTAAAAAGACTACTAATACTAATTTTGGGAATTTTAAGTAGTCTAAAAATATTTTGTGAAAAAAAATAAATGACTATACCTAATAATGAAAATAAATAGCTCACATATTCAAGTTCGTGAATTGTGAACAATTGTAAGGCAAAGACGCCCCAAACTTGTATTGACTCAATAAATGTAAACTGAAGCTCATAGAATAAAAAAGTCTGTGGTATTAATATTAGACTTATAAAAAATAATAACAGTCTTATGAATATATACTTAGGTGATTTACTAATTAATATTAATATAGAAAAAATTAAGAAAAAAAGAATGGTCAAGTAACCCATAATCCCGAATGTATAAAAAACAAAGCTTGCGAAATATGATCCAACATCACCTAATAAATTATTAGATGTGTTACTTGTGCTAGTTAAAAAAGAATTGTCATTTATGTCGAAAGTTAGCAAAGCTAATGCTGATAAAACAAATAATATGAAAAAAAATAATGAATAAATATACCTCATTGATAAATAGATTTTCTCTTTGAAGATATCTGGAATATAGTTATTCTTCATTACTTTAAATATATGCGTCTGAATGAAAAATAAAATACATAAATACGATTTTTTAATAATAGGTTCTGGTCTTATTGGGTCTATAGCAGCATACTCTTTATACAAAAATAAATTTAAAGTCCTTGTAATAGATAAAAAAAAAAATATCTCAGTTGATAAGAGAACACTTGCGGTAAATGCAAACTCAAAAGATTTTTTAATCGACTTAGGTATATGGTCTCTTTTGAAATCTAAACCTCAGCCCATAAATAAGATTATAATCAAAGATTACATTAATAGTTCACCATTAATTTTTGAAAATAAATCTGAGCCTATGGGTAACGTAATACTTAATTCTGAAATACTTAAAGTATTGAGATGCAAACTTGAGGATGCAAAAATTCTCAGGACCAATATAGCCCTAAACATTGATGATTTGTCACCAAATAAAAATATTGTTATCAATGGAAAAAATTATCTATTTAAAAAGATTGTTATAAGCACTGGTAGAAACAATGATCTAAATTTAAATCACAAGAGTCTACAATTTGATCAAGGTCATAATTCATTTGTTGGTTTCTTTAAGCATGATAAGCACCATAAGAATCATGCCTATGAAATATTTAATCCTGATGGGCCATTAGCCGTTTTGCCAGCTCCTGCAAATAATCAGAGAAAATCCACTTTTATTTATTCTACAAAAAGTAAAATTTCGTACCCCCATTTAAAATCACTTATTAAAAAAAAATTTAAACAATCTCATGGTAAATTAGATTTTGAAAAATCTATCTACAAATTCCCAGTAAAGCCTCATCTACGAAGGAGTCACAAAGATTTTATCTATATAGGCGATAGTCTTAAATCAATTCATCCAGTCGCTGGTCAAGGATGGAATTTAGGCATTAAAGACATTCAGAAGTTGATCATGTTTTCTAAAATTTACACTTTAGACGGTGTCTCTTTTAATTCAATTTACTATGCTAATAGAATTTTTGAGAGCACTATTTACTTAAGCTTTACATCTTTACTAAATTTTCTATATGAAAATCGAAGTCCATATAACAGTAAAATAATAAAGGGTGGCTTTTTAGGTTTAAAGAATTTTAGGCCAATAAGAGAACTATTTATAAAACAAGCTATGGGAAGAACCAACCTAATTTAGTTGTGTTGGGCTTTTGTTGCTTACAACTTGAAAAGTGTTGAGGTCAAGAATCGAATTTATAGTAGTTATTCTTGATAAAATATTTGGTGACTCCAGAATTGCTTGTTTATCAATTTTATTAAAAGGTGCCAACATAGCAAGCGTAGATAGAAGTTGTAAGTTAGATGTTTCCGCTAAAACTTCTTTATCAATATCTAGCTTTTTCATTTTAAAAAAATTTGTGTATTTTTGTATTAAACTATTTCTATCCAAATCAGGTTCCATATTATTCAAATCATCTAAATAATCCTGAAAATCAATTGATGCTTGATAATATCCTTGAGGTGTGAGGTTTCTTTCACTTAGAACAAACCTACAGACACCTTCTAAATTAAGTACTAATCTATAGTCGGGTGTTTCTATGTAAGAAGTAATTTTTCCAATACAGCCCATTTGAAACAATTCGTTGTTATTATTTTTAGGCTGAATAATTCCGATCATTCGGTTACTTTTAAGGCTATCCAATGTCATTTTGATGTATCGCTCCTCAAAAATATTTAGTGGAAGCTTCCCAAAGGGTAGCAATAAAACATTATCTAGTGGGAATATAGGAACAGAGCTCGGTAAGTCCTCGGGATTTATTTGAAATAATCTTTTTATGTTATCATCCATTATTTAAACATCATACTTGATAATTTTTTTCGAGCATCCATAACATTTGGATCATTAAACCCTAGTAAATCAAAATATTCCAAAAGTTTTTTTTTAGCTGCACTATCATTCCATTTAGAGTCTTGTTCAAATAACTTTAAAAGTTCATTAAAACCTTTCTCAGTTTCTGTCGCAGACAAATAACTTTCAGCTAGTTGAAAACGTAAATCTTTATTTTGAGGTTGATTTTTAACTTGGTCTTCCAACTTTTCATAAGAGGGGTTATTTTTTTCAAAAGTTGTATTTTAAAGAAGTTTTTTTATCTTCAAAACCTCATCATTTTCCAAGATATTATTTTCTAAAGACTCAAACATTTCTTTTGCTTCATCATATAGCTTAAGATTTATCATACACCTCAATAATCCTGCTATAATTTTTGGATTACCAGGGTCCATAGAAATAAGCTTTTCGAAAAGCGCCTTAGACTCTTCAAATTTTTGATCTTTTAATAAAAGGTCTGCCTCGCTAATAAGTTTCGGAACTTCATTTCCAGGTGTTGCATCAATCATTTTATCAATCATTATTTCAACTTTGCTTTCTGGTTGAGCGCCTTGAAATGCATCAATTGGTTTGCCATCTACAAAGCCATAAACTGTTGGTATTGATTGTATATTTAATTGAGAGGCAATACCTTGATTTTCATCAACATTGATTTTAACCAGGACAACTTTCCCATTTTTTTCAGTAACAATTTTTTCTAAAGTTGGAGTTAGTTGTTTGCACGGACCGCACCATGGTGCCCAAAAGTCAACAATGACTGGAGTGGTTTTTGATTTTTCAATAACCTGCTCAACGAATTGATCCTGATTTATATCAATTATATTTTCCATAACATATAATTAATATTAGTTATCTAAAATTCAATAGTAAAATTAATACAATTCGTATGCTAAGATCATTTATTGAATTATTTTTAGGTGTAACTTATCAAATTCATTGAAAGATTTTATGAACAATAATTTTGGTCCGAACAAATTTTTAATTAATGAACTCATTGTAAATTATCAAAATAAAAATTATACAAAAACTAAAAATCTTGCTGAAAAGATTACTAAATCATTTCCTAATTATTTCCTTGCTTGGAAAATTTTAGGTTTCCTTTTATTTGAAGAAAACAAAATAAACGAGTCTATTAGTTCTTTAACTAATGCAACAAAACTCAATCCAAAGGATTATGAAACCTTTAATAATCTAGGAAGAGCTTACTTGGTTATAGGTAAATTAAATGATGCAGAGAAAGCTTTTTTTCAATCTAAAACTATAAAAAGTGATTATTTTCCAGCTATATATAATTTAGCCATAACATATGGCAAACTTGGTAAATTCATTGAGGCAGAAGAAGTATATAAAATTGCAATTAAATTGAACCCTAATCACGCCCAGACTTATTATAACTTAGGCAATATTTTTGTTAAATTGAATAAACCTTATAGAGCAGAAAAAGCATATAAGAAAGCGATTGAAATCAAACCTGATTATTCAATGTGTTTTAACAACCTAGGTGTTATATACTGGGGGTTGGGAAAGTTTGAAGAGTCTGAGAGAAATTACAAAATGGCTATCACAATAGACTCTAATAATTTAGATGCTTATTGTAATTTGGGTGTCACTCTTCAATATATGTGTAAGTTTGATGAAGCAGAAGATAATTACGAAAAAGCAATTAAAATTAATCCAAATTACCCAGAAGCTTACAGCAATTGGGCACTAACCTTGATGTATAAAGGGTCTTATAAAAAGTCCTTTGAGCTTTCAGAATGGAGATGGAAAACTAAAAAAAATAAAAATAAAAAATTTGAGACAAATAAACCTCTTTGGAACAATGAGGATAATAAAATAATTTATGTTTGGAGAGAGCAGGGTATAGGAGATGAAATTATGTACTGCTCAATGATTAATGAATTGATTGAAGAAAAATCTGCAAAAATAATTTTAAACTGTGATAAAAGACTAAAACCTCTTTTTAATAGATCACTAAATAAGAATATTATATATAAGGATGATACATCTATTTTAGAAAGTGAGTTTGATTGCCATATCCCAATGGCATCTCTTGCAAATTTTTTTAGATCTGATTTAGAAAAATTTAAAAAAACTTTTAACGGATATCTTAAATATAATAAAGATAAGACTAATCAAATTAGATCTACATTAAACATAGAGAGTGGTATTAAAATTATTGGCATTAGTTGGAAAACCACTTCAACAAAAGAACTTGCTGAATTTAGAAATATTACTCTTAAAGATTTAATAAAAAGTATCAATGCGCCTAATATAAAATTTGTTAATATCCAATATGGTAATACTACTGAAGAAATCTTAAAATTAAAAAATGAGATTAATTTTGATATTGTAACATTTAATGACATTGACAATTTTAATGACATAGACAGCCTTGCATCTGTAATGGCTGCATGTGATAATATTGTTACTATTGATAACTCCACCGCCCAATTAGCAGGGAGCCTTGGATTAGATACTAAACTTTTATTGTCTTCAGCACCAGATGTGCGTTGGGGCCATCAAGGGGCAAGCTGTTTTTGGTATAATTCTATTAAAATCTACAGACAAATTATTTTAGGCGATTGGAGTGAACCACTTAAACAGTTAGAAAAAGACTTAAATAATTAAACCAATTTTGAAATTTTATAAGAATAAATTATTTGGTTAGTTATCTATATTGCCTTGAATATGCAAAAATATATAATTCTTAACGAATTAATAGAGATTGTCTGTGGACTTTATTTTAGAATAAAGATAACGATCATAAAAACATTTAATCTCAATATAAAGCGGGCGTAGCTCAGGGGTAGAGCGCAACCTTGCCAAGGTTGAAGTCGAGGGTTCGAATCCCTTCGCCCGCTCCAATCTTTTAACAATCAAATTTTAATCTACAAATTTTAAGTTTGGGTTGACGTTACTATCCACTTCCTCAATAGAATTCCCTCTTCTCACTTCATCATAATACACAATTTGAGTAGGTGTTTCCCCCTTTAATAATTTGTAGGCACTTATAAATGACTGATATATGCCGTGTTTAAAGTATATAGATTTTGGCTCAAAAAAAATTGGTGGTTCTAAAATTTTAACTTTATTTTCTCCATTAACCCATGCATCTATTCTTTCATTTTTAAAATCCAAACATATAGAGATATCAGTCCATACCCCTTTCATGCTTTTTAAAGATTTTAATTTATAATATTTTGACTCATCTTTAACATCATTCTTAGACCCACTAAGTTTATGCCAATTTAAATACAAATTCCCTTTTCTTGCATCAATTTGTATTAATGGTGGGAAAGAAGGCAAACTATTTGCTTTTCCAGATGGCCCACCCTTTTGATGTATCTGGCCCAATGTTGTACTTACTTTTCTTATGTCAGTAAAAGAGTGTGGTAGTTTTATACTGTAACCATAACATTGTTTCCCAGATATTGTTTGATTTGGTTCTGATGAGAGTTCAATCCTTTGTCTATCATTATCACAATCACTCCAATTATCATCACTAAAACAATCACCGTCTCTAAGTTCAAATTTTTGAAAATAATCCCCAGCTCTTGCTTTTGAGTTATCTTCAATATAATTAAAATTATAACTATTCTGACTCATAAAATTTTTATGAGATATAAAGCCACTATTTGATGTTTTAATAAATAATTTATCATTTTCATCAATTAATAAATTATTAGCCAAAACTATTTTTTTGAGGAGTAATAACAAAACTAGTATTTTTAATATCACACTGACTAATAACTTAATCATTTTTAAAAATATGCCTCAATTAAATTACAAAATTAAATTAATAGTTCTACCAATAGTAAAACCGCAACAATAATAAAAACACTACCTACAAATTTTTGTAATATAACACTTTTATCTTTAACAAAATCTAAAGCGATGTTAGTTGTAACTAATATGGTCAGGATCATATACCAAGTTGCATCAACAATACTAGCTGTAAGAATTAAAATTGTATTAAAAATCATGTCATTATCCACTGACATAAATTGAGAATAAATTGCAATAAACCATATAAAGATTTTAGGATTTAATAGAGAAATGCTAAGCCCTTGTAAAAAAGAGGTAAATCCACTTCTTATATCACTCCCATCAAATTCTAATCTATCATTAGCGATTATTGACTTTACTCCTAAATATATGAGAAAAATAATTGATAAAAATTTTATTAAATTAAAAACAAATAAGTTTGTTTTAATGATTAAAGCAATTCCAAGGACTGCAAAAAGAGCATAAATACCTATACCAACTCCATGACCAATGGATGTTAAAATTCCATTTAATTTACTTTTAAAAATAGCATTGTTAATTACTACTACCATACTCGGTCCTGGTGATATGGCACCTAATAGGCAAACAGCAAATATCTTGAAAAAAATCAACAAAGTCATTAATTTTTTATAAAATCTTCTTTAACTTCTATTTTAGTTAACTTAGATGCATTAATAATTTTTTTGAGACTAACTGAAACATTCGTATAAATTATTTTTCTACAATGCTCCCAAATTGGAAAATCTTTCTTACTATTACCTAAATAATCAAATTCTATAATATTTAGTTTTTCATTAATAAATTTGACTTTGTTTTTTCCTACCATATTAAAATTATTTTTTGTGCCAAAAGACTCAAAAAATATTTTTAGGTGTTGATCAATTTGATCAACTAAAATTTGATGACTTCCAGATATTAAATATACTACTCTATGTCTATTTTTAACATCTCTTATATAATTTAATGCACTTTTATTAAATGTAAGTTCGTCAATTGGAACATCAAAATTTTTGGAAATTTTCTCTTTTAAATAAGGTGTACCTCTAATAAGGAATATTAATAAATAAATAAATAATTTTAGTGGGTTTTTTTTCAGAAAATTAATGAATGCAAGATTAGACAGGTCTTCCCTTATTAACGTTCCATCTAAATCTACAAATAAGATTTTATTTTTATCCATTTTTTCTAAAAAAGGATACTTTAATTGTTATTACGTCTCTATCCACTCTTTCTTTAATTAAACCTATACAGTCTGCCTTAATATTTATACCTTTTTGAAATATGCTCTCATAAATAAGATGCTTAGCATTTTGTATTTCTTTATCCTTAAATTTCTTTCTACCTCTTTTTTCTTCTGGGAACTCTTTAAAAAACCTCTCTAAAAGCTCGGTAGAGTATTTCTTTTTAAATTCAACATTTTGATACCTCTTCATTTCTGTGTAGTATTTTTTTGGAGGATTATTTTTGAATATTTCGATCAATGTTTAAAATGACGATCGCTTAATTTAAAAAAATTCAATTTATGTTTTTTTACAAATTCTTCAATAATAGAGTCATTTTTAGATCCCATAGGCGCATAAATATCAATTTTTAATTTCTTTTTTTTTATTAACTTCAAAGAGTCCGTAAAAGGGAAAAACGCATCAGAAAATAAAAATAATTTGTTATTTCTCTTTTTTTTCTGTTTTAAATTAAACTTGTATAAACAATTCTCAAGGGAGTCTATCCTTGAAGTTTGCCCACCAGATTGAGAAACTAAACTAGTTTGATCAAATATTGCAATAGCATTTGACTTAACTGCTTTTAAAACATTAGAAAAAAAATTTATCTTTTCATCATTTAATTTATTCACACCATATACTTTTTTAATCGTGGATTTTTTATTGTTAGCTTGTTGAACAAGCATACCAGCAAAAATAGACCTTTGTTCTATTTTTGCTTTATATTTTTTAACCTTTAACACTCTTAAATTAACTCTTTTCTTTAAAATTTTTAAGGCTTCTTCATCAAAGTTTGGAGCCGCAACAACTTCATAAAAATTTTTTAACAAATTTTTTGCTGTGAGGCTTGTAACTTTCTTGTTAAACGCAACAACACCACCGAAAGCACTAACTGGATCACCGTCTAGAGCATTTGTGTAACTTTTTATTTGACTAGTTTCTATTGATGCACCGCATGGTATATTGTGTTTGACAATAGTACAAATATGTTTATCTGAGTTTGTAGCATAAGCTATTGTTAGTGCCGCATCTAAATCTAATAAGTTATTATAGCTGAGTTTTTTTTCACCACTTAATTGTTTGAACATATCATTATTAATGAAAGCAGTTGCTTTTTGTTGTATGTCATATTTTGTAATGTGTTTCATAGCTTTAATTGCATATTTTTTTTTGGCTGACACAGTCTCAGGAAAACTTTTTATAAAATTCCGATAATCCGAAGGATCTACAAGTATTGTAGACTTTAAGTAGTTTTTTGATGCTGCTCTGATAAGACTGTGACCGCCAATGTCAATCATTTCAATTATTTCATCAGTTTTCTTGGTATTATTAATTGTTTTTTCAAATGGGTAGAGATTAACAATTATTAAATCAAAATTTATGATTTTCTCTTTTTTTAGCTCCGCTTGATGACTTCGGGAACTCGTAGCAAGAATTCCTCCAAAAATTTTAGGGTGAAGTGTTTTTACCCTACCTGATAATATCTCTTTTTGTTTAGTATATTTTGATATTTCAACATGTGGCACGTTAATTTTTTTAAGATATTTGGAAGAACCACCTGTTGAGTAAATAGTGTATTTTTTTTTAATTAAAAATTTTGAAATTAAATCAAGATTTGATTTGTCAAAAACTGAAACAAGAGCATTTTTATTTTTTTTCATTGGTTAAAAAAATCATTAAGTTCATTTGTCGCCTTAATCAAGCTACTCTGCTTAAACAAAAAAGAACCCGCAACAAGTATATTTGCTCCTGCATCTACGCAAAGCTTTCCAGTCTCAAAATTGACACCACCATCAATCTCAATATCTACATTTAAATTATTTTCCTTTATATATTCAGAAATACTTTCGATTTTATTTACTTGATCACTTAAAAATGTCTGCCCTCCAAAGCCAGGCTCTACAGTCATAATTATTACCTGGTCAACAAAATGTAAATACTTTTTTATTTCTTCACATGTAGTTTTTGGTTTTAAAGCAATTCCTACTTTTATTTTATTTTGTTTAATTTTATCAATAAGTTTATTAAGATCCTCATTAATTTCATAATGAAAAGTTATAATGTTTGATCCCGCTTTAATATAATCATCTAAAAATTTATTTACTCTATTAATCATTAAATGAACATCAAAGATTTTTTTTGTTTTTGTACGTAAATTTGAAATGAATTGCGGCCCAAAAGTTAAATTAGGAACAAAATCGCCATCCATAACATCAAAGTGAATATATTCCGCTTTTGATTGATCAAGTTCGGATATAGTTTTTTCCATATTTGAAAATGATCCACCTAATATTGACGGTGATATTATTGTTTTCATTTTATCTTTTCTATTACCGAAACAAAAAAGATATCTGATCCCCCAAACTCTTTAAAACTTAATGGGTTAATAAAATATCCATTCTCTCTCTTAATCATTTTATCTGAATTGATTTTGTGTAGGTTTATATTTTTATGTTTTTGCATAATTTTATCAATGACTTCGATTGTCTCAAAAGGATGAAATGAACAAACAATATAAACTAAAAAACCCTTTTTATTGAGTATTTTCACAGTTACATCTGGATTTCTCCTAAAAGTGCCTAGTGCACTACAAGGTGCGTCCAATAAAATCGAATTATATTTATTTGTAAATTTTTTTTCTAAATAATTAAATTTTTGAACATTTATTTTTATATCTAAGCGATCTATATTCTCCTTAAATTTATTAATTTGTTTCTGCGAATTATCAATTGCATTAACTTTAAATCCTAATGAATGTAATAATATACTTTTACCACCAGGAGCAGCGCAAACATCGATTAAATTTTTATCCTTAAAAAATTTATGTACCGAGTAAATAACTTCAAAGTTACCGATATCTTGAACAAAACATCCTTTTATAATTTTTTTTTCTAAAGCAAACACTCTTTTATTATAAAGAGCACCTTCATTGTCGATTATGCTAATTTGATAATTTTTAGGTTTTACAAATAATGTCGAGTATAAATAATCTCTAATTGAATTACTTGAAAAAATTTTATCAATTATCTTTTTAAAATTAGGATAAATTATTTTTTTATATTGAATTTTGTTTTGGTTTCTCACAATATTTCTTAGAACACCATTTACTAATTTTTCTTTTGCTAAAATTTTACCTTCTTTTACAGCATCATTAACTATTGCAAAAACAGGCTTATCAGAGAAAAATAACAGCGTTAGGCATATTTTTAAAAGAATTAAAATATTATTAGGTGTTTTATCATTAATATAATTTGAGAGTATTTGGTTATGATTTTCATAATTTCTGTAATACTCTTGAATTATCAAAAATAAAAAATTTCTCTTTAATTTGGGAAATTTACCTACAACATAATCAATACTACTTCCTTGTTCAATCTTTTTGATTGAGTCATAAATATTACTGATATCAGATGTGCTAGATATTTTTAGATCCGTCTATTAAAGATTGAACAACATTCGGGTCTGCTAATGTTGATGTGTCGCCTAGTTGTTCTTCTTCTTTTGATGCTATTTTTCGTAAGATCCTTCTCATTATTTTGCCAGATCTTGTCTTTGGAAGCC
>LULJ01000854.1_pt1 | contig 24289 bp, 19 predicted proteins | sample 728171 | NCBI WGS metagenome assembly LULJ01 (sample SAMN03860292, study PRJNA289734) | marine metagenome | biome: seawater column; feature: ocean; material: water; isolation source: Red Sea water column Station 169 - depth 25m | place: Saudi Arabia: Red Sea | collected 2011-10-15 | depth 25 m
CAGGGCGGGCTGGCGCTGCCCTCTCTCTATGCGGGGACGATCGCCTGGGTGATCGGTTATGATACCATCTATGCGCTTCAGGATATCGAGGATGACGCGCTTGTCGGCGTGAAATCCAGCGCGCGCGCGATGGGACGGCATGTGAAGGCTGGCGTCGCGCTATGCTATGTCGTGGCGCTTGGCGGTTGGGCGGCGGCGCTGTGGAATGTTCGCCCCGATGCGCTTGTGCTTGTTGCCCTGATCCCCGCCGCGCTGCACCTGACGGGACAGGTCGTCACGCTCGACCCCGATAATGGCGCCGACGCGCTCGCCAAATTCCGCAGTAATCGTTTTGCCGGGCTGCTGATCTTCGCGGCGATGCTGGTGGTTGGCAGCGCGCCCTGACGCGGGCGCTATTCGGCCGCAAGCAGTTCTTCGGCGCCGCCGAGGTCGACCGAGACGAGGCGGCTGACGCCCTTTTCGATCATCGTCACCCCGAACAGGCGATGCATGCGCGCCATCGTCACCGCATTGTGGGTGACGATCAGATAGCGGGTCTTCGTCTCGCGCGTCATCCGGTCGAGCAGGTCACAGAAGCGTTCGATATTGGCGTCGTCGAGCGGCGCGTCGACTTCGTCGAGGACGCAGATCGGCGCCGGGTTGGTCAGGAAAAGGCCGAAGATCAGCGCGACGGCGGTCAGCGCCTGTTCGCCGCCCGAGAGCAGGGTCAGCGTACCGAGGCGCTTGCCCGGCGGCTGCGCCATGATTTCCAGCCCGGCCTCAAGCGGATCGTCCGAATCGACGAGTTCGAGATGGGCCTGCCCGCCGTTGAACAGCGTGGTGAACAGGCGCTGGAAATGTTCGTTCACCGTCTCGAAGGCGGCGAGCAGGCGAACGCGGCCCTCGCGGTTGAGGTTGCCGATCGACCCGCGCAGCCGGTTGACGGCTTGTTGCAGCTCCTCGATCTCGGCGGCGCTCCGTTCGCGCTCGATGTCGAGTTCGGCAAGCTCGTCGGCGGCGACGAGGTTGACCGGCCCCAGCCGCTCGCGTTCGCCGATCAGGCGGTCGTGCGCGGCCGACTCGGCACTTGCATCATCGACGTCGTCGCCTTCGAACCTGACCTTCTGCGGCAGCAAGGGAGGCGGACATTCGAAGCGCTCGCCCGACAGGCGCCCCATTTCGATGCGGCGCAGCTCAGCATTTTCGGAGCGTGCCACCGCGCCGGCGCGCGTTTCGCGCGCCGCTGCGACGCGCTCGCGGATCGTCGTCAAAGCGGCCTCTGCTTCGCGCAGCGCGGCTTCGGCTTCGCGTTCCTGCGCCTCGGCGGCGCCCACCTTGCCGCGCACCTCCGTCTGCCGGGCCGCCGCGGCTTCGCTATCGGCGGCGAGCCTTTCGGGCAGGCCCGCAAGCTTCGTGTTTTCGGTTGTCAGCGCTTCGGCGCGCTTGTCCATGTCGGTGACGCGCCGTGCCGCTTCGCCCGCTCGCGCCTTCCAGCTCTTGATCTCGGCACCGACGACCGCGTGTCGCTCGCTTAACCCGGCGAGCGCGCGCTCATGATCGGCGAGCGCGTCGCGCGCGCCATTGGCGTCACTGCGCGCGCGGTCGGTCGCACTCTCTTCTCCCTCCAGCGCCGCGCGGGCGAGGCTGTCGTCGGGGAGCGCGGCGAGCGCCGCCTCCTTCGCGGCAAGGTCCGCAGCGGCGTCGCGCTCGGCGGCAGTAATTTCGGCGAGTCGACGGTCGAACAGCGCGGCGGCGTCGCGGTGACGGTCGAGCGCAGCCTGCGCCTGATCGGCGGCGCGCAGCGCGGTGCGGCGCGCTTCGTCGGCGTTCGCCAGCGCTTTGCGCGCGGCGGCGGAGGCGTCGGTTCGCTCGGCAAGCTGCGTTGCCGCAGTATCGCGGCGATCCTGCAATTCCTGCACGCCGAGTTCGACTTGCGGGCGCTGCGCGGCGAGCGCATCGAGGCGATTCTGCCGTTGCAGCCGCTCGGTCGCCGTCGCGCCGTCGCCGCGCGTGACGAAACCATCCCAGCGGCGCATCACGCCGTCCAGGGTGACCAGCCGTTGGCCGACCGCGAGCGGCTGGCCCGTGTCGCGATCGGCAACCGCAATCTGGGCGAGCCGCCGCGCGAGCGCCGGAGGGGCCTGGACGAACGCCGCCAGCGGCTCTGTGCCTGCCGGCAGCGCGGGGTCGTTCTTGTCGGCATCGGCGCCGCCCCAGCTGCGCGCGGCATCGCGGTCGGTCCCGGCGTCGAGATCGTCGCCGAGCGCGGCGGCGAGCGCCGCCTCGTGGCCTGGCGCCACCCGCAGCCGGTCGAGGATGCGGTCGTCGTCGGTGCGGGCGGCGGCGAGCGCGCGTTCGAGCGTTGCCGCCTCGCCGTCGAGCGCGGCGAGCGCGGCGCGTGCTTCGGCAAGACCGGCATCGATTGCGCCCAGATCGGCCGCGATCGCTTCGCGGTCGGCCTCGGCCTCGTGCAGCGCTCTTTCCGCGGCAGCTATCGCCGCTTCGGCCTGTTCGGCGCTGCGGGCGCTTTCGGCCTGGGTTGCGGCGAGTGCGGCGCTGTCGCCCAATGCGGCGATTTCGGCCTCGACCCGCTGGCGGTCGCCGGCGATGCGCCGGACGGCGGCTTCGGCCGTGTCGCGCGCCGATACCGCGATGCGGCGGTCGGCGGCCTCGCTCGCCGCCTTTGCCCTTGCCTGCGCAAGCGCAACTTCGGCATCGCGGAGCCGTGCCTGTGCCGCCTGATGCGCCTCGACCAGCGCCGCCTTGCCCGCGTCGTGCGCGGCAATGTCCTGTGTCAGGCGCTTCGCTTCGGCGTCGAGCGCGGTCAGGGCGGCATGGGCGTCGCGCGCCAATTCGCCCTCGCGCGCCCGGTCCTCGGCGAGCCGCGCCTGCTGCGCCGCCAGATCGTCGAGCCGTTGCCGCGCCGCACGTCCCTCGCCTTGCAGGCGGACGAGTGTCGCGGTCGCCTCGGCGAGTGCATCGCGCTGTGCCTGCGCCTCGGCGCGCGCGCTACCGACGCGCGTCGCCACTTCGACCTGCGCGGCGGAAACGGTTTCGAGTTCGGTCTGCGCGGCCTTCACGGCAGCTTCGGCGGCATCGGCGTCGCGGCGCGCCTGATCGGCGGCGGCGGCGGCATCGCGCCAGCGCGCGTAGATCAGCCGGCCTTCGGCGATACGGATATCGTCGCTGAGTTTGCGATATTTTTCCGCCGCCCGCGCCTGACGGCGCAGCGCATTTGCGCGCACTTCCATGTCGGCGACGATTTCGGACAGGCGATTGAGGTTGGTTTCGGTCGCGCGCAGCTTTTGCTCGGCATCCTTGCGGCGGACGTGCAAACCAGCGATGCCCGCCGCTTCCTCCAGCATCGCGCGGCGGTCGGTCGGCTTGGCGGCTATGACTTTCGCGATCTTGCCCTGACTGACGAGGGCGGGGCTGTGCGCGCCGGTCGCGGCGTCGGCAAAGATCAGCGCGACATCCTTGGCGCGGACGTCGCGTCCGTTGGCGCGATAGGCGCTGCCCGCGCCGCGTTCGATACGGCGGATGATCTCGAGTTCATGCCCTTCGCTCGCGTCGGACAGGCCCGCGACGACATTGCCTTCGGTATCGCAATGGATGGCAACCTCGGCAAAATCGCGCGGCGGTCGCTGCGATGTGCCGGCGAAGATCACATCCTCCATCCCGCCGCCGCGCATGGATTTGGGGCTCGATTCGCCCATCACCCAGCGGATCGCTTCGAGCAGGTTTGATTTGCCGCAGCCGTTCGGACCGACGACGCCGGTCAGCCCGGGTTCGATCCGCAATTCGGTTGGCTCGACGAAGCTTTTGAAACCGGTCAGGCGCAGGCGTCTTATCTGCACGAAGCCACCTCGTGCAGGTCAGCGAATCGGAGCCGGTGCAACCTTGCTGTCACATATCCCCCTGACACCGTCATGGCGCGTGGGCGGTCGAGTCGCAAGGGGTGCCGCCTCCCCGTCGCGGGCGGCGGGGAAGACTATTGCCTTTAGCGGGCGCCCATGGTGCGCAGGCGGTCGCGCAGCGGGCCCCAGGTGGTGATGCCTTCGGCGACCTGGCCGTTGATGACGAAGGTCGGCGTGCCCTGGATCTTGAACTGTTCGATGCCCTTGTTGGTCATCTGCTCAAGCTTGCTGATATTGTCGATGTTCGACAGGCAGGCGTTGATCTGGTCGGCGGTTACGCCGCGCGACTGGAAGAACTCTTCAAGCTTCCAGGCTTTGGCGAGCGCGGGAAAGCGCTGCGCGGGGGGCAGCGCCATCGCGGCTTCGCCGCCCTTGGGATTGGCCTGCGCGCCGGCGAACAGTTCGGCTTGCGAGGCAAAGACATTTTCCTGTAGCGGGAAATAGCGATCGACCGGGCTGCAATGCGCGACCGCCGCGGCCATCGCGTCGAGCGGATCGCGGATGAAGTTGCGCACTTCCAGGCTGACACGGCCGCTGTCGATGAAGTCGCGCTTGATCTCTTCGTGGCTTTCCTTCGAGAAATCGGCGCAGTGCGAGCAGGTCAGCGACGCATATTCGATGATCTTGATCGGCGCGTCGGGGTTACCCATCAGATAGCCGCCCTCGGCGGTCTTGGTGACCGTTGTCGACCATTGCTTGCCTGCGGGTGCCGCGACCTTGGCGACGACCGCCTGTTCCTTCGACTGGTCGGTCGTGCCCTTGCCGCAGCCGGCGAGCGCAAGGGCGCCGATCGAGGCGAGAAGGATCGGGCGAAGGGGCAATCTGGTCATTGGGGATAGTCTCCGGATAATTCGCGTGAACGGGCTTTTACGAGGCCTTCAGCGCCGCGTCGAGTTGCGTTTTGATCGCGGACCAGACGGTCACATCGACATGGCGTCCGTTGATGAAGAAGGCCGGCGTGCCGCGCACATGGTCGGCACCCAGGCCGATATTGGTCATGCCTTCGAGTTCGGCGCGCGTGACCTCGCTATCGAAACAGGCGTTCATCTGCGCCTGGGTGTAGCCGCGCTTCGACATCAGCGCGCCGAGCCCGGTGTCGGCCGCGATCTTGCGCGCGCGTTCGCTCTCGGTGCCGACATACCAGCTCTTGACCATGGCTTCGGGCGCCTTTTGCACTTTCGCCAGCCAGACCGGCTGCGCCATGAAGATGGCGTGGTGGTTGGCCGCGAAGGTCTTGGCGCCGCCGCAGCGCGCCAGCAGCGCTGCGGTCAGGTCGACCGGGTCACGGACGAGGTTGCGATATTCGAAAACCACCAGTCCCTTGTCGATATATTGGGTCTTGAGCGGGACGTCGCCGTCACGCGCAAATTCGCCGCAATGGCTGCACGTATAGCTGAAATATTCGACCAGACGCACCTTGGCGGCGGGGTTTCCGACGATATAGGCGCCGATCGCGCTGGTGCTGATCTTCGACGACCAGGCCGGCGCCGGAGCGGCGGGCGCGGCGGCGACCAGCGACAGCGCGGCGATCGACAGGGCGCCGATGACGGTGCGGCGGGACAGGGTGCGACCGGATATCTTGGGCATGGACGTGCCGTCTTCCTTCAACTGATGCGCGGGAGTTTCGGCGCGCTGGCAAGTCCGGCGGCCATGCGTTCGAGCACGGTCCTGAGTTCCGGATCGCCGATGTCGCGCAGGCTATCCCCCAGTTCGGCGGGTACCGGCTTCAGCATTGCCGGCTGCTGAACGGGGGCGGGGGCGGGCGTGACCTGACCACGGACGCTCGCGATAGCGGCATAGCCGAAGAAGCGATTGACCGCCGCGACGATGTCGGGGGCGACATGCTGCAGCATGGGTGCATGCGCGCCGCTGATCGTCAGGTGCAGCGTTCCGCCCGCCTTTTGTCCGGCGGGGAAGCGGATCATCGCGGGCTGGGTGACATCGGCGAGCCGGTCGCCGACGATTTCGCGCCAGCGGCTGACGACCGACGACTGGATGAAGCCGAATTTGCGAAAGGCGGTCCGGCCGATTTCGGGAACCATATCGGCGATCGCGCGCGCCTCGCCGCCGCGCGGCCGCTCATAGCTGCGCGCCGGCGCCTTTTTGGCGCCCTTCTTCGCGCGCGCTTTAGGGGGCTTGTCGCCGTCGCTGGAGCCTGCTTTCGCCATCGCCGCCGCCATGCCATAGGCGGGGGGTGAGCGTCCAGATGCCAGACCCCGATATCGCGGCCGTCGCGGATTTCGCGCCGCGGCTGCTCGCCTGGTACGACCATGCGGCGCGCAACCTCCCTTGGCGCATCGCGCCGGGCAGCGCGGTGACGCCCGATCCCTACCGCATCTGGCTCGCCGAAGTGATGCTGCAACAGACGACCGTTGCCGCGGTCGCGGGCTATTTCGCCCGCTTTACCGAGCGTTGGCCGAGCGTCGCCGATCTCGCGGCGGCCGATGACGCGGACGTCATGGCGGCGTGGGCGGGCCTCGGATATTATGCCCGCGCTCGCAACCTGCTCGCCTGCGCGCGCGCGGTGGTCGCCGATCATGACGGCCTTTTTCCGGATAGCGAGACCGGGTTGCGCGCCTTGCCGGGCGTCGGCGATTACACTGCGGCGGCGGTCGCGGCGATCGCCTTCGGCCGCCCCGCGGTTGTCGTCGACGCCAATATCGAGCGGGTGATTGCGCGCCACCGGCTGATCGCCACGCCGCTGCCGGCCGCAAAGCGCGCGATCCGTGCCGCGCTGGCGCCGCTCGTTCCGCGCGATCGCCCCGGCGACTTCGCGCAGGCTCTCATGGATCTGGGCGCAACGATCTGCACGCCGCGCAGCCCCGCCTGCACCCGCTGTCCCGTCGTCGCCGATTGCGCCGCATTTGCGGCTGGCACCGCCGAGTCATTGCCGGTCAAGCCGCCCAAAAAGGCGAAGCCGCAGCGCCACGGACGCGCCTGGTGGATCGAATCGGATGCGCGGCTGTGGCTGGTACGGCGCCCCGATAAGGGGATGCTCGGCGGGATGCGGGCATTGCCCGGCGGCGCGTGGGACGAACCGCCCGCATCCGATGACGGAGCCGTCTCCGTGCGGCACGGCTTCACCCATTTCGACCTCACATTGACGCTCGTCCGGCGCGGAGTCGAGGATGCCGCAGGGGAAGGTGAGTGGTGGCCGATTTCGGCGCTTGACGCGGCGGGGCTGCCACGATGATGATTTCGCGCCGCGCGCTGCTCGGCAGCCTGGCGCTGGGGGGCAGCGCGACGCTGTTGCCGCGCGCCGCCTTCGCCTGGACCAATGCCGAGGCGCTCTATCCGGCGACCTACGCCTTCATCAAGGGATTCGTGGACCGCCGCGAGCTCGCCGGCGCTATCGCTGCGATCGGCAAGGATCAGGCGCCGCCCGACTATCTGGGCGCGGGCAAGCAGGCGATGGATTCGCAGCGCGCTGTGGCCCCCGACACGATCTGGCGGCTCTATTCGATGACCAAGCCCGTCACCGGCATGGCGGCCATGCTGCTGATCGAGGATGGCAAGATGACCCTCGACCAGCCGATCGCCGATTTCCTGCCGGCCTTCGCATCGATGAAGGTGCAGAACACCCCCGACGGGTCGATCACCGACGTTCATCCCGCGAAGGGGCCGATCACGGTCCGCCAGCTCCTCACCCACACCGCCGGGCTCGGCTACAATATCGTTCAGAAGGGGCCGCTGCGCGACGCCTACAACGAGGCGGGGATATTGGGCGGACAGGTCAGCCGTCTGCCGATTCCGGGCTTCCCGCCGACCACGCCCGCGCCGAGTCTGGAGGTTTTCGCCGACCGGCTCGCGACGCTGCCGCTCGTCTATGAACCCGGCACCCGCTGGAGCTATTCGGTCGGGCTCGACCTGATGGGCCGCGTGATCGAGGTCGTCTCGGGTCAGCCCTTCGACGCATTTCTGAAGGCGCGCATTTTCAATCCGCTGGGGATGGCGAGCACCGGTTTTCGCGTCACCGGGGACGAAGAAGCGCGGCTGTCGACCAACTATGCGCCGCTGGGCGGCGTGCTGCTGCCGATCGACCCCGCGACGAGTTCGATATACCTCGACCCGCCGCCGATGCCCTATGGCGGCGGCGGTCTCGTTTCGACGGCGCGTGATTACGACCGGTTCCTCGCCATGCTGCTCGGCGAGGGCGAAACCGGCGGCGTGCGGATCATGAAGCCCGAAACCGCGCGGCTCGGCATGTCGAACCTGCTCGCCGATTCGGTCGACCGCAAGAACACCTTCATCGACGGCGAGGGTTTCGGCGCTGGCGGCCGCGTGTCGCTCGCCGGATCGCCGACCGGTGAGGGGGTTTATGGCTGGGGCGGCGCGGCGGGCACCGTCGCCTTTGTCGATCGCCGCCGCGGCTATCGCGTCGGCGGCTATACCCAATATATGCCGTCGGAGGCGCTGCCCTTCCAACGCGACTTCGGCAAGGCCTTCTACAAGGATGTGATGGCCTGATGCCGCTGCCGCTCGGCTTCACCGGAGCGCGGCTCGACCGCGCCGACCGGCTCCGCACCGATCCCGAGGCTTTCGCGGCGGCGCGCGCCGATCCGCGCGCGACCTGCCTGCTGCTCGACGGCATCGATCCGGTGCCGGGCGGCGGCGGCGGGCTGGTGTGGGAAGCGCTCGATCCGGCCGACGAGCGCGCGCTGTTGCTGCTCGGGATCGACGACAGCGGCGCGCCGCGCTTCGTGCGCGAGGCGCATGGCGGGGCGCGCGTCGATGCGCGTTCGCGCACCGTGATGCGGCTGCTCCCGATGCTATCGCCCGAAGAAGCGGCGCTCTATGGCGGTGCGCGCAGCCTCGTCGACTGGCACGCGCGGCACCGGTTCTGCGCCGTTTGCGGTTCGCCGACCGAATTGTTCCGGGGCGGCTGGGGTCGCCGCTGCGCTTCGTGCGGCGCCGAACATTTTCCGCGTGTCGACCCCGTTGTCATCATGCTCGCCGAATATGAGGGCCGCGTGCTGCTCGGCCGCCAGCCCGGTTTCCCGCCGGGCTTCTTTTCGGCGCTTGCGGGCTTCGTCGAGCCGGGCGAATCGCTTGAGGAAGCGGTGGCGCGCGAATTGTTCGAGGAAGCGGGCATCGCCGTGTCCGATGTATCTTATGTGGCGAGCCAGCCCTGGCCGTTCCCCTCGTCGCTGATGATCGGGTGCCGCGCGGTCGCGCGCGACGCAGCGCTGACGATCGACACGACCGAACTCGAAGCGGCGATGTGGGTCGACCGCGCGGAGGTGCGCGCGGCGCTCGCCGGCGACATGGGCGCGAGCTTCATGGCGCCGCCGCCGCTGGCGATCGCGCGCTATCTGCTGGAGGATTGGGCGGCCTGAGCCCTTAAGGCCCGACCCTAGAGGCGCTTGCCGGTGATGCGGCTGATTTCGCGCGCCACCATCGATTCGACCATCGCCGGCAGATTGGCGTCGAGCCATTGCTTGAGCATCGGCCGCATCGCATCGACGACGACATCCTCGAGGCTGCGTCCCCCGGCGGGTACCGTCGCGGCGGCCGCCGCGGCGGCTGGGGCCATCGCTGCGGTGAGCGCTTCGAGCGACTGGCGCGCGGCATCGGCACTGGCGACCGACACTAACTCTTCCTGCGCGGTCGCGGCGCCGCTGTCGTCAAGGGTCGATTCGGCGACGGCGTCGTCTTCCTCTTCGTTGAGGTCGAGAATATCCTCGCTCGGCGCCGCCGCACGCTGCGCGCGCGCGCCAGGGGCCTCGTCACGCGCGATGACGCGCCGGATCGACGACAAAATGTCTTCCATCGATGGCTCCCGCGACATGTCGCCCATGCTTGCCCCCTCAGTTCCGCCGGAAATACCGGTTAACCATGTTCATACCGGCGCGCGGGCGGGCTTGCCAAGCCTTATTGTTGGGGAAGCGGCTCTACGGCAGGCACGCTGGCATCGGCGGCGGGGATGCTGCGCGTATCGGTGGCCTGCTGCTGCGGCTTCGGATCGTCGGCCCAATCCCAGATCTGACCGCGAACACGGCGATAATTTACCGCCGGATCATAGAGAGCGCCGCCCTCGATTCCCAGGTCGCGCGCTTCGGCCTTGCCCATCGCGGCGAGGACCGAGAAAGCCGCGACATAGCTGTTGCGTTTGGCCGAGACGAGCTGGACCTGCGCGTTCAGATATTCCTGTTCGGCATTCAATATGTCGAGGATCGAGCGCGTGCCGACACTGTTTTCGGCACGCACCCCCTCGAGCGACAGGGCGTTCGCGCCCACCGCCTGCTCGGTCGCGGCGATGACGCGCTCGTTCGCCTGCCACGCGGCATAAGCGCCGCGCGTCTGCGCGATCACGTCGCGTTCGGTGGCAACATAGGTTTCGATCGCCTGGCTGCTGCGCGATTGCGCCTGGCGCACCTGCGCCGACGGGCGGCCGCCCTGAAAGATCGGCAGCGTCAGCGACAGGCCAGCGGCGGCGCTCTTCGTTGTATTCTCGGCCACGGTGTTGCCGGCGGGAATCGAGTGGAGATTATTGTTGTAACCGCCCCCCAGCGTCGCCGACAGCTTGGGCATGCGGGCGGCCCGCGCAGCGCCGATATCGGCGCGCGATGCGTTGATGCGCTGGTTTGCTGCTTCGATATCGGGATTGTTGTTGAGCGCGATCGCGACCGCATCCTCAACCGATTGAGGGAGATTGGGCAGTGCCGGCGGCGGCTGGAGATCGACCGGCGCATCGCCGACCAGCTTCACATAATTTTCGCGACTGCGAATCAGGTTGGCCTCGGCCCCGCGCAGGTCGCCTTCGGCCAGCGCAAGCCGCGCCTGCGACTGGGCGACGTCGGTGCGCGTCAGATCGCCGATCTCGAACCGGTCGCTCGATGCCTGCAAATTGGTCTTGAGGACCGCGACATTCTTCTGGTTGAGCTGGACGATCGCCTGGTCGCGGATCACGTCCATATAGGCGCCCACGACTTGCGAGAAAATGCTCGCTTCGGTTGCGCGCAGATCGGATTGCCCGGCTTCGACGCGATATTCGGCCGCCTTCACCGCGTTGCGCATCGCACCGCCCTGATAGATCGGGACGCTGAGCTGGCTTCCCGCCGACAGGACTCGGCCCGGCGCCACGAAGCTGTTGCCCGGGATGACCAGATTTTCCTGATAATCGACGCTGGCGCCGACCGAGGGCAGACCCGATGCCTTCTGGATCGGGACATTCTCGTCGTTCGCGCGCTGTCCGGCGCGCGCCGCCGTCAGCGTCGGATTATTCTCATAAGCCTTGGCGAGCGCGCCCTGCAATGTCTCGGCCTGCGCCTGCGACGACAGCGCCAGCGCGCCGAGCGCCATGCCCACCAGCCAGCGGGCGCGTCGTCCGGTCATTCTCGTGTCGATGTCGTGCATGATTTGGTTCAGCCTGAAGGGAGGGAGGGCTATCAGAAGCGAAAGCCTTTGGGGGCCTCGAAGCCCGGCAGCGCTGCGACATCCATGTCGGCAAAGGCCCGCAGCGCGAGCGTGTCGGCGGTCTTGATGCCCTGGACGAGCCGGGTGACGCTGCCTTCGCGGCGCGCCGCGACCAGCTTGCCGCCTTCGGCGAGCTGCGCTGCCAACGCGTCGGGAAGCTGTTCGATCGCGCCGTCGATCATGATGCGGTCGACGGGCGCTTCGCCGGGCGCGCCAGCGGCCAGCGGACCCTCGACCCAGCGAATCGCCGGATTGTCCGTTGCGGCGCGGGCGGCGGCGAGCAGATCAGCCTGCTCCTCGACCGCGACGACCGAGGCACCGAGCGCCGCGAGCAGCGCGGCGGTGTAGCCATAGGCGACGCTCGCCAGCGCTGCGGGGACATGCGCCTCGCGCGCCACGCTGCCCATTGCCGCGACGACCGCCGGGTCGATCACGTCATTGGTCCTCAGCTGGCTGTCGATCATCGCAGCCCGCATGTCCGCAGCAGTCACTTCGTTCAATTTCGTCGCCATCAGCCTGTTTTCCGATTCTGGGGCCCTGAAGCTTGGGGCCGTTCTAGCCGAAGCGATGCTGTGTTGCAATACTAATACAGCATCGCACGGCGCTGCGTCGCGCATAGCTGGCCGCGGGAGTGGCGCCAACCCCGCATTGCGCGAAAATGCGTGCGAAATGGAGCGGGCCTTGGCGAATCCTTGACAAGCCCGCGAAAGCCCCGCACTAGCGGCGCCGTCCAACACCCGGCCCGGCCCGCGACACAGCGGCCGCGGCGTTCGGCGCGAGGCCCGATGGCGGAGTGGTGACGCAGCGGACTGCAAATCCGTATACGCCGGTTCGATTCCGGCTCGGGCCTCCAGAAATTTACCTATTTATATCAGCGCTTTAATCGACCGCCACCCAAGGGAACAAGGCGGAAACGGCTTGCATCCATGTTGCGCGATGTTGCGCTCTTTTCCGCGCTTTGGCGTCGTAGGTGTAGGTGATGGTTTCCGTGGCAGCAGCGCTTCCCGCCACGCCATGGACATAGCGGTTGGTGATGCTGCCGCATCGCGCTCGATCACCAGCCTTGGCCCAAGATATTCATATTTCTTCGTCACCGCGCCCTTGGTCAGCCTCGACAGGCGTCCCGTCGGATCATACCACAGCGTCGCGCCGCCCGGTCCCGTCGCGAGTTTCCTGGGATTGTCCGAGCTGCAATCACCGTAGCGCACCAATTCGCAGGCAGTCGTAACATCATATTTTCAAGATTGTCCCGAATCTTGAAACATTAATCTAATATGCTCCTGATTTTCTTCCATAGAATAACCCAGCAGAATTCCTTCTATTATTTCCAAATCTTTAGACCAAAAACTCTGACCTATTATTTTAATAGATCTATAAATGCCAATGCGCCACTCTTCATTAATCAATGAAAATGCCGTGTATACCATTTTTTTATTCAGATTAATGTTTTTAATATAGAAAATCTTCTTCCTCAAAAATCCTGTATTAACATAATGTTCAAATGGCTGTCCGCCAGTTACGTCAAATGAATCATCAATATACCTGCAGAACGCGGACATTGGTTTCTTTCCACAAATCATTAATTCTAACTCTATTCCTGTATGAATTTTATAACTACGCATTTCTTGATGACTCATATTCACTCTTTCTAATTTTCCTTCTTAGGCGGTTTTGGCTTAGAAGGAGTTGTAGGATCGGGCTTAGGAACTGGGCGGTGTGGGATGGGCCGGGGCGTAGGTCCCCGCATCGGAAAGCCGTTTGCTCTTTTTCCCGCGCACTCCGGACATTCTGTAGTTTCCGTTGAACCGCCATGCTGTGCTTCACAATCAAAATTGGAACAATTGTACGGGCCTCGCCCAAGGTTCCGACGATTCTCAAGGACCGTGCCACGGTCCGGCTCCATTTTTCTGGGCGGGCCGCTATCTACTCCGTCATTGCTATCCGGCCTCAGCGGTGGGGGAGGTGGTCGCATGCCCGGCGCAACAGGCCGCGGCATTAATACCTGAGGCCTGGATGCTTTCACGATTAGCGCGCCGGCGACTGCCAAACCTGCCGCAGCCGCGGCGCAAGGCAAGGGTGCGGCTCGACATACCGAGGCTATTTGTGTTCCCTGCTTTCCTTCGGGATCCACCGTATTTACCGGATCGTTTGCCACATAGGCATGCCAGTTGATGCCGTCTTTGTAACCGATGGGATCGGTCTGCATGAACCGCCCGAGCGTAGGCGAGTACATCCGCGCCTTGTAATAATAGAGCCCAAGTTCGGGTAACCACGCCTGGCCGGTGAATTGAAACCGTCCGAGGTTCGTTGCAGCTGGGATACCATATTCGTCATAGCGGTTGACGCCGATGCCGACACCGCTGGCATCGCTGACCGCGATCACGCTCCCGCGCTCGTCCGTATGATCGTCGGTAGCCATGATCCCTCGCGCTGATAATCTCAAGGGCGTCAGCCTACTCCAGCATCCCCGAAGGCGAGAGGAGGCAATCGCGTACCGGTACATCCCGCGCGTTCGTGCGCTATCATCGGCGGGGTAATGTCGACGAAATTGACGGGAGTTCCGATTTGCGACCCAAGTTTGTTACGAACGCGCTCGCCTTGTGCATCATGGCAGTGATCACATTGGCGGCCTGCGATGGCGCAAATGGCGCCGATACGCATCCGAAACAGGGAAGGGTGGTGCCCGCGCAGTATACGCGGGGCACTGCGGCACCGACATCACTCGACGAGCAAGATCGCAACGCGCTGGAGATGGCCGAGCGCGCCTGTGCTAATCGCGACTTTCAGCAACTTTTCACGGCCATTGCGATATCACCGGCCGTCCGGCGCAAATATAGCGCGCCCACCATCACGTCTGCCGTGCTGGACCCTCAGGGCAGGGTAATTTCGTCGCGCGACGTGCCCGCGAATTCCTACGAGGATTTTCCGGTCCGGCAGGTCGACTTCTATTACAAGCCCGCCAAGCCCCGGTCCCCCGGGGATGAGGACGAGTATCTCGATATCCAGTTCAACCAGAGCCAGAGTGACGATTTCTCGGTCGATTGGGCGCGCGTCCACTATGATGGCCAGTCGGAAGGCGGTGACGATCTGGGGAATATCATCGGCCCCGAGGGCAAACCGCTCCCGCCCGGGACACATCCCGATTCGGATGGGCAATTGCTGTTCCGGCCCATCGGAAATTGCTGGCAGTTGCAGGAGGACATCCGTTGGCTGCGATAGCGCAGCGGTTTGAGCTTCAGCGGCTCCAACGACATTCGGCGGCTCAGCGGGCCGATTCGCAGATCGTTTCCATCGCGACGAAGGTCGAGGTGCTCGCGACGTGTGGCAGGCTGGAGATTTTCTCGCCCAACACGATGCGATAACGGCGGATATCGGGAGTGCGCACTTTCAGGAGATAATCGAAGCTGCTCGCGATCATGTGGCATTCCTCGACTTCGGGAATCTGCCGCACCGCGTCGTTGAAGCGGCGTAGCGCCTCTTCGCGCGTGTCGGACAGCTTGACCTCGGTAAAGGCGACATGGTCGAGTCCCAGCTTCGCGGGGTCGACGATCGCGCGAAAGCCGGTGATCAGCCCGCTGTCGACCAGCCGCTTGACGCGCTGCTGGCACGGCGTCTTCGACAGGCCGACGCGCTGCGCCAGTTCGGTGTAGGTCATCCGCCCGTCGCGGCCCAATATCGCGATGATCTTGCGATCGAACTCGTCCAGATCGACCAAGATTTTCGTATTTGCCATGCGGATTGCCTAATATGGTGCCAATAATAGGTCAAAAGATAATCGTCAGCGCCTGATTGAAGGCGGATTGCCTGTTCGCTGCATGCTATCATGCGTCATGACCCAGCCGACCGACCGCGCCGCCATCCGCGCCCTCGCCCGCCGTTCCGAAGCCGATCTCGTCGCCGATCTGCGGACCCAGCTTGCCCGCTCGCCCGCCACCCTCGACGCGGTGACGCGGCGCGGACTCGCGCTCATCCGCAAGGCGAAGGCCGAGGGCGAGCGCGAGACGCTCGTCGCGCAGCTCATGAACCGCTACCGCCTGTCGACCGAGGAAGGCGTCGTGCTGATGTGCCTTGCCGAAGCGCTGCTGCGCGTCCCCGATAGCGCGACCGCCAATGCGCTGATCCGCGACAAGATCGCCGGACGCCATTGGCGCGAGGGTGAGGATGAGGACAGCCCGCTGGTCGTCGCGCTGTCGGCGCGCGGCCTGTCGCTGGGCTCGGCGACGCTGATGCTAGGCGCGATGGGCAGCAAGGCGAACCCGCTCACCCTGCTCAAGTCGATGATCCGCCGTTCGGGCGAGCCGGTGATCCGCCAAGCGGCGCTCGCGGCGATGAAGCTGCTTGGCCAGCAGTTCGTGATGGGCGAAACGATCGACGCAGCGGTACGGCGCGCCGACAAGGACAAGGGCGAACTCGCGAGCTTCGACATGCTCGGCGAGGCCGCGCGCACCGCAGAGGATGCGCGGCGCTATTATGACAGCTATGCCGCGGCGATCGCGCGCATCGGCCGCGATGCGAAGCCGGGCGATCCATTCGCCAACCACGGCATTTCGATCAAGCTGTCGGCGCTCCACCCGCGCTACGAATATCTGCAGGCCGACCGCGTTCGCGAAGAGCTCATCCCCGATGTCATCGCGCTCGCCCGCGCCGCGCGCGGCGTCAACATTCCGCTGATGATCGATGCCGAGGAAAGCGACCGGCTCGAACCGCATCTCGACGTTTATGGCGCGCTGATCGACGCGGGGCTCGCCGACGGCTGGACCGGGCTCGGCATCGTGATCCAGGCCTATCAGAAGCGCGCGAGCGAGGCGATCCGCTGGGTCGCCGCCAAGGCGCGCGCGCGCGGCGTCATGCTGTCGATGCGGCTGGTGAAGGGCGCCTATTGGGATACCGAGATCAAGCGCGCGCAGACGATGGGGCTGGGCGATTTTCCGGTCTTCACCGCAAAGAACCACACCGACCTTAACTATATGGCGTGCGCGCCGATATTGCCTTTATCGCCGAGCTGTTCGACGGCGCCGATTACGAACTGCAGCGGCTGCACGGCATGGGCGAAGGCGCGCATGATGCGATCGTCGCGCAGTCGCCGCCGCCGCGCCCGGTGCGCGTCTATGCGCCCGTGGGCACCCACCGCGACCTGCTCGCCTATCTGGTCCGCCGCCTGCTCGAAAATGGCGCGAACAGCAGCTTCGTGCACCAGTTTTCGGACCCCGACGTGACCGCCGAAGAGCTGGCGGTCGACCCGCGCAGCATCGCGAGCGTGCCGTCGAAAATCCCGACCGGGCTCCAGCTTTTCGATCCCGTCCGGCGCAATTCGCGCGGCTACGACCTTGGCGAACCCGGCGTGCCCGAGGCGCTGGCGGCCGCGATTGCCGGGGCGCGGGACAGCGGCCGTATCGCGGCGCCGATCGTCGGCGGCACGGCAGCGGCGGGCACCGCCGAAGCGGTGCGCAATCCGGCGACCGGCGCGGTCGTCGGTCATGTGATCGAGGCCGATGCCGATATGGTCGATGCCGCCGTCGCCGCCGCGCGCGCGGCGCAGGGCGACTGGAGCCTTGCCGGTGGCGCCTTCCGTGCCGAACGGCTCGAACGCGCGGCCGATCTGCTCGAGGAACGCGATGCTCTCTTTCTGGGGCTGGCGATCGACGAGGCGGGCAAGACGCTCGTCGATGCGGTGGCCGAAGTGCGCGAGGCGGTCGACTTCCTGCGCTATTATGCCGCCCAGGCGCGCGCCGATTTCACCTACCTCATCGCGCTGCCCGGCCCGACCGGCGAACGCAACGAACTGATCCTCGAAGGCAAGGGCGTCTTCGTTGCCATCAGCCCATGGAATTTCCCGCTCGCGATCTTTCTGGGGCAGGTCTCGGCGGCGCTTGCCGCGGGTAACGCCGTGCTGGCGAAGCCCGCCGAACAGACGCCGCTGATCGCGCATGCCGCTATCGAATTGCTGCTCGAGGCGGGGGTGCCTGCCGAGGTGCTGGCGTTTCTCCCCGGTCGCGGCGAAACGGTGGGCGCGGCGCTGACCGGTCATGACGATATCATTGGCGTTGCCTTCACCGGATCGACCGAGGTTGCGCGCGCGATCAACCGCAGCCTTGCGGGGCGCGACGGTCCGATCGCGACGCTGATCGCCGAAACCGGCGGTGCCAACGCGATGATCGTCGATTCGACCGCACTTCCCGAACAGGTGGCGCGCGATGCCGTCGCCAGCGCGTTCCAGTCGGCGGGTCAGCGCTGTTCGGCGCTTCGCCTGCTTTGCGTGCAGGAAGATGTCGCCGAAACCATGATCGACATGGTCGCGGGCGCGATGGCCGAACTCAATATCGGCGACCCCGCTATCCTCGCGACCGACGTCGGTCCGATCATCGATGCCGAGGCGCAAGCGAACATCGCGGCTTATATCGCCGAAGCGCGCGCCGCGGGCCGGGTGATTGCACAGGCGGCGCGCACCGATTGGCCGGCAGGCGGTACCTTCGTGCCGCCGACGATGATCCGCCTCGACCATGTCACCGACCTCAAGCGCGAGATTTTCGGGCCGGTGCTGCATGTCGCGACGTGGAAGGGCGGCGAGCTCGACGCGCTGATCGACGCGATCAACGCTTCGGGCTATGGCCTGACACTGGGCGTTCACACCCGCATCGACGGCGTCGCGGCGCATGTCGCGGCGCGCGCGGCGGTCGGCAATGTCTATGTCAACCGCAACCAGATCGGCGCGATCGTCGGATCGCAGCCCTTCGGCGGCCGCGGCCTGTCGGGCACGGGGCCGAAGGCGGGCGGTCCGCATTATCTGCACCGCTTCGCCGAAGAAAAATCGATCTCGACCGACATCACCGCAGCGGGCGGCAACGCGGCGCTGATGGCGGGATAATTCCTGTCTCTTTTGTTATTGGCGTATCCCCGCGAAGGCGGGGGAGTACAGGTTGTTCCGACGCCTAAGCCCCCGGCACCCCGAGCATCCGTGCCTGCGCGTTCAGCCGCTGTGCCGCCCCCGGATTGGCGGCGAGGGCGTCCTTCAGCGCCTGCGCCGCTTTTGCGGTTTCGCCGAGCGTCATGCGGCTGCGCATCAGCATGATCCAGCGGTCGACGTCCGCCGGATTCGCTTTCAACTTGGCCTCCAGCCCGTCGACCATCCCCGCGATCATTGCGTCCTGCTGCCCCTTGGGAAGCTGCGAGGCGGCTTCCATATCGGCGCGGCTGGGGCCGGGGATCGCCCGCGCGGCGACCGGCATCTCGTCGGCCTTGAGCGCGCGCGGCTGCGTCGCGGCGAGGCGCGGGGCGACGTCGATCTTGTTGATCGCGCCGACCTGTTCGATCGTGCGGCGCAGGTCGGCCTCCCACGGCGCGCCCTGCGGCGTGTCGGCGAGCAGCGCGAACCATTCGTCGATCGCCCCCTTGTGATCGCCGGCGATATCCTTCTTCACCGCCATGAAATAGCGCGCGCGCGGATCCTTGGGATTGAGCGCGATCGCCTTGTCAAAGGCTTCGGCCGCGGCGGGGGGCATCGGATCGCGCGGACTCGCCATGACGCGCGCCTCGCCAAGCGCCGACCATAGCCCGGCCGACTCGGGCGCGATCGCGACCGATTTTTCATAAGCCGCGGCGGCGCCGGGATAATCGCCGAGGTCGAAACGCGCGGCACCGAGCGCCATCCACGCGTCGGCGCTCTGCGGTTCGCGCCGCGTCCGTTCCTCGATTGCGGCAAGCTGTGCATCGGGTGACGCTGCGGCCATCGGCGCGGGCGCCGCGGCATTATTGGCGGAATCGCGCCAGATCGCATAGCCGATCGCGCCGGCTAGCAGGAGGAAGGCGGCGATCAGGATCGCACGGTTCGTCGTCGACATACCCTTGGTTTCGCTCATTCCATCCCCCGAATATCCGCCGCGGCGAAATCGCGCGCGACGGTGCCGCGCCATATTGCCTTTGGCGGGCAAAGGTGTAGCCTCTGTCGGGCGAGGTCGGTCAACGATAAAATCGTAAAACAGGGGGTCGCACCGGTTTTCCCAAGTCTTTGCGTGGGAGGGGTGCATGGCGGTAGCGGATCACGTCGATTTTCCGACGTTCATGGAAGGTGTGAAGCGGCGCAACCCGGGGCAGCCCGAGTTCGTCCAGGCGGTGCAGGAAGTCGCCGAGGATATTTTCGACTTCATCGCCGACAAGGAAGAATATCACGCGCAGCAGATATTGCGGCGCATTGCCGAACCCGACCGGGTCGTGTCCTTCCGCGTCTGCTGGGAGGACGACAACGGCAATATCCGCGTCCAGCGCGGCTGGCGCGTTCAGAACAACAATGCCATCGGCCCCTATAAAGGGGGCATCCGCTTTCACCCGAGCGTGACCGAAAGCGTGCTCAAATTCCTGGCGTTCGAACAGACGTTCAAGAATGCGCTCACCGGCCTGCCGATGGGCGGCGGCAAGGGCGGATCGAATTTCAACCCGAAGGGCAAGAGCGTGCGCGAGATCATGCGCTTCTGCCAGAGCTTCATGACCGAGCTCTATCGCCACATCGGCGCCGACATCGACGTTCCGGCGGGCGACATCGGCGTCGGCGGGCGCGAAATCGGCTTCATGTTCGGCCAGTACAAGCGCATCACCAACGAATTTACCGGGGTGCTCACCGGCAAGGGTCTCGAATGGGGCGGCTCGCTGATCCGGACCGAGGCGACGGGCTATGGCGCCGTCTATTTCCTCGCGAACATGCTCGCGGCGAAGGGACAGGATCTCGTCGGCAAGAGCGCGGCGATTTCGGGATCGGGTAATGTCGCGACGCACGCGGCGGAAAAGATCGTGCAGCTCGGCGGCAAGGTGCTCACCCTGTCCGATTCGGGCGGTTTCATCCACGACCCCGACGGCATCACCCAGGAAAAGATCGACTGGGTAAAGGCGCATAAGACGCATCGGCGCGGCCGGATCGAGGATTATTGCGCCGAGTTCAAGAGCGCCACCTTTACCGCTGGCAAAACGCCGTGGGCGGTGCCGTGCGACGTCGCGCTGCCGTGCGCGACGCAGAACGAGCTGAATGGCGATGACGCGAAGATGCTGGTGGCGAACGGCTGCATCGCGGTGAGCGAGGGCGCGAACATGCCGACCGACCTTGCCGGTGTTCATGTCTTCAAGGACGCAAAGATCATGTTCGCGCCCGGCAAGGCGGCCAACGCCGGCGGGGTTGCGGTTTCGGGCCTCGAAATGAGCCAGAACAGCGGCCGGCGCAGCTGGAGCGAAGCCGAGCTGCAACAGATGCTCAAGGATATCATGGCGGGCATCCACGAACGCTGCCTGACCTATGGCGATCAGGGCGGCGGCTATATCGATTATGTGAAGGGCGCGAACATCGCCGGCTTCAAGAAAGTCGCCGACGCGATGCTGGCGTTCGGGGTCGTTTAGGGTAAAAGGCCCTCAGGGCAAAAGGGGACTCGTGGGAATGACGACGCACGCTGGCATCGGGCGCGGCGATCGGTCGTGGGCGGCGGTGGCGGCACTGGCTCTGCTGCTTGCCATGCTTGCGATCGCCGCGACGCTTTCGGCGCCTCCAGCGCGCTCGCAGGGCGAAAGCGGCGGGCGTTTTCTGGGTGTTGCGTCCTGCGCGGGATCGACCTGCCACGGCCGGATGGAGGGCGACGGGGTCGTTGTCCGTCAGGACGAGTTGATGCGCTGGCAGGAACCCTCGACCCCCGGCGGCGCGCATAGCCGCGCCTGGGCCGTGCTCAACACCAGCCGCAGCCAGTTCATTGCCCGCAACCTCGGCATCGGCGATCCGGCGCGCGCCTCGATGTGCCTCGGGTGCCACAGCGATGCGGCGACGAGCCGCGGTACCGCGCCGATTGAGGACGGGGTCACCTGCGAATCCTGCCACGGTCCTGCAGGGGGCTGGGTCGCGAGCCATTATGCCGGGGTCGGCGACAACCCCAGCCCCGGCGGCGAAATGCGCGAGAAGCATCTCGCCAATCTGCGCGCCGGCCTGCGCCGGCTCGAGGATCCGGTGGTGCGCGCGGGCGTTTGCGTCGACTGCCATTTCGGGGCCGCGGGCGAGGGGCAGTTCGTCACCCACCGCATCATGGCGGCGGGGCATCCGCGCATTTCGTTCGAGCTCGACCTCTTCTCCTCGCTCCAGGCGCATCATCAGGAAGATGCCGATTATGGCTGGCGCAAGTTCGGCGCGGCGGGCGCGCGCACCGACCATGTGCAGATGTGGGCGGTGGGGCAGGCGACCGCGCTCGAACGCAGCCTCGCGCTGTTCCAGTCGAAACGCGGGACCGAGGGAATGTTCCCCGAATTTTATTTCCTCGACTGCCACAGTTGCCACCGCCGGATCTACGATCAGGCGAAGCCGGTGAAGACCAGCGTCGACAATCCGGCGCGGCCGGGCATTCCCGAGGGTATGCCGCCCTATAATGACGAAAATCTGATCATGCTCTCGGCCGCCGCGCGTATGGCCTCGCCCGCGCTTGCCGAACAGCTCGGCGCGCGCAGCGCCGCCTTCCACCGCGCGATCGCGACCGACCGCCCGGCGGCGGTTCGCGCCGCCGCCGATCTGGCGCAGACGGTCGCGGCGCTCAAAAGCGCCTTCGCGGCGCGCGCCTTTTCGGGCACCGACGCCTTTGCGATGGTCGACGCGATTGCGGGCAAGGCAGTGAACGACCGCTTCACCGACTATGCGGGGTCGTCGCAGGCGGTGATGGGGGTCGACACGCTGCTCAACGCGATGGTTTCGTCGGGGCGGATCACCATCGGCGCTGCGGCGGGTATCCGCGCCGACATCGACCGTGCCTATGCCTCGGTCAAGGATCCCAACGCCTATAAGCCCAGCGACTTCCAAGCCTCCTTCGGCAGCGCGGTGCGCGCGATCCAGGCGCTGCGGTAAGCCGATGCGGACCCGATCGCGCCTCTTTCGCACCGCCGCCCTTGTCGCCGGCCCGGCACTGCTCCTCGCCTCGTGCGGGGGCGGAGGCGGCGGCACGCCGACCCCCTCACCAACTCCCACGCCGACGCCGACTCCCACCCCGACCGGCGGCCTCTATACCCCGCCGGCGAGCCAGTCGCTCAGCGTCGCCGACGTCCAGACCGTACTCGCCGGCGCGATTGCCGAGGCGCAGGCGCGCGGCCTGCCGTCGGTAATCGCAGTGACCGACCGCGTCGGCAATGTTCTCGGCGTCTTCCGCATGAACGGCGCGCGCGCCACCGCGACGACCTCGGCGGCGCCCAACGGCGACAATATCGACGCGCAGAACGTCACCTTCCCTGCAGAAGCGGGCGCCATCGCGAAGGCGATCACCGGCGCCTATCTGTCGAGCGGCGGCAATGCCTTTTCGACGCGTACCGCGAGCCAGATCGTCCAGGAGCATTTCCCGCCCGCACCGACGACCGCGGGGCTGGAAAGCGGGCCGCTGTTCGGGGTGCAGTTCAGCCAGCTTCCGTGCAGCGATCTTGCCGCGCGCTTCGGCGCCATGGGCGGCGGCGCGCTGATCGGGCCAAAGCGCTCGCCGCTCGGCCTCGCGGCCGATCCCGGCGGTCTGCCGCTTTACAAAAATGGCGTGCTCGTCGGCGGCATCGGGGTGATGGGCGACGGCGTCTATGGCAGCGATCCCAACATCCTCGACATCGACAATGATGCCGAGGAATTCATCGCACTGGCGGGGACGCGCGGGTTCGAGGCGCCGGCGGCGATCACCGCCGACAAGATCACCGTCGACGGGACGACGCTGCGCTTTTCGGACGCCACCTATGGCGGCTTGCAGACGAGCGGCGGCGCGAGCTTCGCCAGTCTGAACGGTACCGCCGGCAATCTGGTCGCGGTCATCGGCTATGCCGCCGCGGCGATCGTCGCGGGCACCGCCTATGGCAGCGAAGCGTCGGGAATCCGCGCCTCGACCGCAGCCGAATTTTCCAACCGCGATGCCTTTGTCTTGACCAATGGCAGCGGCACCAACCGCTTCCCGATCCGTGCCGGCACCGATGCATCGACCAACAGCGCGCCGCTGACCCAGGCCGAGGTGCGCGCCGTGCTCGAAGATGCCTTTGCGGTGATGAGCCGCGCGCGTGCGCAGATTCGCCGCCCGCTCGACAGCCGGGCGCAGGTGACGATCAGCCTCGTCGATACGCATGGCGCGGTGCTGGGTATCGTGCGCGCGCCCGACGCGCCGATTTTCGGCACCGACGTATCGCTGCAAAAGGCGCGCACCGCGGCCTTTTTCTCGGGCGCCAACGCCGGGACGGAACTCAGCGCCAACGCCAGCGCCGACGTGCAGCATTTCGTCCCCGCGGTGCGCAGCTTTCTGAACGATCCGAGCGCGCTCACCGGCACCTTCGCCTTCGCCGACCGGTCGGGGGGCAATCTGTCGCGCCCCTATTTCCCCGACGGCGAGGTCGGGCGGCCCAATGGCCCGCTGTCGCGCCCGATCGCGCAGTTCAATCCCTTTTCGACCGGACTGCAATCGGCGCTTGTCATCGGCAATATCGGGGCGCACCTCGGCTTCGTGTCGGGCGCCAGCGCGACCGACACGCCGCAACGCTGCACGACCTTGCCCGACGTCGCGGCGGGGCAGAACCGCCTGCAGAACGGGATTCAGATTTTCCCGGGTTCGGTGCCCATCTATCGCGGGACGCAGCTTGTCGGTGCGATCGGGGTGTCGGGCGACGGCATCGACCAGGACGATATGATCAGCTTCCTCGGGACGCATAACGGCGGCGCGCGCGTCGGCACGATCGGTAACGCCCCGATCGACAAGCGTGCCGACAATATCGTCGTCACGCTGTCCGATGGAAAGACGGTGCGTCTGCGCTACATCAGCTGCCCCTTTGCGCCTTTCCTCGACACCAGCCAGCAGAATGTCTGCCAGGGGCTATAGGCGATGAGCGCGCTTGGAAGCAGCCTGCTGCCGATCATCGCGACGCTCGCGGCGCAGGGCGCGCCCGCGGCGGGGCAGGCGCTGCCGCCGCCCCCGCCGCCGCCCGAACCGCCCGCGCCCGATGGCGCGGCGCTGGGC
>LULJ01000142.1_pt1 | contig 24002 bp, 19 predicted proteins | sample 728171 | NCBI WGS metagenome assembly LULJ01 (sample SAMN03860292, study PRJNA289734) | marine metagenome | biome: seawater column; feature: ocean; material: water; isolation source: Red Sea water column Station 169 - depth 25m | place: Saudi Arabia: Red Sea | collected 2011-10-15 | depth 25 m
GCGCTGGTGAGCGCGAGATACGCGCCGACGCGCCCTTCCAGCCGCGGCAGATACCAGCCGCCGCCGACGTCAGGGAACAGGCCGATCCCGGTTTCGGGCATCGCAAAGCGCGTATGTTCGGTCGCGACGCGATATTTCGCCGGCTGCGAAATGCCGACGCCGCCACCCATGGTGATGCCGTCCATGAAGGCGACGACGGGCTTCGCATAGGTGAAGAGCAGATGGTTGAGGCGATATTCGGTGTGGAAGAACTGCCGCGCCTCCGTCCCGTCCTTTGCGCCGCTTTCCGCGAGCATGCGAATGTCGCCGCCGGCGCAGAAGCCGCGGCCCTCGCTATGGTCGATGATCACTGCCTCGACGGCATCGTCATCGCGCCATTCGAGCAGCGCGTCGATCATCGCCCGGCACATCGGCAGGTTGAGCGCGTGGATCGCCTTCGGACGATTGAGCGACAGGCGGCCGGCATGGCCGTCGATCGAGATGAGGATGTCGTCGGTCATACAAGAGGTCCTTCGAGACGGGCCTTCGCCAGGCTCAGTCCATCCTCAGGACGAACGGCGGCAAAGGAAACCCGTTTGTGCTGAGGAGCCGCTGAGCCTGTCGAAGCGGCGTCTCGAAGCATCGTATTCATCATTGGCGTAGCAAATCCCTTCCCACGATCATTCGCATCACCTGGTTCGTCCCTTCGAGGATCGAATGGACGCGCAGGTCGCGCCAGAAACGCTCGATCGGATAATCCTTCAGATAGCCGTAACCGCCGAACAATTGCAGCGCGTCGTTGACGATCTTGCTGCCGTTATCGGTCGCCAGCCGCTTCGCCATCGCCGAGAAGCGCGACTTGTCGGGGGCGTTTGCAGTCACCTTCGCCGCCGCCATATAGAGCGCGCCGCCGAGCGAGCAGGCGCCGATGTTGAGGCGGCCGCCGTCGAGCCCCGCCATCGCAAAGCGGAAGCCGTCGCCTTCGGCCCCCACGCGGTTTTCGACCGGCACCTTCACATTGTCGAAGATCACCTGCGCGGTCGGCGAGGCGTTCCAGCCGAGCTTGCGCTCCTTCGCGCCGAAGCTGACGCCGGGCATGTCCTTTTCGATGACGAGGCAGCTGATGCCCTTCGGTCCCAGCTCGCCGGTGCGCACCATCGTCACATAAAGGTCGTTGACGCCGGCGCCCGAGATGAACTGTTTGGTGCCGTTGACGATATAATGGTCGCCGTCGAGCGTCGCGGTGGTCTTGAGCGCGGCGGCATCGGACCCCGAGCCGGGTTCGGTGAGGCAGTAGCTGGCCATGCGGTCCATCGTGACGAGGTAGGGAAGATATTTCGCCTTCACCGCAGAACCGCCGAAGCTGTCGATCATCCAGCTCGCCATATTGTGGATCGAGATGAAGGCGCTCGTCGCCGGGCAGCCGTAGGACATCGCCTCCATGATCAATGCCGCCTCGAGTCGGCCGAGGCCGATACCGCCCGATTCCTCGCTGACATAAATCGCCGCGAAGCCGAGTTCGGCCGCCTGCTTAATCACGTCGCGCGGGAAATGCGCCTTCTCGTCCCATTCGGCCGCAAAGGGCGTGACGGCGTCGGCGGTGAACTTGCGCGCCATGTCCTGGATCGCGCGCTGGTCGTCGGTGAGTTGGAACTGGTCGGTCATATCTCTGTCTCTAAAATGGCCTCGGCCTCGATTTCGACTTTCCATTCGGGACGGATCAGCGCCGGAATGACGAGCATCGTCGCGGCCGGGCGGATCTTGCCGAATATGGCGCCATGCGCCTGCCCGACGCGATCGGCATCGGCGGCGTCGGTGATATACATGCGGGTGCGCACAACGTCGGCGAAGCTGCCGCCCAGGGCTTCGAGCGCTTCGCCAATGATCGTCAGGCAGCGCGCGGCCTGCACTCCGGCGTCGCCGACGGTCGACGAACCGTCGGGTTCGATCGGCGCGCAGCCCGCGACGTCGATGCGATTGCCGACCCGGACCGCGCGGCTGTAGCCGTACACGGGTTCAAAGGGCGACGCCGAGCCGTGATTGCGCCGCGAGCCGTCAGCCACACGTAACCTGCGTGATCTTGTAGGCGTCGTCGTACATGACGTTCACCCGGTCCTGCCGATAATCCATCGTCATCGCGCTGCGCGGCGGACCCCAGCGCAGCGTGCGCGCGCCGGTCGCTTTCAGGATGGCGCCGCCCAGATCGGGGCTCGCGGTCTGCCCGACATAGCTTTGCGCCGCATCGGCGCTGCACGTCATCGCAGCCGGCGGCGGCGGCCCGGCATCGGAGGGAGAACCGTCCCCTGTGCTGGCGCAGGCGGCGAGCGGCAGGACGGCGGCGAGGGTCAGAAAACGGATGTCCATCATATATCTCCCTTTCTTCGCAAGTCAGGCGCAGCGGGTATAGCGCATCGCATCGGGCGCGGCACCATCGCCATAATCGCGGCGAACGAGCGTCTTGCCGCCGTCGGCGAGGCCGAGCAGCATCAGCCGGTCCCACTGCTGCCCTTCGCCGCTGAATTTATAATCGGCGACGATGCGGTTCGCATCGCGGTCGCGAACCCGCGCCAGATCGCCCGCCGATTCGAAGAAGCGCAGCGTCTTTGCGTCGATCACCAGCGCGGTCAGGTCGGTGCCGGGACGCGCGCCGCAATCCTCCGCCTTCAGCGCCCAGCGACCGCGGATGGCAACCGGAATCGCCTGCCCGCCGATACCGACTCCCGCTTCGGGTGCCTTGGGCGGGGCCACCGACGGATCGGCAACATAGGTGAGGTCGGCATCGCTGGCGCCGCCCGCGGCGGGCGCCGGTTGAGCAGGCGCGTTTTGCGAAGGCCCGGCCGGCGTATCGGCCGCCTGTTCCTGGGCGGTGGGCGCCTTGTTATCAGTGTCATCGCTGCCGCCGCTGCACCCGGCAAGCAGCAACAAGGGAGCGGAAAACAGCCAGCGCGTCATCATTCGATCTCCTGCACGGCGCCAGCGACCGGCCGGCGCCCCAACAGGAAATGCCCGATGACGGGGGCCGGTTTCATCGCCCGCGCGCCGTCAGCCCATGGTCGGGATGACGAAGGCGTTGCCGCCGTCAGGCGACCCATCAGGCCAGCGCGCGGTCACGGTCTTGACCTTCGTCCAGAATTTGACCCCCTCCATGCCGTGCTGGTTGGTGTCGCCGAACGCCGAGCGTTTCCAGCCGCCGAAGGTGTGATAGGCGACGGGCACCGGGATCGGCACATTGATGCCGACCATGCCGACATTGACCCGCGCGGCAAATTCGCGCGCGGCGTGGCCGTTGCGCGTGAAGATGGCGACGCCATTGCCGTACTGATGCTTCGACGGCAGTTCGAGCGCGGTTTCGAAATCGGGCGCGCGGACGATCTGCAGCACCGGGCCGAAGATTTCTTCCTTGTAGCTTTCCATCTCGGGCGTGACATGATCGAACAGCGTCGGGCCGACGAAGAAGCCCTTTTCATGCCCCTGCAAGGTAAAGCCGCGCCCGTCGACGACCAGCTCGGCGCCTTCGTCGGCGCATTTCGCGATCCAGCCTTCGACCTTTTCCTTGTGCGCCTGGGTCACCACGGGGCCGTAATGCGCATCGGGATCGGTCGATACGCCGACGCGCAGCGCCTCGATCGCGGGGACCAGCTTGTCGCGCAGCCGCTGCGCCGTATCCTCGCCCACTGGCACGACGACGGGCAGCGCCATGCAGCGTTCGCCCGCCGAGCCGAAGGCGGCGCCGGTCAGGTCGCTCACCACCTGGTCAAGATCGGCGTCGGGCATGACGATACCGTGATTCTTCGCGCCGCCCATCGCCTGCACCCGCTTGCCCGCGCGTACGCCGCGTTCATAGACATAATGGGCGATGTCCGACGAGCCGACGAAGCTGACCGCGGCGATGTCGGGATGATCGAGGATGGCATCGACCATTTCCTTGTCACCGTGGACGACCTGGAAAATCCCCTCGGGCATCCCGGCTTCGAGGAACAGTTCGGCCAGGCGGACGGGAACCGACGGGTCGCGTTCGCTGGGCTTCAGGATGAAGGCGTTGCCGACCGCGGTGGCAACCGCGCCCATCCACAACGGAATCATTGCGGGAAAGTTGAACGGCGTGATGCCGACGCCGATGCCGAGCGGCTGGCGCATCGAATAGACGTCGATGCCGGGGCCGGCGCCCTGCGTATATTCGCCCTTCAGCACATGCGGGATGCCGCAACAGAATTCGACGACCTCCAGCCCGCGCTGGATGTCGCCCTTGGCATCGGCGATCACCTTGCCATGTTCGGCCGAGAGCATCTGGGCAAGCTCGTCCATATTGGCCTCGACCAGCCGCTTATATTCGAACATCACCCGCGCGCGGCGCTGGGGATTCACCGCGGCCCAGGCCGGCTGAGCCGCCTTGGCCGCCGCGACCGCGCGATCGAGTAGCGCCTTGTCGCCAAGCGCCACCTGCGCCTGGACGCCGCCATTGTTCGGATCGAGCACGTCGCCGAGCCGTCCCGCATTGCCGCCGGCACCGCCGACGATGTGATGATCGATCTGTCGCATGAGGGTCGAGTCTCCCGTTTCTGACGTGTCGCAGCCACAACCCAAAACCGGCGCGATTGCAAGGGATAGACTTGCAGCTTTATCCTGCATATTTGCAGCATATGAATTGGGACAGCCTGCAATGTTTCCTGATGGTCGCGCGTCATGGCACGTTGGCGCGGGCCGGCCAGGCGCTCCACGTCGACGCCACGACGGTCAGCCGCCGCATCAGCGCACTGGAAAGCGCCTTGCAGCAGACGCTGTTCGAACGCGCGCCGACGGGTTTCGTTCTGACCGCGGCCGGCCGGGCGCTCGTTCCGCACGCCGAAGCGATGGCGGCGGCCGCGGCACGCATCCATTCGGCAGGCGAGGGCGGCGCGGCGCTGTCGGGACAATTGCGGATCAGCGTGTCCGAAGGTTTCGGAAACAGCTTCATTGCGCCGCGCCTCGCCGCCTTCCTCGCGGCGCACCCCGAACTCGAGATCGACCTTGTCGCCTCGTCGGGTTTCCTCAACCCCTCGCGGCGCGAGGCCGATATGGCGGTGCTGCTCGCGCGCCCCCGCAAGGGCCCGCTGATCACGCGCAAGCTCGCGGACTACAGCCTCGGCCTCTACGTTGCCGCCGACCGCCGCGACTGGCATCGGGCGGTCGAAGCGGCGCCGCTCTCGCGTACCGGTATTCCCGTCGTCGGCTATGTCCCCGACATCCTCTATGCCCCCGAGCTCGACTATCTGGGCGAAATCGAACCGGGGCTGCGTGCCGGCATCCGATCCTCTTCGATCCTCGCGCAGCGGCGGATGATCGCGGGCGGTGCCGGGGTCGGCGTCCTGCCCTGTTTTCTTGCCGCCGGTGACCCCGCGCTTGTCCGCGTTCGCCGCGACCAGACGATCGCGCGCGCCTTCTGGCTGGCGCTGCACCGCGACATCGCACCGCAGCCCCGGATTCGCGCCTTCATCGACTGGCTCGACGCCGAAGTGCAGGCCGCACGCACGCTGTTCGTCCCCGAACCAGGAAAATTGTCGTAATTTGTCGCAAAGCCGCCACGGGGCTTGCATGGTGCGGCGCAATAGGTTGAATAGGCGCCCTTCCCCCGCCTACCCCGGCGGTTTCGACACGAGACAACAGACTATGCTGCACAAGAAGCCGCTGCTCCTTGCCGGAGCGCTGTGCGCGATGACGCTTTCGCTGGGCGCCTGTTCGGGCAAGGATGACAAGGGCGGCAACCGCGCCGCGCAGGTCGGCTTTGTCGTGGTGCGCGAGGAGGCTGTACCAATCACCACCGCGCTCGGCGGCCGCACCGTCGCCTTCGAAACGAGCGAAGTCCGGCCGCAGGTGAACGGCATCGTCCGCCAGCGCCTGTTTACCGAGGGCGGCGCGGTGCGCGCCGGCCAGCCGCTGTTCCAGATCGACGCGAGCCTCTACAAGGCGGCGGTCGATCAGGCGGCGGCCAACCTGGCGAGCGCCCGCGCGAGTGCGCAGGCGGCGGAAGAAAAGGCTAAGCGCTTCGAACCGCTCGCCAAGATGCAGGCGGTGGCCGAACAGGATTACACCGACGCACTGGCGCAGGCGCGCGTCGCGCGCGCCGCGGTCGCGCAAAGCGCCGCATCGCTGGAAACCGCGCGGATCAACCTGCGCTATTCGACGATCACCGCGCCGATCGGCGGCCATATCGGCCGCTCGCTCGTCACCCCCGGCGCGCTGGTCAGCGCCAGCCAGGCGACGCCGCTCGCGGTGATCCAGCGCACCGACCCCATGTATGTCGACATCCAGCAATCGGCCGCCGACATGACGCGCCTGCGCCAGTCGCTCGCCAGCGGCGGCGTGACCGCAGGCAGCACGAACGTCCGGCTGAAGCTGGAGGACGGCAGCGATTACGGCTTGCCTGGCACCGTCCAGTTTTCCGAAGTGACGGTGAACGAAGCGACGGGAACGGTGACGCTGCGCGCGCGCTTCCCCAACCCTTCGGGCCTGCTGATGCCGGGCATGTTCGTGACCGCGCTGTTCGACCAGGCGGTGAACCCCGCGGCGATGCTGGTGCCGCAGGCCGCGGTGCAGCGCGATTTCGACGGATCGGCCTTCGTCTATCTGGTCGGCAAGGACAACAAGGCCGAACGGCGCAAGGTCGAGGCGGACCGCACGGTCGGCGCGAACTGGGTCGTCACCGGCGGACTGAAGCCGGGCGACCGGGTCATCACGCAGGGGGTCGGCAATCTGAAGCAGGGATCGGCGATCAAGCCCGTGCCCGCGACCAGTCCGCAGCGGGTGGGGGCGCCCGCGGGGAAGAGCGCCGACAAGAGCGCCGCGACGAAAGGACAATAACGCCCCATGTCGCGCATTTTCATCGATCGGCCGATCTTCGCCTGGGTGCTGGCGATCGTCGTCATGCTCGGCGGGCTCGGCGCGCTGTTTTCGCTGCCGATCGAACAATATCCCGACATCGCGCCGACGCAGGTCAACATCCGCGCCAGCTATCCCGGCGCCTCGGCCGAGACGATCGAGAACAGCGTCACGCAGGTGCTCGAGCAACAGCTCACCGGCATCGACGGCCTGCTCTATTTCAGCTCGCAGTCGAGTTCGCGCGGACAGGCGACGATTACCGCCATCTTCGCCAAGGGCACCGATCCCGACATCGCGCAGGTGCAGGTGCAGAACAAGATCGCCTCCGCCATCTCGCGCCTGCCGCAACAGGTTCAGAGCCAGGGCGTGCGCGTCACCAAGTCCAATTCGGATTCGCTGCTGCTCGTCGGCGTCTATGACACCACCGATACGCGATCGAACCAGGATGTGTCCGACTATCTGTCGTCGAACGTGCAGGATCCGTTGTCGCGCGTCGAAGGCGTCGGCGACGTCAATGTCTATGGCTCGCCGCATGCGATGCGCATCTGGCTGAACCCGCAGCGGCTCGCCGCGGTGTCGCTGATGCCCGGCGACGTCGTCGCCGCGATCACCGCACAGAACAGCGAGGTCGCGGCGGGCGAGGTCGGCGGCACCCCGGCGCCCGAGGGACAGATGCTGAATGCGACCGTAACCGCGCAGTCGCGGTTGCAGACGCCCGAAGAGTTCGAGAATATCGTGCTCAAGACGCTGCCCGACGGCTCGACTGTAAGGATCAGAGACGTCGCGCGGGTCGAGGTCGGCGCCGAAAATTACGGGACCATCGTGCGCATCAACGGCCATCCGGGTGCGGGCATCTCGATCTCGCTGTCGCCCGGCTCCGACGCGCTGGAAACCGCCGACCGGGTCAAGACGCGCGTTGCCGAACTGGCGCAGGATTTTCCCGACGGCCTGACCTATGCCTATGCCAACGACGCCACCGCCTTCATCAAGCTGTCGGTGAGCGAAGTGCAGAAATCGCTGTTCGAGGCGATCCTGCTCGTCGTGCTGGTGATGTTCGTCTTCCTGCAAAGCTGGCGCGCGGTGCTGATCCCGGCGATCGCGGTGCCGGTCGTGCTGCTTGGCACCTTCGGCGTCTTCTATATCGCCGGTTTCACGATCAACACGCTGACCCTGTTCGGCCTGACGCTCGCGATCGGCCTGCTCGTCGACGACGCGATCGTCGTGGTCGAGAATGTCGAGCGGCTGATGGAAGAGAATCCCGGCATGTCGGCGCGCGAGGCGACGATCCAGTCGATGAAGGAATTGCAGGTCGCACTGATCGCGATCGCGATGGTGCTGTCGGCGGTGTTTCTGCCGATGGCCTTTTTCGGCGGATCGACGGGCGTCATCTATCGCCAGTTCTCGATCACCATCGTGTCGGCGATGGCGCTGTCGGTACTCGTCGCGCTGATCCTCAGCCCGGCGCTGACCTCGACCCTGCTCAAGCCGCGCAGCCATGGCGGGGACGAGGATCGGCCGCACCGTTTCCCGCGTCTGCACGCCGCAATGATCCGCGCCCGCGACGGCTTCAACACGCGGTTCGACCGCACGGTTCGCGGCTATGTCGGCAGCGTGACCCGCGTCGTCGACCGCAAATGGCTGTTCCTTGGCATCTACGCCATCATTCTGGTGCTGCTGGTGTTGATGTTCGTGCGCCTGCCGACCGGCTTTCTGCCCAATGAGGATCAGGGCCGCGTTTCGGTGCAGTTCCGCTTGCCCGCGGGCGCGACGCAGGAACGCACGCTCGCCGTGCGCGACAGCGTCGAAAAATATCTGCTGAGCCAGGAAAAGGCCAATGTCGGCGCGCTCTTCCTCGTCGCGGGTGGCGGCGGGGGCGGTGCGACCGGCCAGAATACCGGCCAGGGCTTTTTGAACCTCGTCCACTGGGACGACCGTCCCGGCAAGGACAACACCGCCGACGCGATCGCCGACCGGACGCGCAAGGCGCTGTCGGGCCTGCGCGACGCGCAGGTCTTCGCCCTCGTTCCCGGCGCGGTGCGCGGTCTGGGCGATTCGTCGGGCTTTACGATGGAGTTCCAGAACCGCAGCGGGATGAGCCGCGCCGAATTCGTCGCGGCGCGCGACCGGCTGCTCGACATGGCGAATGCCAACCCCAAGCTGACCTCGGTGCGGCTCAGCGACCTTCCCGACGTTGCGACGCTGAAGGTCGATATCGATACGCAGCGGCTGACCGCCTATGGCCTCAGCAACGGCGATGTGAACAACACGCTGGCGACGGCCTGGGGCGGCCGCTACGTCAACGACTTCATCGACAAGGGCCGCGTCAAGCGCGTCTATGTTCAGGGCGATGCCCCCTATCGCGCCAAGCCCGACGATATCGGGCAATGGTATGTCCGCTCGTCCGATGGCGAGATGTCACCCTTCTCGGCCTTTTCGAGCATCGGCTGGTCGACCACCCCGGCCAGCACCTCGCGCTTTCAGGGCGTCCCGGCGTTCGAAATTTCGGGGCAGGCGGCCGCCGGCGTCAGCTCGGGCGAGGCGATGGACGAGATGGAACGGATGGCGGCCGAAATTCCCGGCACCAGCGTCGCCTGGGCGGGGGCTTCCTATCAGGAACGCCTGTCGTCGGGGCAGGCGCCCCTGCTCTATGGGCTGTCGCTGCTCGTCGTCTTCCTCTGCCTTGCCGCGCTTTACGAAAGCTGGTCGATCCCGCTTGCGGTGCTGCTCATCATTCCGCTCGGGCTGGTCGGCGCGGTTTTCGCGGTGACGCTGCGCGGGCTCGAAAACGACGTCTATCTGCAGATCGGGCTGCTGACGACGATGGGACTGGCGGCGAAGAATGCGATCCTGATGATCGAGTTCGCCGAACAGGAGGAACGCAAGGGCCGCCGCGTCATCGAGGCAGCGGTCGAGGCGGCGCGTATCCGTTTGCGTCCGATCCTGATGACCAGCTTTGCCTTCATCTTCGGCGTCCTGCCACTCGCCATCGCGACCGGTGCGGGGGCCAACAGCCGCGTTGCGATCGGTACGTCGGTGATCGGCGGCATGCTGACTGCCGCGCTGCTCGCCATTTTCTTCATCCCGCTCTTCTTCGTGCTCGTGCGCCGCGGCGTGCGCGACGGGCTCGCCGCGCTGCGCCGGCGCTTCGGCAAAAAGGACGGCGGCGCGGAGGTGACGGCATGAAACGCGCGCCCTTCCTGATGATCGCAGCGCCGCTGCTGCTCGCGGGCTGTTCGCTTGCGCCGAAGACGGCGTTACCGCCGCCCCCGGTGCCGCAAGGCTGGCCGGTCGGCGACGCCTATCTGATCGAGAGCGAGGCGGCGCTGCCGATCCTGTCCTACAAACAATTGTTCACCGACGCGCGGCTCCAGTCGCTCGTCGAACAGGCGCTCGCGAACAATCGCGATCTGCGCACCGCCTATGCCAATCTGGCGGCGGCGCGCGCGCAGGTGCGGGTCAGCCGGGCAGCGCAATTCCCGGCGATCGGCGTCAGCGCGAGCGGCGACTATGCCGACCGTGGCGGCACGGGCGGCGCGGGCAGCAGTTTCGCGCTGCAAGGCGGGGTCACCGCCTTCGAACTCGACCTGTTCGGGCGCCTCGCCAACGCGAATGCCGCCGACCGCGACCGCGCGCTGGCGACCGAGGCCGCGTCGCGCACCGTGCGGCTGAGCCTGATTGCCGATCTTGCCAATGCCTGGGCCGCCTATGGCGCCGACCGCGACCTGCTCGCCATTGCGCAGGAAACCGCGACCAATGCGCGCGAAAATGTCCGGCTGACGAAGGCGCGGCTCGACGGCGGCGTCGCGCCGCGCACCGACCTCAGGCAAGCCGAACAGATATTGGCGACCGCCGAGGACGCGATCGCGCAGCAGCAGACTGCGATCGCGCAGGACGAAAATCTGATCCGCCTGCTCGTCGGCGGCGATGTCGATCCGGCGCTGTTCCCCGCCAGCCTGGCCGAGGTGACGCCTGCGGTTGCGGCGCCCCCGGCCGGGATGCGGTCGGAAATCCTGTTGCGGCGGCCCGACGTGATCCAGGCCGAATATCTGCTGCGCGCCGCCAATGCCGATATCGGCGTCGCACGCGCACGGCTGTTTCCGACGATTTCGCTGACCGGCCTGCTGGGCTTTGCCAGCGACGCGCTGTCGAGCCTGTTCGACAAGGGCTCCTTCGCCTGGTCGGCGGGCGGCGATGCCAGCGCCTCGATCTTCGATTTCGGTGGCCGCCGCGCCGGGGTGGCGGTGAGCGAGGCGCAGCGCGATGCCGCGCTTGCCAGCTATGAAGGCGCGATCCAGACCGCCTTTCGCGAAGTCGCCGACGCCCTCGCGGTGCAGGGCACAATCGCCGAGCGCGTCCGCGCCGCCGCCGCCAACACCGAAGCCGCGGCCGATACGGCGAGACTCAGCGATGCGCGCTACAAGGGCGGGGTCGACAGTTTCCTCGCCAGCCTCGACGCGCAGCGCAGCCTCTATGCCGCGCGGCGCAGCGAAATCGCGACGGGCCTGCTGCTCGTCCAGACCCGCATCGCCCTGTTCCGCGCGCTCGGCGGCGACAGCAGCGTGGGGTCCGCGGCGCCTTAGAGCGCAATCAAGACGCGAATCCCGACTCCGCTTGACAACCCCGTCCGCTCGCGCGCTAATAGAACAAATCAGGAACATTATGCGCGAGTCGTCTTCCTCTCTCGCCGCGCTGCGCCAACGCGTCGCCCGGCTCGCCGATAGCGGCGCCCCGTCCGGCGGGGGCGATGGCGGCTGGCTGGCGAGCGGCCATGCGGATTTCGATGCGGCGATCGGCGGTGGGCTGGCGATCGGCAAGACGCATGAATTTTTCGCAGCCGACGCGCTCGATGCGACGAGCGCCGCCGCCTTTGCCGCGTTGCTCGCGCTGCGTACGCCCGGCGCGGCGCCGCTGCTGTGGCTGCGCACCGCCGATGCCGCACGGCGCGCAGGGCATATCTATGCGCCCGGCATCGCCGAGCTTGGCGGCGACCCCGACCGGCTGCTGCTCGTCGAAACCGCCGACCCCAAAATGCTCCTCGCCTGCGCCAATGACGCGGTGCGGTGCGGCGGATCGGCGGCGGTGATCGTCGAAAGCTGGGGAGCGTGGCCCGCGCTCGACCTGACCGCGGGGCGGCGGCTGGCGCTCGGTGCGCGCGATGCGGGGACCGTGCTGCTGATGCTGCGGCTCAACACCCTTCCCGCGCCCAGCGTGGCGGAAACGCGCTGGACGGTCGCCGCCGCGCCCTCGACCGCGCTCGAGGCCGATGCGCCGGGCGCCCCGGGCTTCATCCTCGACCTGATACGCTGGCGCGGCGGCCCCGCGGGCGCCCGCTGGCAGATGGAATGGAATCGCGATGAGCAAGTCTTCCGGGGGGCGGCGCTATCTGGCGCTCTTCTTCCCGTGGCTCCCGGCCGAACGGCTGTGCCGCGCCGCGCCGCCGCCTGACGCCCCGATCGTCTTTGCCGAAAAGCAGCGCGGGGCGCTCCGTCTTGCGAGCGTCGATCCGCACGCCGCGGCGCTGGGGCTCGGCCCCGGGATGCCGCTCGCCGATGCTCGCGCGCAGGTCGGCGACCTTGCCGTCGTGCCGCACGATCCCGTCGCCGATGCCGCGTGGCTCGACCGGCTGGCGCAGGGCTGCGCGCGCTACACGCCGCTCGTCGCGCTCGATGCCCCCGACGGGCTGATCCTCGACATCGCGGGCGCGGCGCATCTGTTCGGCGGCGAAGCAGGACTTGTCGCCGATGTCGAAGGGCGCATGGACCGGCTGGGAATGACCCTGCGCAGCGCGCTTGCCGGCACCGCCGATGCGGCGCGCGCGCTCGCGCGCTACCAGGCGCTCCCCGCCCCCGACGAGGCCGCGGCGGTGCGCCGCCTGCCCGTCGCGGCGCTGGGGCTGGAGGCGGAGGCGACGACCGCGCTCGTCCGCGCGGGGCTCAAGACGATCGGCGATCTTTCGGGCCGCCCGGTCGCCGCGATCGCCGCGCGCTTCGGGGCCGAGGCGGCGAACGCGCTGCGCCGGTTGCTCGGCGATGCGCCAAGCCCGCTCGACCCGCGCATCCGGCCCCCGCCGATCATCGTCGAGCGCCGTTTCGCCGAACCGCTGGGCAGCAGCGCCCATGCCGCTGCGGTGCTCGCCGAGCTTGCCGCCGAGGCTGCCGTCGCGCTTGGCGAACGCGGCAAGGGCGGGCGCCATTTTCGCGCGACCTTCTTTCGCAGCGACGGGCTCGCGCGCAGCATCGCGATCGAAACCGGCCAGCCGACGCGCGACGCCGATCTGGTCATGCGTCTGTTCGCCGAACGGATCGACAGCCTGCGCGACCCGATCGACCCCGGTTTCGGTTTCGACATGATCCGCCTCGCCGTCCCGCGGATCGAGGCGCTGGGTGCCGGCCAGCTCAGGCTCGAGGGCGGGGCGGCGAACACCGCGCGGGGCGCCGCCGCCGTCGACGAACTCGCCGACCGGCTGGCGACCCGGCTGGGGCGCGGGCGCGTTCGGCGGCTGCGTAGCGCCGATACCCATATCCCCGAACAGGCGCAGCTTGCCTTTCCCGCGGTCGAGGCGCCGCCGCCGACGCCCTGGACCGCGACCGAGCCGGGCGAACCGCCGCTGCGCCCCTTTCACCTGTTCGACCCGCCGCAGCCGATCGAAGTGATCGCCGAAGTCCCCGACGGCCCGCCGCAGCGCTTCCGCTGGCGCCGCACGCTCCATGCGGTGCGCCGCTTCGAAGGCCCCGAACGCATCGCCGCCGAATGGTGGCGCCGCCGCGACAATGCCGGGCTGACGCGCGACTATTACCGCGTCGAGGATGCGCAGGGCCGCCGTTACTGGCTGTTCCGCCACGGCCTCTACGATGAAAAGCCCGACCCGCGCTGGTATATTCACGGGGTCTTTGCATGAGCGCGCCTTGTCCCGACGCCGATCCCGGTTTCGCCGAGCTGATCGCTGCGACCAACTACAGCTTCCTGCGCGGCGCCTCGCACCCCGCCGAAATGGTCGCGCGCGCGCTCGAACTCGGCATGACGGGCATCGGCATCGCCGACCGCAACAGCGTCGCGGGGGTAGTGCGGGCCTGGGCCTTCCTGAAAGAGCTGCAGGTCAAGCAGCCGGAGGCGGTGGCGGGATTCCGGCTGGTCGTCGGCGCCCGGCTCGCGTTCGCCGACGAGACTCCCGACATTATCGCTTATCCGGTGAGCCGCCATGGCTGGGGCCGACTGACGCGCCTGTTATCGACCGGCAATCTGCGCGCGCAGAAGGGCGACTGCATCCTTCACCTCGAAGATCTGCTCGCGCATTGCGACGATCTGTTGCTGATCGCGACGGGTGGCGACGAGGCCCTGCTGCGCCAGCTCAAGCATGCACGTCCGAAATCGGTCTGGCTCGCCGCGACCATGCCCCGGGGCGGCGCCGACGCGCGGCGGCTGGCGCGACTGCACCGTCTGGCGGCGGCGGTGAACATCCCGCTGCTTGCCACCAGCGATGCGCTCTACGCGACCTCCGCGCAGCGCCCGCTCCACGACATCGTCACCTGTATCCGCGAGGGCACGACACTTCACAAGGCGGGCCGGCGTCTCCACGCCAATGGCGAACGCCATCTGAAAGCGCCGGCCGAGATGCGCCGGCTGTTCGCGGCCTGTCCGGAAGCGGTCGAGCAAAGCGCGCGACTGCTCGACCGTATCGGCTTCGCGCTCGACGAACTGCGCTACGAATATCCGCACGAGCCGGTACCGCCGGGATGGAAGCCCTTCAACTATCTGCACCATCTGGTGAAGACAGCGGCCGAGGCGCGCTATGGCACGCCCTTGCCGGCGAAAGTCCGCAAGCTGATCGGCAACGAGCTGCGGCTGATCCGGCGGCGGAATTACGTCTATTATTTCCTCACCGTCCACGATCTCGTCCGTTTCGCGCGCGCGCAAGAACCCCCGATCCTCTGTCAGGGGCGCGGATCGGCGGCCAATTCGATTGTCTGCTTCCTGCTCGGCGTCACCTCGGTCGATCCGATGCAGCACGACCTGCTCTTCTCCCGCTTCGTCTCGGCCGAGCGCGATGAGCCGCCCGACATCGACGTCGATTTCGAGCATGAGCGGCGCGAGGAAGTGATCCAATATATCTACCGCCGCTACACGCGCGACCGCGCCGCGATCGCCGCAACCGTCATCCACTATCGCCCGCGCAGCACGATCCGCGAGGTCGGCAAGGCGCTGGGCCTCAGTGAGGATGTGACCGCGCGGCTCGCCGATACGAGCTGGGGAAGCTGGGGCGACGAGGTGCCGGTCGAACGGCTGGCCGAAGCCGGGCTCGACCCCCATAATGGCGAGATCGAGCGATTGCACCGCTTCGTCGGCGAATTGCTGAAGGCGCCGCGCCACTTGTCGCAGCATGTCGGCGGCTTCGTGCTGACCCAGGGGCGGCTCGACGAACTGGTGCCGATCCACAATGCCGCGATGGAGGACCGCACCTTCATCGAATGGGACAAGGACGACATCGATGCGCTCGGCCTGATGAAGGTCGATGTTCTCGCGCTCGGGATGCTGACCTGCATTCGCAAATGCTTCGACCTGATGCGTGCGCACGGGCTGGGCGACCATACGCTGGAGGTCGACATCGATTGCGGCGACGAGGCCGTCTATGAGATGCTCCAGCGCGGCGACAGCATCGGGGTGTTTCAGGTCGAGAGCCGCGCCCAGATCAACATGCTGCCGCGCCTGAAACCCAAGATATTCTATGACCTTGTCGTGCAGGTCGCGATCGTCCGGCCGGGCCCGATCGAGGGCGACATGGTCCACCCCTATCTGCGCCGGCGATGCGGCGAGGAGCCGGTTGAATTCCCCGAGCCTGCCCCGCCGCACCCACCCGACGAACTGCACGACGTGCTCGGCAAGACCTTCGGCGTGCCGCTATTCCAGGAACAGGCGATGAAGCTGGCGATGGTGGCCGCCGATTTCACGCCCGAGGAGGCCAATGGTCTGCGCCGCGCGATGGCGACCTTTCGCAACGTCGGGACGATCGAGAATTTCCGGGACAAGATGATCGGCGGCATGGTGCGGCGGGGCTACACGCAGGATTTCGCCGAACGCTGTTTCAAGCAGATCGAGGGCTTTGGCAGCTATGGCTTCCCCGAAAGCCATGCGCAGTCCTTTGCGCGGCTTGTCTATGTCTCGTCATGGATCAAGCATTACCACCCCGCCGTTTTCACCTGCGGCCTGCTCAATTCGCAGCCGATGGGTTTTTATGCGCCGGCGCAGCTTGTCCGCGATGCGCGCGAACATGGTGTCGAGGTGCGCGCGGTCGACGTCAATTCCAGCGATTGGGACAGCAGCCTAGAACTCCGCACCGACGGCAGCCTCGCCCTGCGGCTTGGCTTTCGGCAGGTGGAGGGGTTTCGCGCCGAATGGGCGAAGCAGATTGCCGACGCGCGCAACACGCCCTTCGCATCGGTCGAGGAACTCGCACGCCGCGCGAATCTGCCGCCGCGCGCGCTGCGCCTGCTCGCCGATGCCGACGCATGCCGGTCGATGGGACTCGATCGGCGCCCCGCGCTATGGGACGCGCGGCGCGTCCGTCAGGGGGTGTTGCCGCTGTTCGGTGCGGCCGGCGCCGACGAACTGGGCACCGAAGACGATGTACGCCTGCCGCCGACCCCGCCGGTCGAACAGGTGCTGACCGATTATCAGACGACGCGCCTGTCGCTGAAGGGCCATCCGATGGCCTTTCTGCGCCCCGCCTTCGCCCGCGAAGGCGTGCTGAGCGCGGGCGAAGTTGCGGCGGCGAAGAACGGGTCGATCGTCCGCACCGCGGGGGTCGTGCTGATCCGCCAGCGGCCGGGCAAGGGCAATGCGATCTTCATCACCATCGAGGATGAGGGCGGGATCGTGAACATCCTGCTATGGGCGCGCCATTTCGAACGCTATCGCCGCGCCGTCATGGCGTCGCGGCTGATGCTGGCCGAAGGCGAGGTGCAGCGCAGCAAGGAGGGCGTCATCCACCTGATGGCGACCCGCATCGTCGATCGCACCGCGATGCTCGACGCCCTGGGCAGCGATCGCGGTTTCGATCCCGACTTGTGCCGGGCCGACGAGGTCAAGCACCCGCAAATGCCGCGCGGCCGCACGCCGGGCGCCCGGCACAGTCATCCGCGCAATGTCCGCATCCTGCCCAAGTCACGCGATTTTCATTGAAGCGGGGGGCCTCCGCCCCGCACGCAAAAAGATGCCCCGGCTGTGGGGAGCCGGGGCATCCGATCAGGCTATTAAAGGGACCAACCAAATATAGCCTGAGATGTTTGCGATGTTCCGCGCTTAGCGCAGCAGGTTCATCACACCCTGGGCGCTCTGGTTCGCCTGGGCGAGCATCGCCGTCGAAGCCTGCGACAGGATCTGCGCGGCCGCCAGCTTCGTCGATTCAGCCGAGAAGTCGGCATCTTCGATGCGCGAGCGCGATTCGTCCAGATTGGTGACACGCGACGTCAAATTATCGACAGCCGCTTCAAGACGGTTCTGCTGCGCACCGAGGTTGGCGCGTTCGCCGGCGACCGTGGTGATCGCGGTGTCGAGCGTCGCCAGTGCACCGGTCGCGCCGGAAGCCGTGGCAACCGAAAGCGCGTTGACGCCCAGCGTCGTCGCATCAAGCTTGCCGATCGTGATGTTCACGTTTTCACCGGTGTTGATACCGGTCTGGATATCGAAGCCTGCGGTGACGCTGCCGTCGAGCAGCTTGTTGCCGTTGAACGTCGTCTGGCCGACGATGTCGCCGATCTGCGAGATCAGCGCGGTAACTTCCTTCTGCACCAGACCGCGGTCGGCATCGCTGAGAGTACCGGTCGAAGCCTGCATCGCCAGGTCGCGCATACGAACCAGGATGTCCGAAACGCTGCCGGCAGCGCTGTCGGCGGTCTGCGCCAGGGAAATGCCGTCGTTGGCATTGCGGATCGCCTGGGTGAAGCCGCGCGAGGCAGCCTGCATGCGAGTTGCAACGGCGAGGCCGGCGGCGTCGTCCTTGGCGCTGTTGATGCGCTTGCCGCTCGACAGACGTTCCATAGCCTGCGACTGCATGCGATTGGCAACACGCGAGCTGTTCTGGGCGCGAAGCGCGCTCACATTGGTGTTGATGACAGTCATAATGTTCCTTTCCGGCCCCTTGGCCATTCCCGTGGTGTGAGGGCTCAGCGAGCGGTCACGAAAGCTGTAACGGCGGCGGCGGCGGCGGATTAAGCCCGCGCGTCAAAAAAACGCCGCGGAGCGCGGGGCGCGACAGAAGCACTCTATCAAACATCTGTTTTTCAACGAAAAGAATTTTTGGCACGGGCTTTGCATTACTCTTTGTGCGTGCGGCGAACCGCCGCGCACCAGGACGGATGAAAGCTTATGAGCACGATTGACCAGAGCCGACTGCTGCAAATGCGCAGTTCGATTCTCAATCAGAACCAGGCGCTGCAACGCGCCGCCGGCGGCGCGGCTGCGGGCGGCGCCGCGGGTGCCGGTGCGGCACCCGATTTCGGATCGGCGATCGCCAGCGCACTGCAGCAAGTGAATACCCAGCAGGCGAAGGCGAGCGACCTCAGCGAAGCCTATGAACGCGGCGACACGCACGACATCGTCAGCGTGATGATCGAACGCCAGAAGGCCTCGCTCGGCTTCGAAACCACGTTGCAGGTCCGCAACAAGCTGCTGTCCGCCTATCGCGACATCATGAACATGCCGGTGTAATCCATGGCCGAAGCTCAACTCCTTGCCCCCGTTGCCGATACGAACCGGCTGCCCCTCCCCGCGATGGGCGGCCGCTTTGCGCCGGTCCAGCAGTTCGTCCGCCAGCCCGCCGTCCAGCGCGCCCTGCCCGCGATCGCCACGACGACCGCGATCGGCTTGGCCGCGCTCGCCTATTTCATGACCCAGTCGGCGCCGCAGGCGCAGCTCTTCGCGGGGCTCGACGACAGCGACAAGGCCGCCGTCGCCGACGCGCTCCAGTCGCAAGGGATCGGCCACACCATCGATCCGACGACCGGCGCACTGACCGTCGATGCCGACAAACTGTATCAGGCGCGAATCGCGCTCGCCGGGCAGGGATTGCCCAAGGCGCAGCCGAGCGGAGACAGCCTGATCGCCTCGCTCCCGATGGGGTCGAGCCGCGCGATCGAAGGCGAAACGCTGCGCTCGGCGCGCGAAGCCGATCTTTCCCGTACGATCGAGACGATCGACGCGGTCAAGACCGCTCGCGTCCACATCGCCGCCGCCGAACCCAGCCTGTTCGTCCGCGACGACAAGCCCGCCACCGCGTCGGTGATGCTGACGTTGCAGAACGGCCGCAGCCTCAGCGACGCGCAGGTTCAGGGGATCCGTTTCCTCGTCGCCTCCTCGGTTCCCGGCATGAACGCCGACGAGGTGCAGGTGATCGACCAGCGCGGCGCGCTGCTCTCCGACGGCGCCAGCAGCGGCGACATGAAGAGCTTCCAGCTCCAGATGCAGATGGAGGACCGCTTCCGCCGCGCGCTCGAAACGCTGCTCGGTCCGATGCTCGGTTCGGGCAATTATTCGGTCGAGGTCCACGCCGACGTCGATATGTCGGAAAGCCAGGCGACGCGCGAAAGCTTCCCCGAGAACGACCGCGCGCTGCGCACCGAACAGGTGAGCCGGGTCGTCAGCGGCCAGAGCACACCGCCCGCCGTCGGCATCCCCGGCGCGCTGTCGAACCAGCCGCCGCAGGCGACCACCGTGACCAACAATGCCCCCGCGCCGACGCCCGCCGGCGCGCCGACCACCGACACGCAGAGCAACGAAAATTCGGCCCGCGCCTATGAGGTCGGCCGCGAAATCTCTGTCACGCACCAGCCACAGGGCCGCCTGAAGCGCCTGTCGATCGCGGTCGCGCTCAACCAGGGCCAGAAGGCGCTGACCCAGGCCGACCTCGCCAAGATCGAGGGGCTGGTGAAAGGCGCGGTCGGATACGATCAGACGCGCGGCGACGTCGTCGCGATCAGCCAGCGTCCCTTTGCGAAGGTCGACGATGTCCCCCCAGCCTTCTACGACCAGCCGTGGTTCATGCCGCTCGCCAAGCAGATCGGCGCCGTGCTCGCCGCGCTGCTCGCCTTTCTGTTCATCGGCCGTCCGATGATCAAATCGGCCAGACAGCGCGCCGCCGCGCGCGCCGAACGCGATGCCGAGATCGAACAGTCGCTGCTCACCGCCACCGAAAACCGCGCTGCGCTCGACGCGCCGCGCGGCGGCAGCGAAATCACGCTCGAGATGATCGAGGCCGCGCCGAGTTATGAAGCGCGCGCCAATCTGGTCCGCGCCTTCGTCCGCCAGGATTCGGCGCGCGCCGCACTCGTCGTGCGCCAGCTGATGCAGGAGGGCGCCCATGGCTGACGACACCGACGTCGCCGGCGAGATCGCACCCGCGGTCGGCCTGCGCCCCGCCATCGAAGGATCGGCCGCCGCCGCGATCCTGCTGATGCTGCTCGAGGAAGGCGACGCCGCCACGATCCTCAAGCATCTCGATCCCGATGAGGTGCGCCTGCTTGCCAAGGGCATGTTCGACGCCGCCAACGCCAGCGAAACCCAGATCGAACAGGCGCTCGACCAGTTTGTCGTGCGCAGCCGCGACGTCAGTGCGCTCGCCATCGGCGCCGAAACGCGTATCCGCACCGTCATCAATCAGGCGGTGGGCAATGTCCGCGCCGACAATATCCTGGCCGCGGTCGCGCCGCAGTCGAGCGCCGCGTCGCTCGAAATGTTGCGCTGGATGGATGTCGAGGCGATCAGCGCGCTGCTCGCCAGCGAACATCCGCAGGTCGGCGCGCTGATCCTGTCGGTGCTGATCCCCGACGTCGCAGCGCGCGCGATCGAAACGCTGGACGAAGTCCTGCAGGCCGATCTGGTGCTACGCGCGGCGCAGCTTACCACCGTCCCCGCCGCCGCGATCGAGGATCTGGAATCGGTGCTCGCCTCCGCCAATGTCGGCGGCCAGCGCGTCGCCAAGCAGCCGATCGGCGGCCCGAGCGACGTCGCGAAGATCATGAAGAAAATGCCCAAGTCGCTGTCCGAACGCACGATCCGCGCGCTCAAGAAGCAGGACAAGTTGCTGGCGCAGGCGATCGAGGAAGAGATGTTCATCTTCGAAAATCTGCGCGAACTCGACAAGAAGAGCATCGGCACCGTGCTGCGCTCGGTCGATGCGGCGATCCTTGCAGTCGCGCTCAAGGGCACCGACGCCGACATGGTCGATCTGTGCCTGTCGACGATGTCGCAGCGCGCATCGGAAACGATCCGCGACGAAATGGCCGAAATGACGATGGTCAAGCGCACCGACGTCGACGAGGCGCAGAAGTCGATCATGCAGATCGTCCGCCAGATGGCGGCATCGGGCGAAATCATGCTCGCGGGCGGGGGCGACGATTATGTCTGATCTCGCGTCCGAATCGACCGTTGCCGCGCTGGCGCATGCGATGGCGCGCGACGGCGGCTTTCGCCCGCTGCAATTCGGCCAGCCGCGCAGCGCTCCGCTGACGCCGGTCGCCGAAGCGGCGGCCGAGCCCGCCGACGATCCCTTTTCGCGCGGGCTTGCCGAAGGCCAGCGCCTCGCCGAAGCCGCCTTTGCGGTCGAACGCCAACAATTGCTCGCGATGGTCGCCGCCGCCGAAGCGCTGCAGGACGAACCGAGCGAGGAACTGGCGCAGCTGATCGCCGAAACGGTCGAGCGGCTCGTCCGCCAGATCGTCGAGGCGGCGCCGATCGAGGCCGACTGGCTGCGCACTCAGGCCGAAACTGCCGCCGCGCTGGTCGCCGAAGCCGACAAGGCGCGCACCCTGTGGGTCAATCCCGCCGACGCCGTGCTGCTCATCGACGCGCCGATCGCGCTGCCGATCGAAAGCGATCCGTCGATGGCGCGCGGCACCGTCCGTGTCGAAACCTCGGCCGGCTGGATCGAACATGGCCGCGCGGTCTACCTGGACGAGCTGCGTGCCGCGCTCGGCAGCCAGGGCGCCGCCGCATGACGCGCCGCCTCGCCATGTCCGCGCGCCAGTTGCTCGACCCCGTCGACCTCAGCGACGCATCGCCGCGCCGCATCGGCACGCTCGTCGCGCACGAAGGCATCATGCTGGAAGTATCGGGCTTTCCCCAGCCGCTCGGCAGCAATGTCCGCATCAAGTCGGCGAACAACGAATATGTGAACGGCGAGGTCGTGGGCTTTCGCGGACACCGCAGTCTCGTGCTGCCCTTCGACACCAACATGCCGCTCGTCACCGGCGCGCCGGTCGAACCGCATGGCGCGTCGAGCATGGTGACGGTCGGCAAGGCGCTGCTCGGCCGCATCATCGACGCGCAGGGCAATCCGCTCGACGGTCGCCCGCCGGTCAAGTCGCAGTTCCAGTGGCCGCTCGCGGGCCGCAAGGTCAATCCGCTGCGCCGCGGCCGCGTGACCAAGCCGCTCAACATGGGCGTGCGCGCGATCAACGGCCTGCTCACCGTCGGCGAAGGCCAGCGCGTCGCGATCATCGCGGGGTCGGGCGTCGGCAAGTCGGTGCTGATGGGCCAGATGATCGCAGGCACCGAGTGCGACGTGATCGTCGTCGGCCTGATCGGCGAGCGCAGCCGCGAAGTCAGCGACTTTGTCGAAACCAAGCTGCCGCCCGCCGTCCGCAAGAAATCGGTGGTCGTCGCGGTTCCCGCCGACCATCCGCCGCTGCTCCGCCTGCGCGCCGCGATGCGCGCGACCGCGATCGCCGAAGCCTTTCGCCAAGACGGCAAGAAGGTGCTGCTGCTGATCGACAGCCTGACCCGCGTCGCGCACGCGCAGCGCGAGATCGGGCTGACACTGGGCGAACCGCCGACGATGAAGGGCTATCCGCCCTCGACCTTCGCGCTCATCCCCTCGCTCGTCGAACGCGCCGGCAACGACCGCGTCACCGGCGGGTCGATCACCGCGCTCTATACCGTGCTCGCCGATGGCGGCGACATCGAGGATCCGGTCGTCGATTCGGCGCGCGCGATCGTCGACGGGCATATCATCCTCTCGCGCCAGCTTGCCGAACAGGGGGTCTATCCCGCGATCGACATCGCCCGGTCGCTGTCGCGCACCATGGCCGATTCGGTCGATGCCGATCACGCCGCCGCCGCCGCGCGCTTCCGCCAGCTCTGGTCCGCCTATGAAGAGAATCGCGACCTTATGCTGATGGGCGCCTATGTCGCCGGCACCGATCCGGTGCTCGACACCGCCATCGCGCGGCGCGCCGACCAGCTTGCATTCGTTACCCAGCCCGCCGGCGCCCAGGTCGATTTCCAGACCGCACGCCAGTCACTCATCGAAGGATATTCTGCATGACCGCTCGCACCGCACGCCGCAAACGTATCATTCGCGTGCGCACCGTCGAACATCAGATGGCGGAGGCCAATCTGGCGCGCGCCAATGGCGAGCTTGCGAGCCTCGTCGAGCTGTCGCGCCGGCTCGAGGCGCTGCGCGCCGACCTTGCGGTCGCCCGGGGCGTCGTCGCGGGCCGCGCGCTCAATACGGTCGGCGAACTCGGCATGCGGCTCGACATGGCGAAGGAAAATCTTGCGACGCCGCTGGTCAACGCCAGCGCCCGCCGCGACGAAATGGGCGTGCTCGCGCAGAGCGCGCTGATGAAGGAAGAATCGGCGGTGCGCCTCTATGAACGCAGCCGCAAGTCGGCCGAAGTCGAGATGGAACGCCGCGCCGACGCGAACCGCCCGCACCGCCGCCGCACGATGAGCCTGCGCCTGGTCGAAGGCGGCCCGGAATGATGCCCGGTCTGCCCCAGAGCGCGAGCCAGCCCGGCTTCGCGACCTTTCTGGCCAATATCGGTCAGACGCCCGCCAGCGGCACGGGCGAGGATGGCGGATTCGGCCAGCTCCTCGCGACGCATCCCGGTGCAGCGACGATCGGCAAGACCGGCACGGCTGGCGCTGCGCCGACCGGCAAGACCGGCACGCCCGGCGCTGCGCCGACCGGCGATACTCAGGCGACGACCGCGAGCGTGATCGCGCTCGCAGGGCCCAAAGCGGCGGGCACGGTGGCGCCGACGGCGGATGCCGTGCCGACTACAGCCATCACCCCCGACGAGACGCCGCACGTCGTGACACCCGATTTCGCCGCCATCGTCGGCGGCAAAAAACTCGCCACCGAGGCCAAGGCGGCGCCCGCTGCCGATACCGAA
>LULJ01000538.1_pt1 | contig 23591 bp, 24 predicted proteins | sample 728171 | NCBI WGS metagenome assembly LULJ01 (sample SAMN03860292, study PRJNA289734) | marine metagenome | biome: seawater column; feature: ocean; material: water; isolation source: Red Sea water column Station 169 - depth 25m | place: Saudi Arabia: Red Sea | collected 2011-10-15 | depth 25 m
GTCTTCACCATCAGGAAGGATGAAATCGATGAACACCCCCGCCCGCATTTTGACCGCCTTCGTCGCCACCGCCGCGCTGGCGGCCGTTACCGCCGCCGAGGCCCGACAGGGTTCGTTCCGCGCCCGCGGTTCGAACGGCGTCGTCGCCGGCAGCGCCGGGCCCAAGGGCGGCGTGATCCGCGGCCGCGGCGCTGTGCAGAACGGCGATGGATCGGTGACAACGCGCTCGGGCGGCGCGTTCCGCGGCGCCAATGGAAGCAAAGGCAGGCGACAGTCGACGACGACGGTCAACCCCGACGGTTCGCTGACCCACAGCGGCAGCGCTTCGGCCACCGGCGCGCGCGGCACCTTCGACAGCAGCGGCGCGGTCGCGCGCGCGTCCGACGGGAGCTGGTCGGGCGGCCGTTCGACGAGCGCCACCAATTCGACCACCGGCACCAGCTATTCGGGATCGACGACGATCGACCCTGCGACGGGCAAGCCTGTTCACAGCGGAACCTGCACCGACGCGTCGGGCGCCGTTATCCCCTGCCGTTAACCGGGGCCTCCCCCTCCAGACCCACCCCGGTTGGGAGGGGCGTCCCCATCGCCCCTCCCGTAACGGTATCGAGACGCTATCAGGATATTTATGCGAATCAGGATTGTCTTCCCGCTTGCCGCCTTTGCGGCGTTTCTCCCGGCAACAGGTGCGCTGGCCGCGCCCGGCGGCGATTTCGAACGCGCTGCGCAGGAATTGCGCGACGCCGACCGCAACGGCGACGGCGTCGTAAGCCGCGGCGAGTTTCAGCAATATCGCGTCGGCCGCTGGACGAAGATGGATCGCAACGGCGATGGCTATTTCAGCAAGGACGACTTGCCCGCGCTGGCGCGGTCGCGCTGGGATAGTGATCGCCTGACGCAGCTCCGCCGCGATTTCGACAAGAATCGCGACGGTCGCATCTCGCGCGCCGAATTCGTCGGCGGGCCGATGCCGATGTTCGAAGCAGCCGACAGCAACCGCGACAATCAGGTCAGCAAGGCCGAATTGCAGGCATTGGGGCAAAAGGCGAAAGCGCGGTAGCCCGACCTGCAGACGCAACGGAAAAGGGCCGACGCATCGCTGCGCCAGCCCTTTTTGTTTGGCTTTTTCGGCCGGTTCAGAAGAGCTTCGTCACCGTCGCGCTGCGGCGTTCCTGCTCGACTTCGCCGGTGTAGAGGCTCACCATCGGTTCGTCGCTGACGACGTGGGTTTCCTCGGCACCGAAGCCGTTGAAGCGTGTCCGCATCGCACAGCCATAGGCGCCGAGCATGCCGATCTCGATGAAATCGCCGGCCTTCACATCGGCCGGGAGATAGAAGGGGCCGGCCATATGGTCGAGGTCGTCGCACGTCGGACCATAGAAGCTGAACGCCGTCATCTCGTCGCTCGCCGTCTCGCGGATCAGCGAAACGGGGAAGCGCCAACCGACATGCGCGGCATCGAACAGCGCGCCATAGGCACCGTCGTTGATATAAAGCTCTTCGCCGCGGCGTTTTTCGACGCGCACGATCAGCGAGCTATATTCGGCCGACAGCGCGCGGCCCGGTTCGCACCACAGCTCGGCCGAATAGCTGATCGGCAGGCTTTCGAAGCTGCGGTGGATCGTGTCGAAATAGGCGTCGAGCGGCGGGGGTTCCATGCCCGGATAGGACGACGGAAAGCCGCCGCCGACATCTATGATATCGACCGTCACCGCGGCCGCGACGATTGCCGCGCGCACACGCTCCATCGCCTGGGCATAGGCGTGCGGCGTCATTGCCTGGCTGCCGACGTGGAAGCAGATGCCCAGAGCATCGGCCGCCTGACGGGTCGCCATCAGCAGTTCGGCGACATCCTCGGGCTCGGCGCCGAACTTGGCGGCGAGGCTCAGTTTCGAATGATCGGACGAGACGCGCAGGCGCACGAGCAGGTTGAGATCCGGCGCGCCCTCGGTCGCGCGGACGATCTTCTGAAGTTCGTCCATCGTGTCGAGCGAGAAGGTGCGCACGCCATGTTTGAAATAGGCTTCGTGCACGGTCTCTTCGGCCTTCACCGGGTGCATGAAGCACAGGGTGGCGTCGGGCAGCGTGCGGGCGACCAGACGCACTTCCGCGATCGAGGCGACGTCATAATGGGTGACGCCCGAATCCCACAGCACGCGCAGCAGATCGGGCGACGGATTCGCCTTGACCGCATACATGGTCGTGCCGGGAAATCGCTCGATGAAGAAACGCGCTGCGCGCCGCGCGGCGTGCGGGCGGACAAGCGTAACAGGTTCGACCGGCGAAAGTGCCTGAATCAGCCCGTGGGCGCTATGATGCTGGTGCAACTCAAGGGACCCCCAAAATTAACGTTAAACATCAAAGGCTGCCTTGCGGTTATTGGAAGTCCCCCTGGGGCAGCGGGGTGCGCATATATGGCGGGGGGTCCCCCCTGTAAAGACCCTTATCGGACCGCGCGTTAACTTCTGGCGTTCAACCGAGCCGCGTTTTGAAATCCTCATAGGAAAAGCGCCGTATCTCCGTCAGTTCGTCGCTCTCGCTGTCCCATAGCCAGATCGACGGCAGCGGGACGCCGTTGAAGCTGTTCGTCTTCACCATCGAATAATGCGCCTGATCGAGGAAGGCGAAGCGCTGGCCGATGCGCGCGCCACCGGGCAGTCGATAGTCGCCGATCACATCACCCGCGAGGCAGGACGGGCCGCCGAGCCGAACCGGCTTGCCCGTATCTTCCTCCCCCAGCATCGCGGGGCGATAGGGCGCCTCGATGACGTCGGGCATGTGGCAGGTCGCCGAAATGTCGGTGATGCCGATCGCCATGCCATTGTCGAACAGGTCGAGGATTTCGCCCACCAGGATACCTGCGTCGAGCGCGACGGCTTCGCCGGGTTCGATCATCACGTCGCAGTCGGTCGATGCGCGCACCTGCTTCAGGAAGGCGATGAGATCGTCCGTTTGATAGTCGGCGCGCGTCACATGGTGGCCGCCGCCGAAATTGATCCATTTGAGCTGGCGGAAAAAGGGGCGCAGCATCGGTTCGACCGCCGCCCAGGTGCGCGCGAGCGGAGGGAAATCCTGTTCGCACAGCGTGTGCATATGCACGCCGTCGACGCCGTTCATATGTTCGGGCAAAAGCTGGCTGATCGGAAAGCCGAGCCGGCTGCACGGTGCCGCGGGGTCATATTTGGGGACATCGCCTTCGCTATGCTGCGGATTGATGCGCAACCCGACATCGAACGTCGCGCCCTTGGCGCGCAATTCGGCGAGCAGCGGCCGAAAGCGCGCGATCTGTCCCGGCGAGTTGAAGATCAGATGATCGGACAGTGCCGCTATTTCGGGCAGATCGGCTTCCTTGTAGCCTGCGCAATAGGTTGCAACCTCGCCGCCATATTCCTCGCGGCCGAGTTTGGCTTCGTAAAGCCCCGAGGCGCACACCCCGTCGAGATAGTGCGCGACCGTGGCGCCGAGCGGCCACATCGAAAAGGCCTTGAGCGCGGCAAGCACCCGCGCGCCCGATGCGTCGCCGATGTGGCGAAGGACGGACAGGTTCGTGCGAATCTTCGCCGCATCGACGACGAAGGCCGGCGAGGGGACGCGATCGAGGTCGAAATGGGCAAAGGCTCCGGGATCGCCGGCACGGGTTTCCATGATATCGTTCCTGTCAGGCCGCGATCGGCCCCTTGAAGATGAAAAAGGCGCCCGCCGCGATCAGCGAAAAGCCGACGAGATGATTCACCGTCAGCTTCTCGCCGAGCCAGAAGACCGCGAAGCCCGCAAAGATGATGAGCGTGATCACTTCCTGCAAGGTCTTGAGTTCGGCGGCGGTATAGACGCCATAGCCGATCCGGTTCGCCGGAACGGCCAGGCAATATTCGAAGAAGGCCAGCCCCCAGGCGAGCAGCACCGCGAGCCATATCGGCCGCGACATGTCGCCGAGGTGGCCGTACCAGGCGAAGGTCATGAAGATGTTCGAGACGAACAGCAGGCCGATCGGCAGAAGATAGGCGATCATCTATAATCCCTCGACATCCATGTTCTCTGGCGAAAGCCGGAGCCCAGGACGTCAGGGCGCAAGGCTTGCGCTTTCCATCTCCGGGTTCCGGCTTTCGCCGGAACACCATCGCGCATGATTTAACTCAGAAATCCAGCGGGCCGTCGAGCTCCTTCACCTGCCATGGCAGGCCGTGCTTCATCAGCATATCCATGAAGGGATCGGGGTCCATCTGTTCCATGTTGAACACGCCATTACCGGACCAGGTGCCGGTGACCATCATCGCCGCGCCAATCATCGCGGGGACGCCGGTCGTGTAGCTGACCGCCTGATTGCCGGTTTCGGCATAGGCGTCTTCATGGTCGCAGATATTGTAGAGATAGAGCGTTTTTTCCTTGCCGTCCTTGCCAAGACCGGTTGCGATGACGCCGATGTTGGTCTTGCCCTTCGTCGTCTCGCCCAGGCTCGACGGTTCGGGGAGAACGGCCTTCAGAAACTGCAGCGGGATGATTTCCTTGCCTTCATAGATCACCGGGTCGATCCGCGTCATGCCGACATTCTGCAGCACGGTCAGGTGCTGGATATAGGCATCGCCGAAGGTCATCCAGAAACGGATGCGCTTGATCTCGGGCAGATGCGTTTTGAGGCTTTCGATTTCCTCATGATACATGAGGTACATATTCTTCGGCCCGACCGCCTCGAAGTCGAATTGCTGCTTCACCGACATCGGCGGGGTTTCGACCCAGTCGCCATTTTCCCAGTGGCGCGCGACCGCGGTCACTTCGCGGATGTTGATTTCGGGGTTGAAGTTGGTCGCGAAATGCTGGCCGTGATCGCCGCCGTTGCAGTCGAGAATGTCGAGCGTGTCGATACGGTCGAAATGATGCTTTCGGAGCCAGGTTGTGAACACACTCGTCACCCCGGGGTCGAAGCCCGAGCCAAGCAGCGCCATCAGGCCGGCGTCCTTGAACCGGTCCTGATAGGCCCATTGCCAATGATATTCGAACTTCGCCTCGTCGCGCGGTTCATAGTTGGCGGTGTCGAGATAATGCGCGCCGGTCGACAGGCATGCCTCCATGATCGTGAGATCCTGATAGGGAAGGGCAAGGTTGACGACGTGCGTCGCACCCACCGAGCGGATGAGCGCTGCGGTCGCGTCGATATGGTCGGCGTCGACCTCGGCGGTCTTGATCGTCACGCCGGTGCGTTCCTTGACCGATTCGGCGATCGCATCGCATTTGAACTTGCGGCGGCTGGCGAGGGTGATGTCGGGAAAGATGTCGGGGTTCATCGCCATCTTGTGAACCGCAACCGATCCGACGCCGCCGGCGCCGATCACCAGAACCTTGGTCATTCGAAAATCTCCTGTCGCGGCGATCATCGCCGCTTGTCTTGTATGCCGCGCCCTATAGGACGAAGCCATGACTCAGCAAAGCCCCGATCCCTTGCTCAGCCCCGACCGTACGCCGACCCTCGCCGGAGTGGAACGCGCGGCGGCCAAAGTCGCTGCACTCCTGCCGCAAACGCCGCTCCTGCCGCTTGATGTTGGCGGCCGAACGATATGGTGCAAGGCCGAATGCCTGCAACCGGTCGGCGCGTTCAAGATTCGCGGCGCGTGGCACCGTCTGACCGACCTGACCCCCGATCAGGCGGCGGCGGGCGTGGTTGGCGTATCGAGCGGCAACCATGCCCAGGGTGTCGCCTGGGCGGCGAAGCGGCTGGGGATCAAGGCGACGATTGTGATGCCAAGCAACGCGCCGCAGATGAAGCTCGCGGCAACGCGCGCGCTCGGCGCGGACGTCGTGCTTTATGACCGCGTTACCGAATCGCGCGATGCGGTCGCCGCCAATTTGCTCGACGAGCGCGGCGGCACGCTCGTCCATGCCTATGGCGACCCGTGGATCATCGAAGGGCAGGGGAGCATGGGGATCGAGGCGCGCGCGCAACTCGCCGCGCGCGGCATTGTGGGGCCCGACAAGGTCGTCGCCTGCTGCGGCGGCGGCGGCTTGTCGGCGGGACTGGCGCTCGCCTGTCCCGATGCCGAGATCGTCGCTGTCGAACCCGAAGGATGGGACGATGTAACCCGTAGCCTCGCCGCCGGCGAAATCTTGTCGGTAGAGGATCTGGCAGCGCCGACCGAATGCGACGCTTTGCAGACGCCGCAGACCTGGCCGATCAATTTTGCGGTGCTGCAGGCGCGCGGTGTGCGCGGCGTGGTTGTGACGCGCGATGAAGTGCGTCACGCGATGCGCGTCGCGTTCGAAAAGCTTCACCTCGTCGTCGAACCCGGCGGCGCGGCGGCGCTGGCGGCGGTCCTTGCGGGGAAGGTCGAGCCGGGCGAGGCGACGCTGGTGACCCTGTCGGGCGGCAATGTCGATCCGCAAAAATATGCCGAGATCATTGCCGGCTGAGCCATCAAGGATATTTGTCGGCGCTGGCGCGTTTACGAAGGCGAAGGAGACGCAAGATGACGAAGACCATGGTTTTGGCCAGCGCCGCGGCGATGGCCCTGCTCGCGGGTTGTCAGAAGGCCGAAGCGCCCGCCCCGACACAGACCGAAACGACCGAGGTTCCGGTCGAAACCGCAATGCCGGCGGATACTGCCGACACTGCGGCTGAGAGCGATCCCGCGACCGCGCCGCACCGCTTTGCCAGCTGGGCCGGCAAATGGACCGGGGTCGAGGGCATGTATGTCACCATCACCCCGACCGAACCCGAGCATTACAAGCTGGAGATGCAATCCGATCTCGACACCAAGGGCACATATGACGGCTGGGACAGCGAGCATGGCATCAAGTTCAAGCGCGGCGGCGAGGATCTGAGCCTGCATCGCGGCAATGGCGACGATACCGGCCTCAAATATCTGGCGGGCAAGAAGGAATGCCTGATCGTCAAGAGCGGCGAGGGTTATTGCCGCGACTAGTTGGCCTCCATCCCGGCAGCCCGGCCTCTGCCGGGATGTCGGGATAGGATCATAATTTTCGCCTGTGTCGCCGATTTGTCATCGAACCGCCGCGGGAATCGCAACATAGGCTGTCATGCGCGGCCCCGGATACATCGCTTTTCCGGGAGACCGTGACCCATGGCCAGCCAAGCAAATCGCAAGATCGCCTCCGCCGTCGTCCGCGAGGATGCGGACCAGAAACAGCGATTGCTCGACCGCGCCTTTGCGCTTGCCTTCAAGGGCCTTGTCTATGCCCAGATATGGGAAGACCCGGTGGTCGACATGGAGGCGCTTGCGATCGAACCGGGCAACCGGATCGCGACGATCGCAAGCGGCGGCTGTAACGTCTTCTCCTATCTGACCGCCGACCCCGGCGAGATCGTCGCGGTCGATCTCAACACCGCGCATGTCGCGCTCAATCATCTGAAGCGCACCGCGATCGAGCGCTTGCCCGATCACGCCAGCCTTCGCCGCTTTTTCGGCGATGCCGACAGCAAGGCGAATATCGCCGACTACCAACATTATATCGCGCCGCATCTCGACGCGGTCAGCCGGGCTTATTGGGAGGGGCGCGATCTTGCGGGACGGCGCCGGATCGGGGGCTTCGCACGCGGGGTCTATCGGCGCGGCCTGCTCGGCAGCTTCATCGGCCTTGCGCATCTGGCGGCGCGCCTGAACGGCGTCGATCCGCGTGTGCTGCTGACCGCGAAGAGTGTCGCAGAACAGCGGTCGATCTTCGACGCGAAATTCGCGCCCTTTTTCGACCGCGGCTTCATTCGCTGGGTTACGGCGCAGCGGTCTTCGCTTTTCGGACTCGGCATTCCCCCCGCGCAATATGACGCATTGGCGGGCGGCAAGCCGATGGCCGATGTCCTGCGCGCGCGGCTCGAAAAGCTCGCCTGCGATTTCCCGCTCGCCGAAAATTATTTCGCCTGGCAGGCGTTCGGGCGCGGCTACGCCAAGGATGATAGGGCGCCGCTGCCGCCCTATCTTCAGGCCCGCCATTATGATGCGGTCAAGGCGCGGGCGGGGCGCGTGCGGATGCTCCACGCGAATATGACCGACATGCTGGCAGCGTCGGACGCCGCGAGCTTCGATCGTTATGTATTCCTCGACGCGCAGGACTGGATGAGCGACGCGCAGCTTGCCGCGTTATGGACCGAGGTCACGCGCACCGCGCGGCCGGGCGCGCGCGTGCTGTTCCGCACTGCGGCCGAACCCAGCCTGCTGCCGGGCCGCCTGCCCGACGATCTGCTGCGCCGCTGGGACTATCGGGCCGAGGATTCAGCCGGCTTCGCGCGCCGCGACCGCTCGGCGATATATGGCGGTGTGCATCTCTATGTGCTTCAGGGCGCTGGCATATGAGCAGCCATGGGGCGTTGATGGACCGCGTCTACCGCGGTCAGCGCCACATCTATGACGCCACGCGCAAATATTATCTGCTCGGCCGCGATGCGCTGATCGCCGATCTGGCGCCGCCTGCGGGTGGCAGTGTGCTCGAGATCGGTTGCGGGACGGGCCGCAATCTGATCGCCGTCGGACGAGCGTGGCCCGAGGCGGAGCTGTTCGGGATCGATATATCGGCGGCCATGTTGGAAAAGGCCGACGCATCGCTTGCAAAGGCCGGGATTGCGGCATCGCTGGTTCGCGGCGACGCGTGCGATTTCGACCCGGTGGCGCTGTTTGGTCGTCCTACCTTCGACCGCGTCTTCATCAGCTATGCGCTTTCGATGATCCCCGACTGGCGGGCGGCACTCGCCCAAGCGGCGCGCTGCGTCGCACCGGGTGGACGGCTCGAGATTGTCGATTTCGGCCAGCAGGACGAATTGCCCGGCCTGTGGCGCCGATTGCTGTTCGGCTGGCTGTCGCATTTTCACGTCGCGCCGCGCGCCGATTTGCCGATCGCGATCGCAAGCCTGGCGGGGGAGGCCGACGCCGCGCGGGTGAGCTGCGATCGGCTCTATCGTGGCTATGCGATCCGCGCGGGCCTCGCGCGGCGCTGAAAAGCTGCTATCCCCAGGCGCGCAACAGGGGGAGAGCGGGTGATGGAGCAGGCAATCGTGACGGCGCGGCCCGGCGATACGGCGGCGGTGGGCGAAACGCTGGCGCAGGCGTTTCAGACCGATCCCGCCCTGTCATGGATATTGCCCGATCCCGACCATCGCGCGCGGGCTTTGCGCGGGCTGTTCCGCACGCTCGTCCCCGCCGACATGCGCGCGGGCGTAGCGCTGCGATCCGATGCGGGCGAGGCGGCGGCGCTGTGGCGTGGGCCGGGACGAGCGCACAGCGGCGGGCTTGAGTTTCTGCGCACCGTGCTGCCACTCATCGCAACCTTCGGCACGGCGCTCCCGCGCGGGCTGAAAGTACAGGGCAGCATCGACGCGCACCGGCCCAAAATGCGCTTCTGGTATCTCCATTATGTCGGGGTGCGCCCCGATCATCAGGGAAAGGGGCACGGCGGGTGGCTTCGTGGTCGAGGCCGAATGGGACGTAGCGGGCGGCGGTCCCCATTTCTGGGGCATGATGCGGCCAGCATAATGCCCTTGTGTCCCCGCGAAGGCGGGGACCCATCTCCGGTCGGTGCCATATCGAACCGGCCGGAGATGGGCTCCCGCCTTCGCGGGAGCACATGGTCTTTTGCTTAAGGCGGCATGCCCGCCCTAATCGCTGAACCCCACAAAGCGCACCGCCTCGTCAACGGTTTTGCGGTTCGATACCACGGCGTTGGCGGGAAACGCCTCGTCGGGCCAGCCCATGGCGACGCAGATCATGATGACTTGATCGTCGGGGATTTGCGCATGTTCGCGCACGACCGGGCTTTGCATAATGCCCTGGCTGTTGATGACGCACCCCAGCCCGCGCGACCAGGCGGCGTTGACCAGCGCATTGGTCACGGCGCCGCAATCGAAAGGCGCGATATCGCTGCCGAGCAGCACCCGGTCATAGGTGACGACGATGCTGACCGGCGCGTCGAACTGGCGAAAGCCGCGCAGCACCCAATCCTGCCGCGCATCCTTGTCGTCGCGCGCGATCCCCATCGCTCCGAAGAGCTGCTTGGCGATTTCGATCTGCCGGAAGCGATGCTCCTCGGCGATGCCGTCGAAACGGCGAAACTCGCGGCTGTCGGGCTTGCCGGCGAGAATGCCGTCGGTGTTGCCCTGGCGGATGGCGGCGAGCGCATCGCCGGTGACGACCGAGAAATTCCAGCACTGGTTGTTGAATGACGAGGGCGCGCGCATCGCGACGCCGATGATTTCGGCGATCAGTTCGCGCGGAACGGGCTTGTCGAGAAAGCCGCGGATCGAGCGGCGGCCGCGAACGACCGCGTCATACGCTTCGGCTTCAGTCACGCGGCGATTTTGAATTCGAGTTCGAGCCGGCCCCAAATTTCGACCAGCGCCCGCGTCAGCTCGCGCATCATCGCTTCGTCATGCGCCGGGCCGGGCGTGAAGCGCAGCCGTTCGGTGCCGCGCGGCACGGTCGGGAAATTGATCGGCTGCACATACACGCCATATTCGGCGAGCAATATGTCGCTGATCTTCTTGGCGCGCACCGGATCGCCGACCATCAGCGGGACGATGTGGGTCACCGAATCCATCACTGGCAGACCGGCATCGCGGAAACATTGCTTGAGATAAGCGGCGGCCGCCTGCTGCGCATCGCGTTCCTCGCTCGACCCCTTGAGGTGACGGACGCTGGCGAGCACGCCGGCAACGAGCACCGGCGACAGGCTGGTCGTGAAGATGAAGCCCGGCGCATAGCTGCGGATCACGTCGACGATATTCTTGTCGGCAGCGATATAGCCGCCCATCACGCCGAACGCCTTGCCCAGCGTGCCTTCGATGATGGTCACGCGGTGCGCGGCTTCGTCGCGTTCGGTGATACCGCCGCCGCGCGGGCCGTACATGCCGACCGCATGGACTTCGTCGCAATAGGTGAGGGCATTATATTTGTCGGCAAGATCGCAGATTGCGTGGATCGGGGCGACGTCGCCGTCCATCGAATAGACGCCCTCGAACGCGATCAGCTTCGCCGCGTCGGGATCGTCGGCGGCGAGCAGTTCCTCGAGATGCGCAAGGTCGTTGTGGCGCCAAACGCGCTTCTCGCAGCCCGAGTTGCGGATACCTGCGATCATCGAGGCGTGATTGAGTTCGTCCGAATAGATGATGCAGTTCGGGAGCAGCTTGCCAAGCGTGCCGAGCGTCGCTTCGTTCGAGATATAGCCCGAGGTGAAGAGCAGGGCGCCTTCCTTGCTGTGCAAATCGGCAAGTTCGGCCTCCAGGTCGATGTGATAATGCGTGTTGCCGCCGATGTTGCGCGTGCCGCCCGATCCGGCGCCGACGTCGTGCAGCGCCTCTTCCATCGCGGCGATGACCTTCGGGTGCTGACCCATGGCGAGATAGTCGTTCGAACACCAGACGGTGATCGGCTTCGGCCCGTTATGGCCGGCAAAGCAGCGCGCATTGGGGAAGGCCCCCTTGTTGCGCAGAATGTCGATAAAGACGCGGTAACGGCCTTCTTCGTGAAGGCGGTCGATGGCCCGGGCGAAAATATCGTCGTAGTTCACTTGCATGCCCCGCAGTTTCGGGTGCGCGGCCCCCGCCGGCGCGATAACCGGGCGGCAATACGCGCGATTTTCCGTGAAATCCAGTGCGAACGATTCGCAGAATTGGGTCAAATTGTCTCAATTCGCCCGATGCCATAAGGCGTCAGCGCGGCCAGCGGCGGTGGCGGGCGATCCTCGCTGCGCGTGAAGACCGCGATGCCGGGCGCTGCCGTCTTGGGCCACGCCTGCCCTTGGGTGAGGTGCGCGATCCTCCGCGCGATCCCCGCGGCGCCGTCGATGAGCGTGACGCCGGGTCCGGCAGCCGCCTGCAATTCGTCCTGCAGCAGCGGGAAGTGGGTACAGGCCAGGACGATGACGTCGATGGCATCGCCGCCCGCCTGATCGGTCAGCCCGGCGAGCGCGCGTGCAATCGTGGCGGGATCGACCGGTGCGCCGCGCAGCTTGCCCTCGGCGGCGGTGACGAGTTCGGGGCTGCCGTGGCGAAGCACGGTCTTGTCGCGCGCGAATTTGGCGCTGAGGTCGTCGACATAGGGCTGCCGCACCGTCGCCTCGGTCCCCAGCACGCCGATCACGCCGCTGCGCGTCAGTTCAGATGCGGGCTTGATCGCGGGCACGGTTCCCACGATCGGCAGGTCGAGCGCCGCGCGAACATGCCCCAGCGCGATGGTCGATGCCGTGTTGCAAGCGATGACGGCGAGCCGGGGATGGTAGCGTTCGACCAGCCGCCCGAGCAATGCCGGGACCCGCGCCGCGAGTTCGGCGTCGCTCTTCTTGCCATAGGGCAGGCCGGCATAGTCGGCGGCATAGACGATCGGTGCTGTCGGCAGCAGCGCGCGCGTCGGCCCGAGGACGGTCAGTCCGCCAAGGCCGCTGTCGAAAAAGAGAATGGGCGCATCGGATGCGGGAGACTGCATGCGTGCCGGTTAGCACGCACCCGCCCGGCGTCAATCCGGTCCGTTCCGGTACCCACATTCATCGAATCCATTGATTGCCCGCTGCAACATCGCCACAATATTCCCGAACCAACGCCTGGGAGCGCCATGACCATCTTTCTGTTGACCGCCGCCGGCTATCTGCTCGGCTCGATTCCGTTCGGCGTCCTGCTGACGCGCGCGTTCGGCGCCGGTGATCTGCGGCAGATCGGATCGGGCAATATCGGCGCGACCAACGTGCTGCGCACCGGGCGCAAGGGGCTCGCCGCGGCGACGCTGGTCCTCGACGGCGCAAAGGGGGCGGTCGCGGTGCTTCTCGCGCGTCATTTCGTTCCGCAGCTCGGCGATCATGCCGCGATGATCGCGGGGGCGGCGGCGATGATCGGCCATTGCTATCCGGTCTGGCTGAAGTTTCGCGGCGGCAAGGGGGTCGCGACATTGCTCGGCCTCGCGCTGGCGCTCGCCTGGCCGATCGGGCTGGTGTTCGCGGCGGTATGGCTTGGGACCGTGCTGTTGCTGCGCATCTCGTCGCTCGGCGGAATGGCGGGAGCGGTCGCGGCGCCGATCGCGGCGCTTGCCTTCGGCTATCCGGTCTATGCGGTCGGCCTTGCCGGTCTGGCGGTGATCGTGCTGTGGCGCCACCGTGAGAATATGGTCCGGTCAGCTGGCACCAGTTGATCCAGCGCTTCGGATCGGGCGAAGCGGCGCTTGCGGCGTTGCCCGAGCTTGCGCTGCGCGGCGGCGGCGGCGGCAGACCGCGCATCGCGCCCGCGGAGCTTGCCGAGCGCGAGATGGCGCGCGTCGCCGACCTCGGGGCGCGGCATCTGTTCCATGACGAGCCCGACTATCCCGCGCTGCTGCGCGAGGCGGAAGGGGCGCCGCCGATCCTGATCGTGCGCGGCGACGCCGCCATGCTCTGCCGGCCGTGCGTCGCAATCGTCGGCGCGCGCAACGCCTCGGCGGTCGCCTGCCGCTTTGCGCGGCAGATGGCGAGCGATCTTGCCGCGCGCGACGTGACCGTGGTCAGCGGCCTTGCGCGCGGAGTCGATACCGCGGCGCATGTCGGCGCGCTCGGCGGTTCGACCGCGGCGGTCATTGCCAGCGGCATCGACATAGCCTTCCCGCCCGAGAATGCCGCCTTGCAGGACAAGATCGGCGCCGACCAGCTCCTCATTTCCGAACAGCCGCCCGGTACCGAGCCGCTCGCGCGGCATTTCCCGGCGCGCAACCGCATCATCGCGGGACTGGCGCACGGAACGCTGGTGATCGAGGCGGCGCAGAAGTCGGGATCGCTGATCACCGCCCGGCGCGCTGGCGACTATGGGCGCGAGGTGATGGCCGTGCCCGGCTCGCCGCTCGATCCGCGCGCGCAGGGATGCAATATGCTGATCCGCGAGGGCGCGACGCTGATCCAGTCGGTCGATGACGTGCTGGAAGCGCTCGGCCCGATCGACACGCGCATGGTGCGCGAACCTGTGCAGCAATATGCCCCCGTGCCGGTGCCGGAGCCGTCGGGCACGCAGGACCGCGATGTCGTGACCGGCCTGCTCGGCCCGACGCCGGTGGCGATCGACGAGATCGTTCGCCAGTCGGGACATCCTGCCGCGTCGGTGCAAATGGTCCTGCTCGAACTCGAACTGGCCGGGCGGCTGGCGCGCCATGCGGGGGCGCGGGTGTCGCTGCTTTAGTGTCCTCAACGGTTCGGCGCGGTTCAGCCACGGTTCAGCGGCGCGGCGACAGGCTGATGATATTGTATAACATGCCGGGGAGTTGGGTGATGCGGAACAGGTTTCTGACAGGTGTGACATTGACGGCGCTGCTGGCTTCCGGTCCGGCGCCCTTGCCGATTGTTGCGGCGCAAGCGGCGGCGCCGGGCTGGAATGGCGGCTTTTGCCGCAATGCCGAGCCGCTGCCGCAGCTCGATCCCGAAACGCGGCCGCGGCCCGTTCCGGCCACCGGCGGCAAGGGCGGTCGCTATGACAGTGTGGCGCCGGTGATGGCTGCGCCGCCGCCCCCGCCACCCCCTGCGCCGCCGCCGCCGCCGATTATGGCGCCGGTCGCCGAAATGGCGCCGCCGCCGGCGGGCGACGTCGTCGTTACCGGTTCGCGCAGCGACGCGAGCGCCGGTGCGGCCGAATCCGCCGCCATGGAAAAGGGATCGTCGGCCGATTTCGATCGCGCACCGGGCGCCGTGATGCCGCCGCGTCCCTATCCGCAGCCGCAGCCGCAGTCGGGCATCTTGACCGCCGGCGAGCATGACGATCTGCTCAATCCGGAACTTTACGCCGCTTATGTCGGGCGCAGCAATCTGGGCCAGCAGATCCGCGACCTGCCGCGCGTCGATACGATGCGCGTGGTCACCGTGAAGGTGAACGATCGTAACGGGCAGCCCATTCCCTTCGCCGATGTCGTGGTGACGTGCAGCGACGGCAACAGCATCACCATGGCCACGCAGGCCGACGGCAGCGCGGTCTTCTTTCCGGGGCTCGACCGGTTGAGCGAACGCATCACGGTGTCGGCGCGCCAGGGCGGACGGACGATCGCCGACGCGCGTCCGGTGCTCGTCGCCGATGCGCCGGGCGGTCAGCTTGTCGGCCTGACCGCGAACCAGATGGCGGCGAAGGCGACCAAGCTCGACCTGATGCTGGTGATCGACACGACCGGCAGCATGGGCGACGAGATCCGCTATCTTCAGTCCGAACTGCGTTCGATCATCAATGCAATCACGATGCGGCACCGCGACCTCGACATTCGGGTGGGCTTTGTCTTCTACCGTGACCTCGGCGATGACTATGTGACGCGCACTGTCGGCTTCGACCGCGATATCGGCCGCGCGCAGGGCGTGCTGGCACAGCAGGACGCGAACGGCGGTGGCGACTATCCCGAAGCGATGGACCAGGCGATGATCCGCGCGGTGGGGCAATCCTGGCGTCCCGATGCAGTCAAATCGCTGCTGCTCGTCGCCGATGCGCCGCCGCACGACGACAAGGTCGGGCGCACCTGGGCCGCCGCCGAAGCGGCGCGGGCCAAGCGCATCCATATCACCCCGGTCGCCGCCTCCGGCGTTGCGGACGAGGCCGAATATGCGATGCGCGCGATGGCCGCGGCAACGCAGTCGCGCTACCTGTTCCTGACCGACGACAGCGGCGTGGGCAATCCCCACGCACCGCCGGCGATCGACTGCTATCTCGTGACCCGGCTCGACGCGCTGGTGCGCCGGGTGATCGACAGCCAGATCAGCGGCCGCCGCATCGAACCCGACAAGGACGAGGTGATCCGCAGCGTGGGCGAATATGACGGCGGCAAATGCGTGCTTCCCGCCGACTTCAAATGGGACAGCAACTGACGCTTTGACGTCAGCCATTGACACACCCCTGCATCTGACCGATGCAGGGGTGTGGGTTGCGTCGGGAAATCTCCCGTCGCTGGCTCGATTCCGGCCGCGGGAGGTCGGAGGTTTATTTTCATGAAAAAATTGCTGTCGGCCATCGCCCTTGCGGCGATGCTGTTTCAGCCTGTCGTCGTCGCTGCGAAGGATCAGGAACCCGTCAAGATTTCGGGGCCGGCCAATGCAAAGGGCGTGACAACGGTCACGATCGGCGCCTTCAATGTCGGCTTCATCTTTGAATCGACCGACCAGATCAAGAAGACAGGAGGTCTGATGGGTGCCTTTGGCGGCACAACCAAGGCCAAGAGCGAACTGGTCGGTGTCACGCCGGAGATGATGCAGGCCATCACCGATGCCGCCTATGCCGATTTCGTGTCGCAGTTGGGCGCGCGCGGCTATGTCGTTCAATCCGCCGCCGACTTGTTCGGCCATGCGGCCCTCGCAAAGACCAAGTCGCTGGAAGCGCCGCTCGACGTCAATATTGCGCTCGAGAAGGGCAGCAAAGGCAAGGCGACCTATTACAAGCCGAGTGCGCTCCCGTCGCTGTTGATGATCCCGGGCGACTTTACGGGATCCGGTATGAGCAGCATGGGGATCAATATGTCGGCGGGGCAGGCAAATATGGCCCTGTCCAATTACGCCAAGCAAACGGGCGTCGGCGTGATCGATGTCGTCTATCTTATCGACTTTTCGGATCAGAAGCGCCCGGGCTTTTTCAGCTTCGGCGGCGGGGTCAACGTAAACAGCGGCCTGTCTGTCAGCGCAGACTATTCGCGCATGACGCTTATTGCCCCGTCGGGCAAGCAGGCGGTCATTACGGTCAAGGCCCCCATCGGCGTCGAAGGCGAGTTCATCGACAAGAGCGATGCATCGACCGGCACCGAAAAAGCCGTGCAATCGGCTGCCAATGTAGCAGGCGGCCTTGCAGCGGCGGCCAACATCGGCCTGCCGATGTTCGGCAAAACGCGTAAATTCCAGTTCACTGCAAAGCCGGGAAATTATGAGGAGGGCGCGGCGAAAGCAGCGAGCCTGGCAAGCGAATTGCTGCTCGGAAGACTTGGCGCATTGCGTTGATCCCCGACGGCGGGCGTTCTATTTCCCCTCTTGACGGAAGGGAGCGGCGCCCGCCACCCTCGCGCGTACGTACGTAAGAGTTTTCGGGGAAACGAATTTTCGATGCAATTGGTGATTGTGGAATCGCCCGCCAAGGCGAAGACGATCGAGAAATATCTCGGCCGCGATTTCAAGGTGTTGGCAAGCTATGGCCACGTCCGCGACTTGCCGCCCAAGGATGGCTCGGTCGATCCGGATGACGATTTTTCGATGGAGTGGCAGCTCTATCCAGACAAGGCAAAGCGACTGAAGGATATTCAGGACGCCGCGAAGCAGGCCGACCGTCTGATTCTCGCGACCGACCCCGATCGCGAGGGCGAAGCGATCAGTTGGCACGTGCAGGAATTGCTGCGCCAGAAAAAGGCGCTGCCGCAAAAGGTCGACCGCGTGACCTTCAACGCGATCACCAAGCAGGCGGTGACCGATGCGATGGCGCATCCGCGCGGCCTCGATGACGATCTGATCGACGCGTACCGCGCGCGCCGCGCGCTCGACTATCTCGTCGGTTTCACCCTGTCGCCAGTGCTGTGGCGCAAGCTGCCCGGCGCCAAATCGGCGGGCCGTGTCCAGTCGGTGGCGCTGCGCCTCGTCGTCGAACGCGAACGCGAAATCGAAGCCTTTGTTGCGCAGCAATATTGGTCGATCACCGGCCAGTTCGAAATGGGCGGCACGCCGTTCAAGGCGCGACTCGCGCGCTGGCGCGGCGACAAGATCGAGCGCCTGTCGATCACCAACGAAGCCGATGCCCGCGCTGCCGAAGCCGATGTGAAGGCGGGGCATTTCACCGTCGACAGCGTCGAAACCAAGCCGCTGACGCGCAACCCGCCGCCGCCCTTCACGACATCGACTCTGCAACAGGAAGCCGCGCGCAAGCTCGGCTTTTCGGCCAGCCACACGATGCGGGTCGCGCAGGATCTCTATGAAGACGGCGCGATCACTTACATGCGTACCGACGGTGTGCAGATGGACGGCAGCGCGATCAGCGCCGCGCGGCGGGCGATCGCCGATCGCTACGACGGCGGCTATGTTCCCGACCAGCGGCGCCAGTATCAGACCAAAGCGAAGAACGCGCAAGAAGCGCACGAGGCGATCCGTCCGACCGATTTCGGCAAGGACAAGGTCGGCGGCGGCGATCATGCGCGTCTCTACGATCTGATCTGGAAGCGTGCGCTGGCAAGCCAGATGGCCTCGGCGCGGCTCGAACGCACCAGCATCGATCTGAGCGACGGCACCGGCAAGACAATGCTCCGCGCGACCGGTCAGGTGGTGAAATTCCCCGGCTTCCTCGCGCTCTATGACGAAAGCCGCGACGACAGCGCCGACGATGAGGACGCGCGCCTGCTTCCCGCGATGGCAAAGGGCGACGCGCCGGCCAAGACCGGCGTCGAGGTCGAAGCCCACGAGACGCAGCCGCCGCCGCGCTATTCGGAAGCGAGCCTGGTCAAGAAGATGGAGGAGCTCGGCATCGGGCGCCCGTCGACCTATGCGTCGATCCTCCAGGTGCTCAAGGACCGCGCCTATGTGCGCGTCGAAAAGAACCGCTTCCTGCCCGAAGAGAGCGGGAGATTGCTCACCGCGTTCCTCGAACGCTTCTTCGGCCGCTATGTCGAATATGATTTCACTGCGGGGCTCGAAGAAGAGCTCGACGATGTCTCGGGCGGGCGCGCCCAGTGGCAGGCGGTACTCGAACGCTTCTGGCGCGACTTCAAGCCGCGCACCGGCGAGGTGATGGAGCAGAAGCCGTCGGAAATCACTGCGGCGCTCGACGAGTTTCTCGGCCCCTATCTTTTCCCCGACAAGGGCGACGGCAGCGATCCGCGCGTCTGCCCGAATTGCGGCACCGGACGACTGGCACTGCGCGGCGGGCGCTTCGGTCCGTTCATCGCGTGCAGTAACTATCCCGAGTGCAAATTCACGCGCAAATTCGCGCAGCCGGGCGGCAGCGACGGCGCCGACACCGGCCCCGAAACGCTCGGTACCGATCCCGAAAGCGGGCTCGAGGTGACGAAGCGCAGCGGCCGGTTCGGGCCGTACATTCAGCTTGGCGACGGCAAGGAGGCGAAGCGCTCGTCGATCCCGAAGGATATTCCGGCAGAGGATTTCGATCTGGACTATGCGCTGCGGCTCCTGAGCCTGCCGCGCGACGTCGGGACGCATCCCGAAAGCGGCAAGCCGATCGTCGCGGGACTGGGGCGCTATGGTCCCTATCTGCTCCATGACGGCAAATATGCGAAGCTGACCGGCACCGCCGAAATCTTCGACATCGGCATGAACGCGGCGGTGGCGCGCATTGCCGATGCGGCGAATGGTGGCGGGCGCGGCGCGCGCGCCAAGGCCGAGCCATTGAAGACCTTCGGCCCGCACCCGACGAGCGGCGGCGAAATGAAGCTGATGGCCGGACGCTTCGGGCCTTATGTGACCGACGGCACGACCAACGCCACGCTGCCCAAGACGGTCGAGCCCGACGCGCTGACCGTCGAGGAAGCCGTCGTCCTGATCGACGCCCGCGCCGCGAAGGGACCGGCAAAGGGCAAGAAGAAGGCGCCCGCGAAGAAAGCTGCGGCCAAAAAGCCGGCCGCAAAGAAGGCGCCGGCAAAGAAGAAGGCCGCGAAGGACGCGTGATGTTGCTTGGGCGACCGGCCCAAGTCCATCGCTTATCCCGCGCAGGGCGGGTCGGCGGCGCGGAAGTCGTGCTGGGCGACGTCGTCGTGACGAACGAGGCGGATTTTCGATCCGCTATGACAATGCGCGCTGGCGGGCAGCGCGACGGTCGCCTGCTGCTGGCTGTTGATGCGCACGACGGCCTGCTCCGGCTTGCCGGGCGGCGTTTCGATCCGCATGACTTCGCCGGCGACCAGATGATCCTTGCCGCTGCTCGCGAAACGGTCGCGCTCGATGACGAGCGCGATGAGCACGGCGATGAGCAGATAGGCCTGCCAATAACGGAAGACCGCTCGAAACCGGTCGCCGGGGGTGTTGAAGGGGTCGTGCGCCATGGTTTTCCTCCGCAGACCTAATTTCGACAGGCCGCCAGTCCGGCACGGAAGCTTCTGCCTATCGCATTTTCGCGGCGTATAAGTTGGATGGTCGAGCCGGCGCGGCAATTTGTAAGATTGGGCAAAGATACCGCGAGCTGTCCAGCTCCGTTCAACTCCACGACCGCGCGGGTATGAAGTTGCTTGGTGCCGATTTGCTCGACGCGAACTACCGTGCCGACGACCACCTTGTCGGTCCCCGTCGTGGAAAAAATGCCCCATGCCATAGCTATGCCGATACAGATGAGGGTGGAAAGGACTGCCTTCCAGTTTGCGGCCAGCGAACAGAGCCAGTCACTGGGTGTATTCAGCGGATCGAGCCGGCGGCTCATATTCAATCGACCCAGTCGAGGCCCATGTCGCGATAGACGCCGCGATCCTCGTCCCAATTTTCCTTGACCTTCACATGCAGGAAAAGGTGGACCTTGCGCCCCATCAATTCGGCGAGTTCGGCGCGCGCCTTCGCGCCGATTTCCTTGATGCGGGCGCCCCCCTTGCCGAGGACGATGGCGCGCTGGTTGTCGCGGGCTACATAGATTTGCTGGTGGATTTCGGCGCTGCCGTCCGGGCGCGTCTTGAACAGCTCGGTCTCGACCGTCGACTGATAGGGCAGTTCTTCGTGGAGCTGGCGATAAAGCTGCTCGCGCGTGATTTCGGCCGCGAGCATCCGTTCGGGCGCGTCGCTGACCTCGTCCTCGGGGAAGTGCCACGGCCCCTCGGGCATCAGCGCCGCGAGATGCGCCTTTAGTTCGGGCACCCCGTCGCCGCTGCTCGCCGCGATGAAGAAGGTCTCGTCGAAGGCGAGCCGGGCGTTGAGCTCGGTTGCGATGGTGAGCAGCTTGTCCTTCTTGGTCAGGTCGACCTTGTTCAGCACCAGATATTTCTTCTCGGGCCGGTTCGCGACTCCCTCCAGCACGCGTTCGACGCGGCCCGTCAGCTTGGCCGCGGCGTCGACCATGACGAGGATGGCCTCGGCTTCCTCAAGACTGCCCCATGCCGCAGCGACCATCGCGCGGTCGAGCCGACGGGTGGGCGCGAAGATGCCCGGCGTGTCGATCAGGATGATCTGCGTGTCGCCGTCCATCGCGACGCCCATCAGGCGGGTGCGCGTCGTCTGCGCCTTGGGGCTGACGATGGCGACCTTCTGGCCGACAAGGGCGTTGACGAGGGTCGATTTGCCGGCGTTCGGGGCGCCGACGACCGCCACGAAACCGCAGCGCTGGGTCATTTTACGTCTTCCTGGGTCAAGATTTCGAGCAGGGCGGTGGCGGCCGCCTTTTCGGCGGCCTGCTTCGAGGGGCCATCGCCTTCGGCCTCGGCGAGCTTGCCGATCGCGACGGCGACGCGGAAGCGCGGGGCATGGTCGGGGCCGTCGCGGCGGACGAGGCGATATTCGGGGGGCTTGCGCTTGCGCGCGAGCGCCCATTCCTGAAGCGCCGCCTTGGGATGTTTGGGCGCAGCGACCTGGCCTTCGATCATGCTGCCCCAATTGCGGACGATGAATGCCCGGGCGGCCTCCTGACCAAGGTCGAGCCACAGTGCGCCGATCAGCGCTTCGAGCACGTCGGCGGCGATATTGTCGCTATGCCGCCCGCCGTCGCCGATCGCCTGCGCGCCGAAGCGGACATGCGCGGTAAGGTTGAGCGTCTGCGCGATCCGCGCGCAGGTTTCGCCCGACGCAAGCGCGTGCAGCCGCGACGACAATTCGCCCTCCGCCGCTTTCGGAAAGCGGGCGAACAATTCGGACGCAATGACGAGGCCGAGCACGCGGTCGCCCAGAAATTCCAGCCGCTGATAATCGCCCGCACCGCTGCTGCCGTGGGTCAGCGCCTCGCGGTAGAGGCCAAGGTCGCGGGGCGTTGCGCCGGTGATCGCGGCAAGCGTTTCCGCGGATACGCCTTCGTTCAAAAGCCTTCCCCGGCGCGGTTCCAGCGGGCGGCGGTGAACCAGCTGATCGGGTTGATCCAGCTTGCCGACCCGTCGGTCGAGAACATCGTCACCAGCGCATGGCCGACAAGATTTTCCTCGGGCACCAGGCCGATGCCCTGACCTTCGACGGCGGGGAAGCGGCTGTCGGCACTGCGGTCGCGATTATCGCCCATCAGGAACAGATGGCCGGCGGGCACCGTCACGGGCGCTGTATTATCCTCGGGGATCGAGGTGATATCGAGAATCGCGTAGCTCTTGCCGCTGGGCAGCGTTTCCTTGAAACGCTTGTAGCGGCACTGACGCTGGCCGTTCGCGCCGATCTCTTCGAACTCGGGCGAATAGCAGGGGAGGGTGCCGTTGGCGCGCGAAGCGTCGATCATATTCTGCGTCACAGGAATGACGAAATCGGCCATCGGTTCGCGCTTCAGCGGCTTGCCGTTCAGCCAGACGATGCCGTCCTTCACCTGGATCGTGTCGCCGGGCAGGCCGATCACGCGCTTGATATAGTCGTTGTCGTTGACCGGCGGCGCCTTGAACACGACAACGTCGCCGCGATCGGGCGTACGCGCGAAAATGCGGCCGGGGATCAGCGGCACGCTGAACGGCAGGCTGTATTTCGAATAGCCGTAAGCCATCTTGTTCACGAGCAGATAGTCGCCGATCAGCAGGCGCGGCTGCATCGATTCCGACGGAATGTTGAAGGGCGACAGAAAGAAGCTGCGAAAGATCAGCACCGCGATCGCGAGCAGCGCGAGAAAGCGGATCGTGTCGACCGCTTCTTCCTTGGCGGATACGGGCGCGGGTTCGGGTGTCGCGGGGGCGGGCTTTTCGGCGGGTATGCTGGCATCGGTCATGGGGGCGCATTGACGGTGAATAGGTCTGCGCGTCAAGCAAATATCGGCGGATGACGCTGGTATGGGCGCTCCTGCACGCTTATGAGGTTGGCGAACCCTATCAACCCCGTTCGCGTCGAGCGTCGTCGGGATGCCCATCCGTAAGGCACCTTGCCGATGGACGGCTCGACCGTGTCCGATACGAAGGGGCAGCAAGGAATATTCGATGACCACGGCCGCAAACGCATGGCAGGCGCTCGCCGACTGGCAGCCCCAGACACTTTCCGACCTTGTGCTTGCCGATCCCGCGGCGCGTTTGCAGGCGCTGGTGCGCAGCGTTGCCGATATCCGGTTCGATTTTGCCAAGACGCACCTCGATGCTCCGGCGATTGCGATTTTGAACCGGTTGGCCGAGGCGCAGGATTTCGCGGGGCGCCGCCGCACGCTGTTTTCGGGCGGGATCGCCAATCCGAGCGAGGACCGTGCCGCCGAGCATAGCGCCGAGCGCGGCGACGGCGCGCCGGAATCGGTCCACCGCGCGCAGATGCTGCACCAGCGGATGCGGATGCTGATCGACGCGATCGAGGCCGATGCGTTCGGCGAAATCCGCCATCTGCTCCACATCGGCATCGGCGGGTCGGCGCTCGGCCCCGACCTCTTGATCGATGCGCTGGGGCGGCATGGCTCGCGCTACGACGTGGCCGTCGTCTCGAACGTCGATGGGGCCGCGCTCGCCGAAGTCTTCGCCAAATTCGACCCGGCCTATACGCTCGTGGCGGTTGCGTCGAAAACCTTCACGACGACCGAGACGCTGCTCAACGCGGCCTCGGCGCTGCAATCGCTCGAGGAGGCGGGCGTCGAC
>LULJ01000881.1_pt1 | contig 23451 bp, 29 predicted proteins | sample 728171 | NCBI WGS metagenome assembly LULJ01 (sample SAMN03860292, study PRJNA289734) | marine metagenome | biome: seawater column; feature: ocean; material: water; isolation source: Red Sea water column Station 169 - depth 25m | place: Saudi Arabia: Red Sea | collected 2011-10-15 | depth 25 m
CGCCTTCATCAACTTTTACTTTTAATTGGTCAACATGATCAAACGCTTTGTTGTGAGGCATCACAACTTTTCTTTCCCTGCTAAGCAGGTCTAAACCTTTTTTTAGCTCTTGAGCACTCTCTATCAACTTAGTTTTGTTTTCCATATTAATTTTTTATATGACCTTTGGATGATATATTGTAGAAGAAAAGAGAGATTCAAGAAATGGAAGTTTCCAAATTGACAGAAATATCAAATTTAGTTCTTGAGGCTGTAGAACTGGCATCGGATATTGTTATGGAAATATATAATTCTGGTGATCTTAGAGTAGAGGATAAATATGACGGATCCCCTGTAACGATAGCTGATAAGAAATGTCACGAAATCCTCTTCAATTCCCTTAAATCTATTGATGTCAATATACCTATATTATCTGAAGAAGGCGACAATGAAGAAAATAAAGAGGATTTGTTTTGGCTAATTGATCCCTTAGACGGGACGAAGGAATTCATTAATAAGAATGGAGAATTTACAGTAAATGTTGCACTTATTGAAGACGGTATGCCAATTCTCGGTGTAGTATCGGCACCAGCAGTTCATGAAACCTTTATTGGTTTCGCGGGAAGAGCTTTCAAGATACTAGGCAAAGAGAAGACTGAAATAACTTCTCAAAAACAGAGTGAAGAATTCTGTCTCGTGACGGTGAGCAAAAGCCATAAGAGTGAAAAAGATCAGGCATTTATTAATCTCTGTGAAAAAAAATTTTGTCTTTAATACCTGTTTTTTCTTTTATTTTAGACCTATTTGTATGAAAAGCTTTTTCTAAAGAAATCACTTCGTTCCAAAGTTTTTTATCTTTTTTTAGTCTTATCCATTCTGAATTGTTATGAAATGGGCAAAAAGTACAAGCTGATCTTGGAGTGTTTATATCAGGATAATTTTCAAATAACTCTAAATTAAGAATAATCTTTCCAATATTTTCATCTGCTTCCATTATTGAGTGAGCTTTTTCGCAATCTTCGAAGGACAGGACCTGATAGATAATAGGTTTAAGATCGCCTGAATCAAATAATGGCATAACTTTGCTAGAGAGATCTTCCATAACTCTAGCCTTTGTTTCCAAGTTTCTTGCTCTAATGGTTGATCCTATTACCTTGTGCCTTTTTATCATTAAATGCCCAAGATTTATATTTGCTTTGGCACCGCCCATTAAACCAATAATAATTAATTTGCCCTCTAATCCAAGGACACTTAAGTTCTTCTCAAAATACTCTGCACCTACTGGATCTAAGATGATGTCTACTCCGCTTGGACACCATTCTTTAATCTTTGAAAATATATCTTTTGATCTCATTTCTCCTGCTGAAGCTCCTAAGTTTAGACAGAAATCAATTTTCTCTTGGGTTCCTGCACTCACAAAACTATCGCAACCAAAAGCCTGAGCTAACTGTATCCCAGCTGTTCCGATACCACTTGCTCCAGCGTGAAAGACAATTTTATCTCCTTCTTTCATATGAGCCTCTATGAACAGATTTAACCAACATGTGGCATAAACTTCTGGAATTGATGCGCCTTCAGCCCAACTTAGTTTAGGTGGCTTGAGAATTGCGTGGTTCTCGGGACAAGTTACAAATTCTGCATACCCACCACCTGCCAAAAGTGCAATAACTTCATCTCCTGGTTTCTTAGAGCTTACATTTTTCCCAATACTCTCAATTATGCCGCTACATTCCAGTCCTAAAATTTCACTTTCTCCAGGAGGAGGAGGGTATAAGCCGTTCTTTTGTGCAATATCAGCACGGTTCAAACCAGCTGCTTTTACCTTGATAAGTACCTCATTATCTTTTAATACTGGTAATTCAATATCTTTAATTTCTAGTTTCTTCTCAATAATTTCTATAGCTTTCATAACTTTATAAATATCATTCTCTAGTCCTCTGAATTTAATTTAAAAATCAAAATTTGCACCTTTAATCACTTAAACTGTAAAATTCGATCAGATTATGCCTAAAAAAGCACTTAAGAGTGAAAATTCTGCAGGTACAGCTCTTCAGGAAATGGAGGCTCTAGCACCTGGTGGTGACCTTCAAGCTTATATAAATTCAGTGCATAGCATTGGTGTTTTAACTTCTGAAGAAGAAAAAAAACTTGCAGAAGATTTATATTATAGAAATGACCTTGATGCCGCTAGAAAGCTAGTCTTAGCACACTTAAGGTTCGTTATATACGTTGCAAAGACATATTCAGGATATGGGTTACCTGAAGCAGACCTTATTCAAGAAGGGAATGTAGGTCTCATGAAGGCAATAAGAAAATTTAATCCTGAAATGGGAGTCAGATTGGTGTCTTTTGCAGTACATTGGATTAAAGCTGAAATCCATGAATATGTTCTGAAGAACTGGAAAATAGTAAAAATCGCCACTACTAAACCGCAGAGAAAATTATTCTTTAATTTGAGAAGTAAAAAGAAGGGCCTTGGGTGGTTAACAGAAGAAGAAGCAGAGGCCATGGCCAAAGATTTAGGGGTAAAACCTTCAGAAGTAAGAGAGATGGAAAAAAGATTAAGTGGTACTGACATGCCTTTTGATCCTCTTGTAGATTCAGATGATGATGAAGCTTCTTATTCCCCATCTCAATATTTGGAAGATGAAGATGCCGACCCTGCAGACATATTTGCAAAAGAAAGCTTGGATGAAACGAATACTAGTCAATTATACGAAGCAATAAATCAGCTTGATGATAGAAGTAGAGATATACTTCAAGATCGATGGCTTGCAGATGAAAAACTTACGCTCCATGAGTTAGCTGAAAAATATGATATTTCTGCTGAGCGTGTGCGCCAAATAGAAAAAAATGCAATGAAAAAAGTAAAGCAGTCTTTCTCTGCAGGAGAATAACTTGTCTTTTCAAAATAGACTCAAGAGCTTTGTCTTGAGGAAAGGGAGGTTAACCTCTAATCAGTCAAGGGCACTCTCAGAGCATTGGGATAAGTACATTCTAGATAATGATGAAGAACTTAGTAATATCTGGAGCCAAGACCCTTCAATTCTCGATATAGGTTTTGGTTCAGGAGAGACTACTGCATATTTAGCTAAGACAAACCCTGAAATGTTAATTTTAGGAGCTGAGGTTTATCTTTCTGGGATAGGATCTCTTTTAAGTAAGGCAAATGAAGAATCACTAAATAATCTTAAAATATTAAACTCAGATATTGTCCCTTTTTTGGAAAATAAAGTATCAGACAACTGCTTTGATCTAATCTTAATGTTTTATCCTGATCCATGGCCCAAGAGAAAGCATCATAAAAGAAGATTATTACAAAAGGACTTTATTGATCTAGTAAATAAAAAACTAAAACAAAACGGTATCTTCTACTTCAAAACAGACTGGGTTCATTACTTTGATGAAACAAAGAAACTGGTTTATAAGGATATAAATTGGAGAGTTTTGCACAAAGAGAATCTTAAGGAATATTTGGTAAACTTACCTAAGACATCATTTGAGATGAAGGCCTTACAAGCAAAAAGAAAACTGAATGAGCTTATTCTTCAAAAGACTTGTTAGTTAATTCTGAGATTTTGTTTAGTAGTTTTTTAAAAGCTTCAGATCTATGAGAGATTATATTTTTTTCATCTTTCTGAAGTTCTGCCAGATGTTTCCCAGTCTCTGTAATAAAAATTGGATCATATCCAAAGCCATACGTTCCTTTGAATTCTTTGGCAATGGAACCTTCAAGAGTTCCATTGCTTTGAATTATCTTTCCTTCAAAATATCCAACCAGGCAACACCTAAATCTTGCACTTCTTCTATCTTCCTCAAGCCCATCTAAATTTGCAATTAATTTCAAGCAATTATCATTATCTAAGCCAGTTTTAGAATATCTCGCAGAGAATATCCCAGGGTTGCCATTTAGTGCATCAACTTCTAGTCCCGAATCATCACCTATAGCAGGTATGCCTAACTCTTTTGAAATGAACTCAGCTTTTATTAAAGCATTTTCATAGAAGGTACTTCCTGTTTCCGGTGGTAGATCTTTAATGTTTTCAGGAATTTTAATGAATTCATATGATGTACCTTTTGCTAATTCCTCGAACTCTTTAAGTTTGCCATTATTTTTCGTAGCAATAGCTATTTTCATTTAGAGATCTTATACATGGCAGTGGTCGCAAATAAATTTGGTGCCATTTTAGCCAGTAGACTTTCTTTCCCAAATTTATTAAAGAAGCATTTTTCTCTTATATCAATTCCACAGTCACTACAAAGATTCTCAAAATCCTTAATAGTACATAAATGAATATTATCGGTATCATGCCAGGCATTTGGCAATGCTCCTGTCACAGGCATCTTGCCTGATAGCAAGAGATTAATTCTTGTGGTCCAATAACCAAAATTAGGAATTGTAACAATGCTCTCATTTCCAATTCTTGTGACTTCTTGAAGAGCTTTCTTGGGTTCTTTTAAGACTTGAATAGTTTGGCTCATAATCACTATATCAAAACTATTGTCATTAAAATTCTCTAAACCTTCGTCGATATTTTGATGAATGACATTTAAACCAGACTGGATGCATTTATTAATATTATCTTGATTTATTTCTACTCCTAGCACTGTAGACCCCCATTCTCTGGATAAAATATTCAATATTTCACCATGTCCACAACCGAGATCTAGAACTGAAGACTCTTTATCTATCCAATTTTTTATAACTTCAATTGTATCCATTTAATTTTCAAGAAAAGCTGATAAACCCTTTACATAATCTTCATTTGCAAACAGAAATGAATCGTGTCCATGAGGACTATCAATCTCTAAGTAACTCACATCTTTTTTGGCTTCGATAAGGGCATTTACAATTTCCTTTGATCTTTCAGGAGAAAATCTCCAATCAGTTGAGAAAGATACTACTAATAAGCGTGCCTCAATGGGCTCAAAAGCATTTACCAATTTGCCTTGAAAATTACTTGCAGGATCGAAGTAGTCTAGAATCTTTGTCATCAGAAGATAAGTGTTTGCATCAAAACTTTCTGAAAAAACATCACCTTGATATCTCAAATAACTTTCTATCTCAAACTCCGCATCATAACCAAAATTTAATTTTTCCTTTTTCAGTTCTCTTCCAAATTTTCTTCTCATTACTTCTTCAGAGAGATAAGTAATGTGCCCTAACATTCTAGCTAATTTGAGACCTTGTTTTGGGTACTTACTTTTATCTAGATATCTACCGCCTTCAAAATCTGGATCATTTAATATGGCTTGTCTTGCAACTTCATTGAAAGCTATATTTTGTGCACTTAACTTCGGTGCTGCAGCAATAATTCCTGCTTTTTTTATTCTCTTAGGGAAAAGATAGGACCATTCTAGAGCTTGCATTCCACCTAGACTGCCTCCCATGACAGCATGCCATTTTTCTATGCCCAATAAATCAGAAAGTTTGGCTTGTGAATTTACCCAATCTCTTACTGTAATTATTGGAAAGTCAGGTCCATAATGTGCTCCAGTATCGTGGTTAATTGAATTTGGTCCGAGAGAACCGTGACAACCACCTATATTATTTGGGCAAACTACAAAAAATTTGTTTGTATCCACAGCTTTACCTGGGCCAATAAGAGAATCCCACCAGCCTGGTTTTTCTTCATTTTCGTATTTTCCAGCAGCATGATGATTACCACTCAACGCATGGCAGATAAGTATTGCATTCGTCGCATCTGCATTAAGAGCACCATAAGTTTCATAGATCAGTTCTATATCATTGAAACTTTGGCCGCACTCAAGCTCAAATTTACCCTCAAGAGTAACTTTTTGTGCCCTTACTTTTCCTATCGAATCACTCATAAAAAAACCTGTTTGCCTCAGCACAACAGGTTTAATTTAATGCATTAGCTGTATTTCAATTAAACGCCCGCAAGCTGTGTCAAATCGGCGAAAACACTATTATATTGAAACTATCTTTAGAAACCAACTGACAACCAAACTGGCAATCCAGATTCAATAGCAAACTGAACAAATATTGATTGCAAGAAATTCAATAAGATGAAAGCGAATATAGGTGAAAAGTCTAGCCCTCCCATTGGGGGCAAGAATATTCTAAATGGACTAAAAAACGTATCTGACATTTGTCTAATTAAAACTATGGCTGGATGAAAATTATTCCCAGCTACAAAACTTAAAATTATTCCTCCCAATAAAATCCACCAAACCATTTTAAGCATTAATAAAATAACTGAGTAGGCAGACCACATTAAAATCTTTATAGGATCATAATCAACCGATCCTGCCATGACAGCTAAATAAAAGGCTCCTGCCTGAATAAAAACAGCTACTAGAAATGAGGCGAAGTCTATATTCCTGAAGGGCTTTATAGCTGATCTAAGAAATTGACTTGGCAAGTCAACTGCCCTAATTATTCCTTGGACTAAAGGATTATAGTAATCAACTTTAAGAAGACGGAACATAAAGTTAAAAACTACACCAAGTGTAAAAACATCCATTAAAGCTTTGAAAAGGAAAAAGGTTGCTTCCGACATTAATCTTCTCCTAATTCAATTGATTTCTTTTCAGCAGCTATCATAGATTTGCTTATTATTTCCTTTAACCCCTCTGTCTCAAATTGTTCTATTGCTGTTTGGGTTACTCCTCCAGGTGACGTAACTTTCTTTCTTAAAACATTAGGAGAATCATCTGAATTAAGAACCAGATTTGCAGCACCCGAAATCATCGATGCTAGTAAATCTTTCTTTTCTTGCTCGGAAAGATGTAAGTTTTTCGAGGAGTCCAGCAAAGATTCAATTAGGTAAAATACATATGCTGGGCCTGATCCAATTAGGGCTGTAAAAATATCTATATCTTTTTCATTGATATGAGCAATTTTTCCTACACATTCAAATAAAAGTTTGGCATTTTCAATATCATTTGATTGTGCATTACTGTTAGCACAAATTGCAGTCACACCTTCCATAATACTAGCAGGGGTATTTGGCATAGCCCTTATCACTCTCATGGGAGATCCTAATTGAGATTCTATCTTCTCAATCTTTACTCCAGCAGCAATAGAGATTACTAGAATATCTTTATCTGTAGCTACATCTTTTATTTCATCAATTACAGCTTGGACAATATTTGGCTTCACAGCGAGAATGACAATATCGGCAATATCTACTATCTCGAGATTATTATTTGTAGTTTTTATCCCGAAGTCTTTAGAAAGCTTTTCTAAATGTTCCTGCTCTGGTGAAGAGGCAATGATCTTAGAGGCACTTTGATCACTATTGATTAGGCCAGATATAAGTGCAGTTGCCATATTACCAGCACCTATAAACCCTATAGTTTCTTTAATATTTTTCATTCTCTTGGACCAAATATACCTGTACCCACTCTTATCATTGTAGCCCCTTCCTGAATAGCTGCAGCATAATCTGATGACATGCCCATTGATAGGGTATCAAAATTATTTCCTTTTTCATTTAATGCTAAACATATATTTTTCACCATTCCGAAAATCTCTTTCTGTTCTTCTAGAGCTTCTCTTGGTCTGGGTATTACCATCAATCCTCTTATTTTCAGATTTTCTAAGGATTTAGTTTGTTCAATAAAACTATCAATTTCTTTTAGATCTAAACCAGACTTATTTTCCTCATTATCTATGTTGATTTGGAGGCACACATTCAGAAAACCTCTTGATTTGGGTCTAGCATTATTAAGTTTCATAGCCACTTTTACACTGTCGACGGTATGCACCCAGTCAAAAATTTCAGCTATTCTTTTTGCTTTTCTTGACTGAATTGATCCTATGTAATGCCAGACTAACTCTTTTGATAAATTTTCAATTTTCTCTTCAGCCTCTTGAAGATAATTTTCACCAAAATGTGTTAAACCACTTTCATAAGCTTCTCTTACACTATCGATCGTCTGTGCTTTACTTGCACCTATCAAGATTATTTCATCGGTCTTTCTGCCAGAAAGCTTACAATTTTCTTCAATATCCTTGTTAATCTTATGTAAGTTGCTGGAGATCACTTTCTACATTTCATGAGGAGCATTTATTCCCAGAACAGTGAGCCCATTATAAATAACTTGCTTTACTCCACTCAGCAAAAACAATCTAGAGTTCATAAGCTTCTGATCTTCAACTATAAATTTTTCAGTATTGTAGTAACTATGAAAAATACTAGCCAAGTCTTTTAAGTAATAGCAAATTAAATGAGGCTCGCTTGCTAGTGCTGCTCTCTCAATTAAAGGAGGATACTGTTTAAGAATTTTCTGTATTTCTATCTCTTTGTTGGAATCCAGTAATCCAAGTTCTGATGTAGTCAATTCTTCTTCTTGAGCTTTGGACTTACGTAAAACACTGCATATGCGAGCATGTGCGTACTGGATATAGTACAAAGGATTATCTTTAGACTGCTCTTTCGCGAGGTCTAAATCAAAGTCTAAATGTTGATCAGCTTTTCTATTAATATAAAAAAATCTTGCTGCTTCTGATGTAACCTCTTCTATGAGTTCTTTAAGTGTAATAAATTCACCACTTCTAGTAGACCCTGACCTAATTAAATTAGCAAATTGAATAAAAACCACTTCAAGTTTTTCTACATTCTTTTCACTTGCTTCCATGGCCGCCTTCACTCTTGGAAGATAGCCATGATGATCTGAACCCCAAATATTGATTATCCTATCGTATCCGCGATCATATTTGTCTAAGTGGTAGGCAATATCAGAGGCAAAATAAGTAAATTCACCATTACCTCTTTTTAAAACTCTGTCCTTATCATCTCCGAGTTCTGAAGATTTAAACCAAATAGCACCTTCTTTTTCGTATACAAAACCTTTAGATGAAAGCTCATCAATAGATTTATCAACCTTGCTAAGATCATGCGGTTCACTTTTATAAAGTGTAGATTCTGAAAACCATTTATTGTGATCGACACCAAATTCTAATAGATCTTCTTTTATTAACTCTAATATTTCTCTGAGAGCAAAATCTCTCACATAAGAAAATTCATCATTAAGTTTAGATTTGATGCTATCAATAACCTCGTCAGTATGTTTTTCAGCTTCTTCGTTCTCATATTCTAGAAGGCTTTTTATTTCATCATCATCATCAAACAGCTCGTCAGATCTTAACTTCTTTAAATGTTGTGCAATGGCAATAAGATAATCGCCCTGATAACCGTTATTTAACATTTTTACGTTCTTATCGAATATCTGTGCATATCTAATCCATAAGCTCACAGAAAGAATATTCATTTGTCTCCCAAAATCATTTACATAATATTCTTCATCTACTTGAAATCCTGCTTCCTTCAAAAGTCTCGACAATACAGATCCAAAAACCGCACCTCTTCCGTGTCCAACATGTAAAGGACCTGTTGGATTGCTTGAGACATATTCGATGAGAACCTTTTTATTTTTGGATTCAAATTTTCCAAACTTATCTTTTTGAATTGAGATATCTCTCAAAATTGCTCCATGCGACTCTTTAGACAAGAAAAAGTTGATAAAACCAGGGCCAGCAACATCAACTTTTACTATTTCCTTGTCAGTTGTAAATTTGCCTTTAATTTCTTCAGCAATCTCTTTAGGATTTCTTTTTAGGGGTTTGGCTAGCACTAAAGCTACATTACTAGCGAGATCACCATATTGCTTCTCTTTATTGTCTTGGATGCTTATTTCAAATTCATCATGAATAGATTCTGAACTCCCATACAAATCTATAATTATGCTACGCAAGCTCTCCTTAATTTTTTCTTTCATGGGGCAGTTTATTTTCGACCTTGATACTCTCCATTTCTCGTATCAATTGTGACGAGTTCACCTTCTGATACAAATAGAGGTACTTTTATTATTGCTCCAGTTGAAAGCGTTGCCGGCTTTGTGCCTCCTGTGGCAGTATCCCCTTTCACACCAGGATCTGTTTGTGTGATCTTTAGATCAACGAAAGTAGGTGCGACTACAGATATTGGTTTTTCATTCCAAAGAAGTACTTTACAAATATCCTCTTCAGTAACCCATTTCTCAAGATCAGAAACTAAATCTAGAGCTACTGGAATTTGTTCATAAGTATCGGGATGCATAAAAAACCACGCACTACCATCGCTGTATAGGAATTGCATGTCTAATTCCTCAATATCTGCTGCTTCAAGAGATTCCCCAACTTTACAAGTTTTTTCTCCAACCCTTCCTGTAAGGTAGTTTCTAAACTTAATTTTACTAAAAGCCTGCCCTTTACCAGGTTTATTGAATTCTTCTTCAATAATCACGCAAGGGTCGTTATCGATTATTATTTTTAAACCGACTTTGAAGTCACTAGTAGAATACGATACCAAAATTCTTCCTATATATTTTTCAATGAAACTAGTTTGTTTCCAAATTTTACAAGCTTATTTTCTTTCAAGGAATCTAAATCTATTTTATATGAGTCTTTAAAAATTAATATTACTGTTGATCCCATTCGGAAATAAGCCAATTCATCTCCTTTTTTAACATTAGTATGTTTGGGCGGACCTATTTTCCACTCTTTGACTAATTCTTTTCTAGAACACTCATTGTTATTAATCCAAAAGGGCACAATGCTCCCTACAATAGAGGCACCCACTGATACTAGAGCATATTCAAGACTGTTGGAGACAATGTGTAAAACAGATCTCTCATTTTTTATATAAAGACGTGGAATGGATTCTTGGGCTCTTTTGTTGACACTATATAGTGAAGATCCTAGATGATTAGAATGAACTATCTCCCCATCCCACGGACAATGTATTCTGTGGTAGTCCGTTGGAGCTAGATAAATAGTTATGAAATAGCCCTCTTTATATTTGTTTTGATAATCTATTCCTACAAGTTCATCTAGTTCATAGTCATGTTTCTTTGCTTGCAAAAGTTTCCCGTCTTCAATAAAACCGTGACTTACAATTTCACCGTCTACAGGAGAGATGAAACTATTTTCTGATAATTCAATTATCCTCGACTCTTTTGCTAATTTCCTAGTAAAAAAATCATTATAAGAACTGTAATTATTTATATCCTTATTCATTGCCTCCTCAAGGTTTGGTTTATAGAAGGCTATAAAAGTTCTTATTAACAAATTCTTGATGATTTTTATCTTGCAGTTAGCCAATGCTCCTGCTGTGAATGTTAGAAAAATATGAGGGATCATCTTTTGCATCATATAATTTTTTTGAAAGAAAATATTCTAGGCATCTTATTTATATAAGAAGAATAATCAGGATATTTCTTTAATAAATTTCCCTCAATCTTAGGTATTAAAATCTTATAAATGATAGAGATTGCAATTAATAGTCCTATAATGGACCATTCTGAACCAACACCTCCAAAAGCAAGAATTTGAAGTCCTGTAAGAAAGAAAATAATGCCAGTAATATTTGGATGTAGAACATAGGTTCTCGACCCTTCGATTAAGAAGCTGGCTCTTTTGTTTCTTTCTTTTATCTGCTTATTACCCATGTATTCAACGCAGAATCCTATTAAACATAAAATTATCCCGATATTGTCAAAAAAGCTTAGCTGTGAAAACCCTGACAAATAATTTAAAGAAAAAACAGAGCAGAAGCATGTTATTTGAAATGAAGAGAGTCGAACGATGTAGATTAATAGGACAAAATACTTTTTATCAGAAATTACGTGTCTAACTAATGTAAGAAAGTCCTCTAACAATAGGGATTTAATTGATTTATACGAAGAAAAAGATTTCAAGCACCATAATATCAGAAAAATATTTGCTGCAAGTTGTCTGTTTGAAATTTCAGAAACTTGAAATACGGCTTGGACAACCATGCCAAATAAAGAACTTGCAAGCACTGGTAGAAAAAAAAACTTAATTAAAATTCTTGGACTTTTTTTCTTAATAGATATTGAGACTAATCCAATTAATACAATTGAATTTAAAAATAATAAAATCAATAAAAACTCAAAATTTGACATCTTTTAGATTTTCATGATTTACAGTTATTTCTCGTTGCATTGAGCCTTATTTCTCTCTATAGTTTAACCGTTCGCAGCGGGGAATGCTGGATTTGTGTGGTGCAAAATCTAATGATATATGTTTGCCTTACATATTATTCATCTACTTTGTGAACAGATAAGAAATAGGAATTAAGATATTAGGAGATAGCTATGTCGCGTCTTTGTAAAATAGTTTTCATACTGGCTGGAATATCAGTAGCAAACTTAGGATTTACCGACCAAATACAACCTTTGTTAGATGTAGGAGCGGCTAGACAAGTTGCAGAGAAAACATCTCAATCGAAAATTGATGAAATGGATGAACAAACTTCGGTGATTGTAAGTGAATTCAAAACCGTAAGTAAGCAAATAGAGGGTTTAAGAGTTTATAACGCTCAAATGAGACAACAAATACAACGTCAAGAAGAACGCTTAAAAGAAATTGATAGAACTCTAAAAGAAGCACAAGTAATGCAAAGACAGATACCTCCTTTTACACGAAGAATGTTGGCTGGTGTGGAGACTTCTATAGAGTTAGATCTTCCTTTTCATCTTGCAGAAAGGAAAGAAAGAATAGCCTTTGCCAAGGCTGCCTTAGATAATCCGACTGTTTCTCCTGCTGAAGGATTAAGGCAAGTTCTAGAGGCATTTAATGTCGAAGCAGAATACGGTAGAAAGATAGATGCATACAAAGACAGCATCGTCATTGATGGAGAATTAATAGAAGGTAATGTATTGAGAGTTGGAAGACTTGCTATGGTTTTTCAAACTGCTGACGAAACCCAGACCCATGCATGGAATAATTCCACAAGAGCATGGGAAGAACTAGATAACAGTTATAGGAATCCAACAAGACGTGGTCTTAGGATTGCCAATAAATTAGCAACGGTCGATTTAATGGAATTACCTTTGCCAGCAGCAACGGAGGCAAACTAAAATGAAGAATATTAAACTTTTTATATTTCTTGTAAGCTTCGGCTTAATATCTTCTTATACTTTTTCCGAAGAAGGTGAAGAAGAGGCTGCACAGCCTTCAAACCCTCAAGAATTACTTGAAATAGTAAAACAAGGTCAGTTTGCTGATACTCAGGAACAAAGGGAAAGAGAGGCTGCTTTTCGAAATGAAAAAAATAAACAAGCTAAACTGCTTTCAGATGCAAAAGATGAAAGAGCAAGATTAGAGAGGGAAGCTGCGAGACTCGAACAACAATTCGAAGCGAACGAAGCATTATTAGTTGTGGCAGAGGAGCAATTAAGGGAAAGACTTGGTTCATTAAATGAGATATTTGGTCACCTAGCTGGTAATACTACTGAAGCTAGAAACATCATGGAACAGTCAATTACAGCTGCTCAATTTGGTAAAGAAAGAGAAGAATTCATGACTGCTCTTGGTTCTAAAATGAATGAAGGAATTAAATTAGCTTCAATTCAAGAACTTGAAACATTGTGGTACGAACTTCAAAGAGAAATCAATGCATCTGGTGAGGTTGTCAAATTCAATACCGAAGTTATTACCACTGATGGTAATGTGGAAAATAGAGATGTAGTAAGAGTTGGTAATTTTAATGTAGTTTCCGATGGACAGTATTTGACTTATTCTCCTTCAAGGGGTGCTTATTCAGAACTTCCTTCACAACCTGCAGGAAGATATACTTCTCAAACCTCAGATATCCTGTATGAGGATTCATTTCCTGTTCAGTTTGCTGTAGATCCTACGGGACCTCAAGGAGGTTCTCTACTTGCCAGTTTGATATCTATGCCAAGCACATGGGGCAAGATGCAAGAAGGTGGGCCAGTTGGATATATGTTGATGATAATAGGTCTACTTGCAACACTACTATTTATATGGCGATTCTATGAGCTATGGAATATTAGGGGTGGCGTGATAGCTCAAGCTGGAAATTCGATGCTGAGTAATGACAATGCACTAGGAAGAATTCTAAAAATTGCCGAAGATGATAAAGAGGCCGATACTGAGACTTTAGAGTTAAAAATGGCTGAGCAAATACTTAAAGAAAGGCCAACAGTAGAGGGCTTAAACTGGGTTCTCAAGATTGTCTCAGTTGTAGCGCCTTTGATGGGTCTGTTTGGAACAATCATAGGTATGATTGAAACCTTTACAATGATAACCTTATTCGGTACTGGAGATCCAAAGACAATGGCGAGTGGTATCTCTACTGCTCTTGTAACAACATGGCTTGGCTTGATGGTCGCTATTCCGACTACCTTTATGTATGCGACGGTAAATAATATTTCTAGGGGAATTTTAGGTACTATTGAAGAGTCAAGTACAGGAATGGCTGCTAAACGTTCAGAGGGGACTAATTAAATTATAAAGAAATAAAAGGATGCAATTTTTTTATAACTTTTCAGATGCTCTTTTCGCTTTTATGCAAAGAGGAGGAGATGTTCTCTATTTAATAGGACTATTAGCCTTCGTTATGTGGTTCCTCATTTTTGAAAGAATGTGGTTCTATTTCTATACTCATAAGAACTATGTTGGAGTCTCAATGACAGAATGGGATTCACGACAAGATAAAAGCTCTTGGAATTCTAAAGCAATAAGAGACATGTTAATTTCAGAGAATGAAATTAGAATTGATAAGAATCTAGGACTTATAAAAATGTGTGTTGGTATAGCACCTTTGTTTGGTTTATTCGGAACTATTACTGGAATGATTGAAGTTTTCCATTTACTTGCAGTAACTGGAGGTGGCGATGCCAAGGCCATGGCCGGAGGAGTTTCAAGGTCAACAATACCAGCCATGGCAGGTTTGGCGGTTGCCTTAACCGGGACATTAGCAAATCAATTTTTAGTCAATAGGGCCCAAAAAGAAAAAGATCTACTGGTTGATCAGTTGGTCGTAGAATAGGAATTTAATTATGAGAAGATCACCAATTAGTAGTGCTGTAGCTGAAGAAGAAGATATAAATTTAACGCCTATGTTAGACGTAGTTTTCATTCTTCTGATTTTCTTTATCGTAACAGCTAATTTTATTAAGGAACCGGGTTTAGAAGTTAACAGGCCAGATGCTGAAACTTCTAATATCCAAGAAAATGCTGCCATTCTCATAGCCATCGGCGCTACAAATGATATCTGGATAGATGGTAGAAGGGTAGATGTACGACAAGTTAAAGCAAATATTACTAAGCTATTGGCTGATAACCCCCAAGGATCTGTTGTTATTCAGGCCGACGAAAAGGCTCAGGCTGATGCAATTATACAAGTTATGGACCAGTCCAGAGAAGCTGGAGTGTATGCTATTTCATTAGCATCTGAACCGAAATTTTAGATTCTATGGGATTTTTTGCGGAACAAAATCTTAAAATGCTAGGGGCCACTTTAAGCGGGTCTTTATTCCTCACAGTTGCCATTTTTTATGCTATGCAATGGTTAATAGACGTTGGTGACGTAGAGTTAAATGACAAGTCAATAAAAATAGCTGATGTCACTATGCCTGAAAGAGAGCTTGAACTTATGATGGATATGGAGCGTCCTCAAGAAGAGGAGCCTCCGCCTGAAACAATGCCACCTGAATTCGACATGACCCCTCCAGCAGACCTAGATACATCTGCAGCTAGACCAAACTTAGGCTTCAAAGGAAAGAAGGCAGGAGTATTTGCTGATGGTTCATATGTACCTATTTTCCAAGTTCCACCCGTATATCCTAGAAGAGCTCTAGAAAGAGGAATAGAAGGATGTGTAATGCTCAAATTCACTGTCACGAAAGTTGGTTCTACAAAAGAACCCGAAGTTGAATGGTCTGTGCCTCCAGGAATTTTTGATAGGGCAGCAATGAGGTCTGCGTTAAAGTATAAATACAAACCTCAGATAAGAGATGGTGAAGCCATAGAAGTGCCGAATGTCCGAACAATTATTGTATTTAAGATTGAAGATCCAAGTAAGCCGGCGGATTATGTTCCTGAAGGCTGTGCATAAATAGTCATGAAAAGATTAAAATTAAATTACCCCTTAAAAATATTTCTAATTGCAACAGTTATAAGTTTATTGCCAGTTACTTTAGGAGTATCACCTCTAGACTACAAAGGTGCATCTCTTGAGGCTGCTGATGATGACACTAAGAAGAAAAAGAAAAGAAGACGTACAAAACTTCCTAGCAAAAAGATGCAAAGAATTTTGCAAGGCATAGTTCCTTTAATTGAAAATGAACAATGGGATGAAGCTCTGCTTGCACTCGAGCCTGTTGCTGTCGTAGATTCCAAATTTACCAGCACAGACAGGTCGAAGATGTACTATTACAGAGGATACATCTATTTTTCAAAAGAAGATTATAGCCTTGCCGAAAGAGCTTATAAGAATTTGATTGCAGAAGAAGACTCTAGCGATCAAGAGAGACAGGGAGCCATATATTCTTTATCACAACTCAGATATATTGCAGAAGATTACAAGGGCTCGATCAGTTATTTGCTAGAGTGGCTTGATAATGAAGAAGAGCCAAGTTCTGATGGGGATGGACTTTGGCAGTTCTTGATGATGAAGGCAATGAAACAGGAGAGATGATTGAGACAGGTGAAACGAGAAAAGGAGTAGCTAAAGAAAATCATTATTTGCTAAAAATGGCGCTCTACTCCGAATTAAAGAAAGACCTTGAAGTCTTACCAATTTATGAGATTCTTGTTCAATACTATCCAAAAAAGAGATACTGGACTAATTTATCTGGATTATACGGACAAAGAGATAGACAAATGGATCAAATGGGTGCCCTTGAAGCTGCTTATGATGACAATCTTTTAGATAAACAAAGAGAGTTTACAGCATTGTCGCAACTTCTTTTTATGTTTGAAAACCCACGTAAAGCTGCCAAAGTCATAGAGGATGGTTTAAATCGTGGAATAGTCAAAAAAGAAGAGAAGACATTAAAGGCTGCTGCTCAATACTGGCACGCAGCCAAAGAACTCGAAAGAGCAAAGCCCTATTATTTACAGGCGGCGACAAAATCTAAGGAGGGCGAGCTGTTCATCTTTCTAGGCCAAGTTCATTTTAGTTTAGATGAATTTGATAAAGCTGAAAAAGCGATTGAGGATGGCTTAGCAAAAGGCAAGCTGAAAGATGAAGCTGCAGCTTATATGCTCTTAGGACAGATAAATTTCGAAAACCAAAAATGGGAATCTGCAATTGAATCTTTTAGAAAATGTATTGATGTAGCTGAAAGACAATTTGATGATAAAAAAGAAAAGCAAAAAGAGAAGAAGAAAAGAGTTCAAGATCAAGCTAGGAAGTGGGTGACATATACTGAAGGTGAAGAAGAAAGAGTTGAAGCTCTTAAGTTGAAAAGAAAAGCTTTAGGAGTCTAATCTCTCTGGTATTCCACAAAACTAAAATTAAGTCCGTTTTCAGAACTTTGCTTTCTTGAAATTTCTTTCCATTGATTTATATCCCACTCAGGAAAAAATGCATCTGGTGAAATCACTTCAATATCTATTTCTGTTATTAGAAGTTTTGTAGCTAAGGGCAGGAATTCTTTGTAAATATATTCTCCACCAATGATATTAATCTTCTCAGAGTAACTTTTTGCCTGCTCTAAGGCATCCTTACTAGAGTTAACTTCAATTACTCCCTCTCTACCCTTAAATGTTCTGGTCATAACGATATTCTTTCTTTTAGGCAAGGGTCTGCCAATTGAATCGAATGTTGCACGGCCCATTATGATCGCTGAATCTTCTGTATTTTCTCTAAAGAACTTTAGATCTTCTTTTACTTCCCAAGGGATTTTTCCATCTTTGCCTATTGCTAGATTTTTATCTACGGCTGCAATTAATATGATTTCCATTAAACGGCAATGGGAGCACTAATAAAGGGATGGGAGTTATAGTCTACAAGTTTGAAATCTTCAAAGGTATAATCGAATAGAACATCTTTTTTATTTATCTCGATTTTGGGTAGCTTATGTGGCTCTCTAGATAGCTGTTCATCAACCTGATCGAGATGATTCAGATAAATATGTGTATCACCTAAAGAGTGAACAAATTCTCCTACCTCTAGATCTGTGACCGAAGCTATCATGCAAGTAAGAAGGGCGTAAGACGCAATATTATATGGAACACCTAGAAATACATCGGCACTTCTTTGGTATAACTGACAAGATAGCTTTCCATTAGCCACGTAAAACTGAAAGAGCGTATGACAAGGCGGTAAACCTGACCTAATCATGGTTGGAATTTCCTTTGGATTCCAGGCCGAGACAATATGACGTCTAGAGTTAGGGTTATTCTTTAGATCCTCTATTACCTGAGATAGTTGATCTACTCCTTCAAAATCTCTCCACTGCTTACCATATACTGGTCCAAGGTCTCCATACTCTTTTGCAAAGGAATTGTCTTTTTTTACTAGATCAACAAATTCTTGTAATTTTTCCTTCCATTCCTTTGAATGCATGGCCAACCCATGGCCATTCATTCCAGATATTTACATTATTTTTTACTAAATATTCAATATTTGTCTCACCTTTTATGAACCATAAAAGTTCATGCAAGATGGCATTGAAATTTACTTTTTTGGTGGTTACTAGTGGAAACCCATCATTCAAATCAAATCTCATTTGATGCCCGAATATGCTAATTGTTCCTGTTCCGGTTCTATCCTCTTTTTTAGTTCCTTTAGATTTTATTTCTTTAAGTAGATTTAAATATTGTTCCATTAATTCATGTAATTTTTCTGTACGAATGATAAATTAGAAGGACACCAATTACTATCATTGGGAGGCATAGAAGTTGCCCTCTTGTATAAATTTCAAAAATAAATCCTATATGGTGATCCGGTGTTCTAAAGAATTCAGAGACGAATCTAATGACTCCGTATCCTAATAGGAAGTGTCCAGAAATATTCATTTTAGGTTTTGAATTCCTTGAGATAAGAAGCATATAAATAAAAAGCACTATACCTTCTCCAAAAGCTTGGTATAACTGAGATGGATGCCTTGTTACTCCTAAAGGATCCGAAGGAAATATAACTCCCCAACTCATATCAGTTGGCCTGCCTAGAAGCTCTGAATTCATAAAGTTTCCCAATCTTACAAATCCTAGGCCTGGAGGCACAAATGGAGCTACCCTATCCATCAACCAAAAGAATTGAACACCCCAGCTTTTTGATAGCCAGAAGCAAGCAATTAAAACTCCCAGAAGACCTCCATGAAAGGATAATCCTCCTTGCCAAATAAAGAAAATAGATAGAGGATTTGATATAAATTGCTCTATCGAGTAGAAGAAAACATAACCCGCTCTTCCTCCTAATATCGCACCTAGAAGGCTATAAAACATTAGGTCACTGATTTGATCAACATTTAAGTCCTTTTGGTATCTTTTGATTAAGAAGTAGATAGTTGAAAAGGCAGCTAACCATGTCAGACCATACCATCTAATTGCTAATGGCCCTATTTGTATTGCTACAGGATCTAATTCAGGAATTAACATTATGGCTGCCTGATTTCGTCCACCATATCAAAAATTTCTTTTGGCGGAGGTTTGGTAAAGATTGAAACACTTAATGCGAGTGCAAAGTTTATGATCATTCCTATACTACCAATTCCCTCAGGCGATATACCTAAGAACCAAAAGTCCGAATTATTGATATCTGGATTAATAAATTTGAAATAAATAATATAAGAAGCAGTAAATAGAAGTCCTCCTAACATGCCGGTGATTGCACCTTCCTTATTTAGTCTTTTGTAGAATATACCCAGAAAAAGTGCTGGAAAGAATGTTGCTGCAGCGAGCCCAAAGGCAAATGCCACAACCTGTGCTACAAATGCCGGAGGATAGATGCCAAAAATTCCAGCTATGCCTATTGCAATAGCAGCTGCAATTCTTGCATATTTGAGTTCTTGTTTTTCAGTAATTTTAGGCATGTAGGTTTTCTTTAAAAGATCATGCGAAACCGATGAAGATATAACTAGTAGGAGCCCTGCTGCAGTTGAAAGAGCTGCTGCGAGACCTCCAGCAGCCACTAAAGCTATAACCCAACTCGGAAGTTTAGCTATTTCAGGATTTGCTAAAACGATTATATCTCTGTCTATATAAATCTCATTTTCATTAGATAAATTGGGTTCATTTTCTAGAAGTCTCTGTCCATTAGGCCCTCTAAGTTCTTGATATGAAGGCTTTACATTTTCCAGAGCGTCACCGGATGAATACTGAATTTTTCCATCTTCATTTTTATCTATCCATGCAATTAAACCTATTTCTTCCCAGTTCTTAAACCAGGAGGGTGAAGTGCTATAAGGTTGATCTTGAATCGAATCGATTAGATTCATTCTTGCAAAAGCAGAAACAGCGGGAGCTGTTGTGTATAACAGTGCTATAAAAATTAACGCGTAACCAGCTGATTGTCTTGCTGCACCAACACTAGGAACTGTAAAGAACCTCACTATGACATGCGGCAATCCCGCTGTACCAAACATTAGGGCTGCTGTAATACAAAAAATATCAATATTACTTTTAGCATTTTCAGTATAAGCAATGAAACCCAGATCCTTTGTAACCTGGTCTAGCTTATCGAGAAGGTATACTTGACTATCAACTAGAGTGCTTCCAAAGCCAATTTGTGGAATAACTTCGCCGGTCATCAAGATTGAAATAAATATAGCAGGCACTAAGTAGGCAAAAATAAGTACGCAGTATTGAGCTACTTGAGTATATGTAATGCCTTTCATGCCTCCTAAAACCGCATAAAAGAAAACTATGGCCATTCCGACTATGACACCTGTATTAATATCAACCTCTAAAAATCTAGAGAAAACTATTCCTACTCCTCTCATCTGCCCGGCGATGTAGGTAAAAGAGATGAATATTAAACATACAACAGCTAATTTTCTGGCTGTCTTGGAGTAATAACGTTCACCTATAAAATCCGGCACAGTAAATTTCCCAAACTTTCTTAAGTACGGCGCAAGAAGGAGCGCTAATAAAACATAACCTCCAGTCCAGCCCATTAGATACACGGATCCATCTTTGCCGAGGAATGCAATCAAACCAGCCATAGAAAGGAAGGAAGCCGCAGACATCCAATCTGCTGCAGTAGCCATTCCATTTGCCACTGGATGGACATCCTTACCTGCTACATAAAAATCATTTGTTGATCTTGCTCTAGACCATAGAGCAATTCCTATATAAAGGGCAAAGGTGATACCCACAAAAATATATGTTAGAAGCTGGGTTGTCATATTTCTTCTTCTTCAGAAAGTTTTTTATCAAGCCTCTTCATCAACCAAACATAAAGAAATATGATTATTACAAATATATAAATGCTACCTTGTTGAGCAAACCAAAACCCTAGTTTAAATCCGCCCAATCTTATTTGATCCAGAGTATCGGAGAAAATTATTCCAAATCCAAAGGAAGCAATAAACCAGATTACTAGAAGTGAAAAAACAATTTTTAAATTTGCCTTCCAATACTGATGAGTTTTATCTTTCATTTAACGCATTAATAGGTTCAATGCCATTAGCATAACTAAAAAGGCAAACCCAATCCTAAGTTTCTTTTGTTTCATTCTGTGAGCTATTTTTACACCATATTTTGCAGTTAGTGAGCTAACTAATCCAACGATTATAGTGGCAGGTAAATATACGTAACCAATGCTATTTTCAGGGAGATTCATATTTTCATACCCTATGATCATGTAAGATAAGGATCCAGCTAAAGCAATAGGTATGCCGCAAGCCGCAGAAGTGCCTATGGCCTTCATCATCAGCAAACCTCTATGATAGAAATATGGTACTGAAAATATACCACCTCCGATTCCAAATACTCCTGATAGCCATCCTATTCCTCCCCCTGCTAATACTGGGCCAATTAAGTTAGTTCTTGGATTCTGAGGCGGTGGAGGGAACTCAAAGATTAATTGTATGGATGCAACCACAAGAAATAAGGCGACCAATCCTTGAAGCGTATCACTGTCTAAGGCGCCAGCTGTAATTCCCCCAAGTGCTGATCCAATCACTATACTTGGTGCTACTAATTTTATGAGGCCCCAATCTACGGCCCCTCTAAAGTTGTGTGAGAAAGTAGAAGATAACGAGCTAAAGACTATTACTCCAAGCGAACTGCCAAGAACCATATGTGATAGAATTTGATCAGGGAATTGCAGATAAGAGAATATATAGAAAAAAGTTGGAATTATAATTATCCCTCCACCAATACCGAATAAACCAGCTAAGATGCCAGAGAATGTTCCTAGTAAAAAGTATAATAGAATTTCCAAAATTCTATTTTAACATTAAGTGTAATCACACACTCTAATTTATGTGCTTAATAGCCTTATCAGTTGAAAAAAGTAAAGATTGGAGTGGTAAAGATTCATATTTTTACAAGATAATCGCAAACCGTGATGAGTATCATGAAAGACCAACTAGTGGAATGAAATGGTGGTCAAATAATATTGTACTTGCAGGAAGAGATGAAGAAGCTGGAGGAACATGGCTTGGGGTTAGTAAAAAAGGCAAGTTTGGTGCAATTACTAATCTTAAAGAGGAAACTGATATCAAGTACTCAAATTCACGTGGTTCACTTGTAACGGAATTTCTAGAGTCTCAATTGTCTGCTAAGTCTTACCTTGAAGCACTAGAGCCTAGCAAAAATAATTACGCGGGCTTTAATTTAATTGTTGGAGATAAAAGTGGATTATTTTATTTGTGCAATCGACTGGAAGGTATATTTTTTATTTCTGAAGGAATCCATGCCCTAGGAAATTTAACTTTAAACTCCTCAACAGAAAAAATAGAGTCAATTAAGAATGATTTTAACCAAATTCTTCATGAGGGTTTTGCAGTTGATAAAGGCTTTCATATTATGAGAAAAGAGTATGGAAATCTTCATGAGAAAACAAAAAAAGAACTGCAAGTCAGGGACGGAGAAGAAATACCTTTTAGATTTATAAGATCACCTATATATGGAACTCGATGCACTACAGTATTTATATCTGAACCATCTGGCTTAATCAATATTTCAGAACTTACTTATCAGAAAGAGGGTATAGAAGGAGCTCGTGCCGATTTCTCATTTAATGTAAAAGACTAATAAACTTTCATTTGATCTTTATAGAAGGGAAGGAAATCTGTGAGCACTTGTCTGTAAGCATTTTTCTTAAATTCCACACCCGCCGATACCGGATGCCAGTAACTCGCCCATATCCATTCCGTGAATTCAATTTGGTTATGGACAGTTAGGTCAATATCATTATCTTGCCCTAGAAATTGAGCTAAAAACCATTTCTGAGATTGACCTTTAAATTTTCTATTTTTAAAAGAAAAATATCTAGGTATTTTTTCTTTAGGTACATCGTACTTTATCCACTTTTCATTTTCTTTGATTATTTTAATCTTATCTTTTCCAAGTCCGACTTCCTCATAAGCCTCTCTGTAGATAGCATTTTCCGGAGTCTCTCCATGATCTATTCCTCCTTGAGGAAATTGCCATCCATCTCCACTCTTTCTTTTACACCATAGCAATTTGCCCTCTTTATTAAAAATGATAATGCCAGCATTAGGCCTGTATAATGT
>LULJ01000499.1_pt1 | contig 23189 bp, 24 predicted proteins | sample 728171 | NCBI WGS metagenome assembly LULJ01 (sample SAMN03860292, study PRJNA289734) | marine metagenome | biome: seawater column; feature: ocean; material: water; isolation source: Red Sea water column Station 169 - depth 25m | place: Saudi Arabia: Red Sea | collected 2011-10-15 | depth 25 m
AAATCTCTATCTCCCCAATCTAAAGAGGGTAATTTCCAGTCTTTCCCACAAATGCTTTTAGGTTCTGAACCTAAACCCGAAGGACCAGCATGAGACATAATTATTAGAGGTATTTCTTCAATAGTCTCTTCTGAACATTTGATAATTTTATTTATTGAATCTTGTTCGGTTATAGGTCCATAAACACCTTTAACTTCTTTTGAAAGATAATAGCCTCCGCCAGAACTACATGGTCTAGCAGACAATAAATTTATTTGATTATTAAAAACTTTCAAATCCCATGCACAATATTTTTCACCAAGAACACGTATCTGCTTTGAGAGAGTTTCGCCTGTAGAATCTTTCCCTCTATCATGATTTCCTAAAATCACAAAAGTAGGAATTTTGATCTCATTGATTTTTTTAATTATTTTGACACTTCCATCAGAAATATCACCAACAAATAAAACAATATTTGGTTTGATAATCGATAAAACTTTCAAGTCTAATTCAGACCATTGACCATGACAGTCACCAACAATAGCAATTTTTAAATTTGTCAGAATTTTTTCTGTTTAAAGGCATATAATCTATTTAGAGATATTCTAAATCCTGACCAGTATAACTTCTACTGCAAAACAGAAATCAGTTCAAAACGAAGAGGATTTGATTTCTGAAATAAAGGAGCGTTGCGAAAAAGCTAATGCAATTATTCTTGCGCACTATTATCAAGCTCCAGAGATTCAGGAAATTGCAGATTTTATTGGCGATTCATTAGATCTATCTAGGAAAGCTGCAAATAATGACGCAGATATAATAATTTTTTGCGGTGTGCACTTTATGGCCGAAACCGCAAAAATACTTAGCCCTAATAAAACAGTCCTATTACCAGATATTGACGCAGGATGCTCATTAGCAGACGATTGTCCTTCAGATAAATTTCAAAAATTCAGGGAAGAAAATCCAGATCACTATGTCGTAAGTTATATAAATTGCACTGCAGAAGTAAAAGCTCAAAGTGATCTGATATGTACAAGCAGTAATGCAGTCTCATTAATTAAAAAGATACCTGAAGATAAAAAGATAATATTTGCGCCAGATCAGAACCTTGGGAGATGGGTACAGAAAAATTCAGGAAGAGATCTTAAATTATGGCCTGGCAGCTGCATTGTTCATGAATCATTTAGTGAAGAAGCACTTCTAAAATTAAAATATCAAAATCCAGGATCAAAAGTAATTGCTCATCCTGAATGTAGTCAAAATTTACTAATTCTCTCAGACTTTATTGGATCAACAAGTAAGCTGCTTGATTTCGTAAGTAAAGATCCATCTAAAACTTACATGGTACTAACTGAACCTGGAATAATTCATCAAATGAAAAAGAAAGAACCTAACAAAATTTTTATTGAAGTCCCAGATGTAGAAGGTTGTAAATGTAACGAGTGTCCATATATGAAATTAAATACTTTAGAAAAAATTCTTGATTGTTTGAAAAATAATTCCCCGTCTATCGAACTAGACCCAGAAATAATAAGAAGAGCCTATGTGCCAATAAAGAGAATGCTGGATATGAGTAATTAATTTAATGAAAATACTTTATCTTCCTTATTAATTTTTAGGAATGCATTAAGGTTTGTGGTGTCGGGATTAAATTCGCTTATCTGATTCTTTCTATTAATTATATTTATTAGCTCTTTTTCACCAGCTCTATATTGTTTATCTTTTCTAGTTCCTATCTCTCTTTGAAGTATAGGGTTTATATTCATTCTTACTTCTATGTCTGGAATAATTCCAGATTTGTTTATATCAGTGCCGTTCGGAGTTAAATACTTAGCGACTGTAACAGTTAGACCTGAACCATCAACTAAAGTTCTCATGGATTGAACTAGACCTTTACCAAATGTTTTCTTCCCAACTAATTTTCCTCTTTTGTTATCTTTTATTGCACCAGAAACTATTTCACTAGCACTAGCAGAACCCTCATTAACTAAGACAACTAAGGGCTTTTTTGTTAGAGCTTGACCGTTTCCTTTTTTTGTTTCTTTTAAACCATCTTTACTTACTGTACTTACTATTACTCCTTTGTTAATGAAGTGCCTTGAGATATCAATGCTTGATTCTAATAAACCTCCAGGATTACTTCTCAAGTCAAGAACATATCCTGCGACTTTTTTTGTTTCTAAATCCTTAATAGCATCTCTAGTTTCTTTGGATGCATTTGCATTAAATTGTTTAATTCTTACATAGCCAATTGATAAGCCATTTTTGGTTTGATTGACTTTACTTGATACAGATTTTATTTCAATTTTTTCTCTTGATAAAGTCTTAAAAAAGGATTGAGAACCTCTAAGAATTTCAAGCTTTACTTTAGTACCTCTTTGTCCTCTTATTAATTTCACGGCCTCCTCAATATTCATACCTTCAGTAGAAATATCATCTATGGATAATATTTTATCTCTAGCTTTAATTCCAGCATCAAATGCAGGGGTGCCCTCTATGGGAGAAATAATTATTAAATCATCAGATTCTTTATCTTTAACTATTTGGATACCAACTCCAGTTAATTCGCCAGAGGTATCAATTCTCATTTGATTAAATTCCTTAGGTTCTAAAAATCTTGTATAAGAATCATCTAAATTAGAAAGCATATCTCTAATCGCATCATATGCTTCATTGCTGTCTGAATATGTTTTTGATAAAACTTCTTTTCTTAGATTAATCCAATTGGACTTTTGAAATTTGCCGTTTGAATCAAGAAAATCTCTATATACAATTTGCCAAACATGATCAATTACTTCTTTATAACTATTATTTAAAACTGTTGCCTCTGCAAAATTATTTAAAAATAACCCAGAAAAGGATGTCGCAAACAGAAATATATATTTTTTTTTAAGCAATTTTCTTATCTTCAAATAATTCGATATTTTTTATTATAAAAAGAATTTATTTATAATTCAAAAATTTGACAAATCCTTAAGGATCAATCCACTTCCCATCATCCTTAATAAGTTGGATTAAAGCATTAACACCCTCATCTTCAGGTACTCTTTTTATCTCTTCTTTTCTTCTATATAAGGCAATAGTTCCTTTACCTTTTCCAACATAACCATAATCAGCATCTGCCATTTCTCCTGGCCCATTAACAATACATCCCATTATTGCTATATCTAGACCCGTTAAATGTGAGGTGGCGTTCCTAACTTTATCTACAACTTCTTCTAGATTGAAAAGTGTTCTACCACAACTAGGACAACTGATGTATTCAACCATTGTTTTTCTTAATCCTAAAGATTGCAAAATTGAATAGCACACTGGTATTTCCTTTTCTGGAGCTTCTGTTAAGGAAACCCTGATGGTATCTCCTAATCCCTCTGCTAAAAGCGTTCCAATTCCAGCAGTACTTTTAATCCTTCCATAATCACCATCACCAGCTTCGGTCACTCCTAAATGTAAGGGATAGTTATATCCTTCTGAGTCAAGCCTATCTGCAATCATTCTGTAAGCTGCCATCATGACCGGAGCCCTAGAAGCTTTCATAGAAATAATTATGTTATGAAAATCAAGCTCATCACAAATTTTGACGAACTCCATCGCAGATTCTGTCATTCCTAATGGCGTATCTCCATAAGTAAAAAGCATCCTCTCAGATAGAGACCCATGATTAACTCCAATCCTTAGAGCTTTGTTTTCAGCCTTTAAAACTTCAACTAAAGGGGTAAATCTTTTAAGTATTGTTTGCTTAATAGTTTCAAATTCCTCATCTGTATATTCAGTTCTTGTAGGGTCTGATTTTTCAAAAACAAACAATCCAGGATTAATTCTTACTTTATCAACATGTTTTGCAACTTCCATTGCAATTTTCATACCATTATGGTGAACATCAGCCACCAAGGGGGTATTGATATTATTTTCTAGTAATTTTGCCTTTATATCTCCTACTGCTTTGGCATGTGCTAAGGAAGGGACAGTTAACCTTACTATTTCACAACCCACATCATGAAGTCTTTTGATAGCTAAGTAAGCATTTTCGACATCCATAGTATCTTCATTTATCATCGATTGAACTCTTACTGGATAATCACTTCCAATAGCTATATCACCCACCATTACTGTTCTAGTTATCCTTCTCTCAATATGAGTTGAATATCTTTTGGAGAGACTATTAACCTCTTTAGATTGAGTTAATGACATTAAAATTCTTGATATTCAAAAAGGATTTCACTAAATTATACGGCATATAGTTTACCACTTACATTCTCTAGGTCTTTCAAAGTTAGATGGTAAGGTTTATTGATTTCTTTTGAAGGAAATCTCAACAAATAAGATGGATGAAAAATTACCATAATTTCTCTCCCATCTTTTTTAATCCATTGACCTCTTAAATTACTTATAGGATCTTTAACTTCTAAAATAGCTCTCATAGCAGTAGAACCAGTAAGTAATATAAATTTTGGATCGACTAACTTTATTTGCTGTAATAACCAAGGTTTATGAATATTAATTTCTCTAGCAGTGGGTTTTCTATTATTTGGTGGACGACATTTAATTACATTACAAAAATAAACATCCTTCTTATAATCAATTCCAGCTTGTATTAATAATTCGTTTAATAACTTACCAGATTTACCTACATAAGGTTTTCCTTCTAAATCTTCCTGTGCTCCAGGTGCCTCACCAATTATTAACAAATCTGCAAATACACTTCCTCTCCCAATTACTAACCTTTTCACCGAAAATAAAACTTTAAATATTTTTATCTTAAGAACTCAAAACATGAAAATAAAATAGATTAAGAAAATGAACTAAATTAAACCATAGTGTGATAGTTTTATTTATTCTTAATTTATGCATTTGTCATTATTAAAAGTCATATTTGAAAAGTCATAAGTCAATGAGTCAAGTTAATTTATCTGATCGGGCACTTTCAATTGAGCCTTCTCTTACATTGCAGATAAGTGCTAAAGCAAATCAATTATCTGCAGAAGGAGTAGATATTTGCAATTTAAGTGCAGGTGAACCTGATTTTGATGCCCCAAAAGAAGTTATAGAGGCTACAAGTAAAGCTATATTTGATGGATTCACAAAGTACGGGCCCGCAGCGGGGAATTTAGATCTCCGAAAAGCAATTGCAAATAAACTTCAAATTCAAAACGATTTAAATTATGAATTTGAAAATGTAATGGTCACAAATGGTGCTAAGCAAGCAATATATAATCTTTTCCAAGTATTGTTAAATACTGGAGACGAAGTTATTATTCCTTCTCCATATTGGTTAAGTTATCCCCAGATGGTTAGATTGGCGGGTGGGAAGCCAATTTTTACAAATTCTTCTGCAGAAGATGGATTCAAAATAAATATAGAAGATTTGAAGTCTAAAATCTCTTCAAAAACTAAATTTATAATTATCAATTCTCCTAATAACCCTACTGGAAGAGTTATGTCAAAGGAAGAATTATTACAAATTGCCGATTTAGCTAGAGAAAATCCAAATATCAATATTCTTTCTGATGAGATTTACGAACTAATCCTTAAAAAAGAATTTAAACACTACAGTTTATCTTCATTAGCAAATGACTTAAAAGATAGAATTTTTATAATAAATGGGTTTGCGAAAGGATGGGCTATGACTGGCTGGAGGATAGGTTATTTAGTAGGTCCCAAAGATGTAATCAAAGCATCCTCAGCATTACAAAGTCAAAGTACAAGTAATGTTTGCTCTTTTGTTCAAAAAGGTGCTTTAGAGGCTTTAAAAATTAATAATGAGTTTTTCTCAATGATAAATAGCCATTATGATCAAAGAAGAAGACTTCTCTATGAGGGCCTTAATAATATAAATGGGATTTATATTGAAGAACCTAACGGAGCATTTTACGCATTTCCAAAATTACCCAACTCCTCAATTACTTCTGTTGATTTCTGCAATAAAGCTCTTCAAGATTACGGATTAGTTGTTGTACCTGGAAAAGCTTTTGGAGCTGATCAATGTATAAGAATATCTTGTGCAGCTTCAGAAATTAAAATAAAAGATGGACTACAGAGGCTTGAAAAAGCAATCTCTGAATACTATTAATTTAACTAAGTTATGTTTAATTTAAAGAATTTCCTACTAAGTTCATCTCTATTATTTTCTGTTTTTTCATCACCTGTATTTTCAAATCCCAAAGTTTTAAAAGTTGGAGCAATACCTGATCAAAACCAAGATGTTTTGGACAAAAGATTTAATTTATTTTCAAAAGAATTATCCAAACAACTTGATGTAGAAGTTAAATACATTCCTGTTATTAATTATGTTGCAGCAGTAACTGGATTTAGAACTAAAGATTTAGATTTAGTTTGGTTTGGCGGTTTATCAGGAGTTCAAGCAAGATTACAAACACCTAATTCAATTGTCATAGCTCAAAGAGATATCGATAAGGAATTTAAAAGTGTTTTTATAGTAAACAAAAATTTAGAACTTAACTCAATTTCAAACATTAAAGGACTTAAAAAACTAAAGAATTTAAGATTTACTTTTGGCTCTGAAAACTCAACTTCTGGAAGATTAATGCCAGAATATTTTTTAAATCAAGCAGGGGTAGAAATTAAACATTTTAAAGGAAAAAAAGCAGGTTTTAGTGGGAGTCATGATGCCACTATAGCTTTAGTTAATAGTGGGGCATTTGATGCTGGAGCTTTAAATAAACAGGTTTGGGAAAACAATCTTAAAAATAATCCCAAAAGAACAAGTAATTTAGAATTATTCTGGATCACACCAGAATATGTTGACTATCATTGGGTAGCTCAAGGTGATCTTGAAAATAGATTCGGGGAAGGGTTTACAAAAGAACTTAAATCAGTAATTCTAAATTTAGATATAAAGCAAAAATCACATAAACAGATATTAGATATGTTCAATGCAAAAAGATTTATAAAGGCAGAATCAAAACAATATAAAAATATAGAGGAAATCGGGAGGAAATTAAATAAAATTAGATGAATAATACTGTCTTAGAATTAGAAAATATATCTTATAAATACAAAAATGATCTGATCCTAAATAAAATAAATTTAAAAATAAATTCTGGGGAAAAAATTGCACTTTTAGGTAAAAGCGGTTCAGGAAAAACTACACTTATATCAGTACTTAATGGCACTATAAAGCCAACTCAAGGTGAGGTTAAATTATTCAATGAAAGTTTCGAGGAATTAGATAGAAAGCAGAAAAGTAAAATAACAACTATATGGCAAGATTTAAGATTAATAGAAGATCTCTCTGCAGAACAAAATGTTAATTGTGGACTACTAGCGGAAAACAATTTTTATTTCGCTTTTAAAAATTTACTAAATATAAGTTCTTTTAAGAAGGCGCATAAATATATGAAATTATGTAGACTTCATAACTCTATTTACGACAAAAAAATCAGAAAACTATCTGGGGGGCAAAAACAAAGGGTGGCTATAGCTAGATCATTAATTCAAGAATCAAATATATTACTTGCAGATGAGCCTTTTAATAATCTAGATCCCAAATTGATAACAACAATTAAAAACCTTCTGCTAGAAAATGTAGATAAAAATAAAACAAAAAAATCCCCAAAGACGGCATTAGTTGCATTACATAGATTAGATTTGCTGAACGATTTCGATAAAGTTATTGGAATAAGGGATGGTAAAATTTTTTTCAATATCAAAAGAAATAACTTAAAGAAGATTCATTTAGAGAAAATATATTAATTAGTTGAACAAATTAAAATTAAACTATACCTCATTATCTTTTCTTCCAATTTTGGTATGCATACCTCTAGGGTATCAATTAATAAACAATATTCATTTTGGAGGATTTAAATTATTCCAAGAATTCTTAATTTCTGCATTTAATCCCAAGATCGATAATGAAATTATTATTACCGTAATTAAGCGATTAAATGAAACTATTTTAATTGGTTTTTTTAGTTGGTTAGTAAGTATTATTTTTGGAGCAATTTTTGGAATAATTTCCTCAAATATTTTTTATAAAATCTTTAATATTCCAAATTTTTTCTACCGCATAATAAGGTTTTTTCTAACAATAATTAGATCTATACACGAAGTGGTTTGGGGAATACTATTAATGCAAATATATGGAATAAATTTTTCGATAGGAATAATAGCTATATGTATACCTTATATTGCTGTAAATTCAAAAGTTTTTGCTGAACAATTAGAAACTATTGACTACAAAAGTTTTGAATCTATAAATCAAATAAATGCACCTAAATTTTCTTCTTTACTAACTTTAATATGGAATCCAATAATAAATACATTTAAAAACTTTGGTTTATATCGATTAGAGTGTTCAATAAGAAGTACTGTGATTTTAGGACTTTTTGGGATTGGAGGAATAGGTACCAGTATTTTTTTATCTTTCCAAACTTTGAATTTTAGAGAGTTATGGACTTATTTATGGTCCTTAGCAATTTTGATAATTCTTTCTGGATTAATATTCAAAAAAATAAAATTTAATACTACAAATAAAATCCTATCTATTTTTTTTATTGCAGTTTTTTTCATAACAATTTTATTTTCTTTTTCATATTTTCTTTATTTTATTTTTAATAATAATTTTGAAAATTTTAATTCCGTTAGTTCTCTATTTAAATCAAGCTCAGATTTAGGATTATTTGATTTCTTAAAACTTATATTAGAAACAATAATTTTAAGTCTTTTATCAACAGGAATCGCAATTAGTTTACCTCCATTAGTAATAGGAATTTTTAACAACAATAGTTCTAAAATTTTTATAAAAATTTTTGCATTTTTATTACGTTTAATACCTACACCTGTAATACTTCTAACTCTATTAACTTTTAATAATCCTTCTTTATCTTTAGCAGCTTTAACATTAGGTCTCCACAACGCTGGTATTACTAGCAAATTACTTTTTACAAATCTAGATAGCCAAGACAAGAGAAATTATATTGCAATGAAATCTCTAGGAATCTCAAAAAAGACTAGTTGGCTTTTAGGTTTATTTTCTCAACAAGCAAAAAGTTACTTAGCATATTGCGCTTATAGATCTGACATCATTATTAGAGAAACTGCAATTGTTGGGGTTATTGGAAGTGTTGGTCTAGGTTGGCAATTGCAAGAATCACTAAGTTCCTTCGCATGGCAAGAAGTTACATTAGTTTTGATAGCTTATAGCTCCATCGCAATAGTTGGCGAATTAATAAATGGTAAAATCAAAAATAGTTTAACTTGATTTGTAAGAATAATTTGTTGAATCAAGTAATTATTTTTTCCGGTTATAGTGATTAGTTTACCAAAACAGCTAGTTGTAATTGGAGATAGCTCAGTTTATGGATGGGGAGATAATGAGGGTGGTGGATGGTGTGAGAGGCTTAGAAAAGATTGGGGTAATAACCAAAATGGGCCAGTTATTTATCAACTTGGCGTTAGGGGAGATGGGATAGAAAAAGTTTCATCTAGATGGGAAAAAGAATGGTCATCTAGAGGAGAAACGAGAAGAAATAAACCTAAAGCAATCCTACTAAATGTAGGTCTTAACGACACTGCAGCAATTGGTCAGATAAATGGAAGACATCAATTAGATATAGATGGATTTGAATATGGATTAGAGAGGCTAATTAATGAAATGAACTCTCAAACAAATGTATTTGTTATTGGTTTGACACCAGTTGACGAAAGCAAAATGCCGTTCGCAGGATGTCTATGGTACTCAAATGATTTTTGTAATTCTTATGAAAGGAGAATGGAGGAAGTATGCCTCAATCAGAATGTCCCATTTCTTCCTACTTTTAGAGAAATGTACTCTGATAAAAGGAGTAAAAATTGGATTACGCATGATGGAATTCATCTAAATTCCGAAGGTCATTTCTGGCTTTTCCAAAGACTTAAAAGCTGGGAGATTCTTACAAAATGGAAGGAATCTTAGGTCTTTCCAAATATTATTAATTTAAAAAATATGAATATAAAATAAGAGCAAAGATAGCAAAAACAGAAGCAATACTTGTCTGAATAGCATTTACCAATTCATTACTTAATTTATATTTGTTTTGAAATTTAGCACCAATAATACTTTCGGAAAGTGTTGCCAAGAATCCAGAAACTACAACAACTATAAAATGATATTTTGTAGAAATAATTGATAGACGAAGCATTATAAAAGCCATAAATATTGATCCCAAAACACTAGCTAATGTTCCTTCTATACTTATTCCTCCCTCAGTTCCCCTATCCACCTTTTTAAGTGAAGTAATTAAGTATGTGTCTTTACCAAATCTTTTTCCAATTTCGCTACCAAAAGTATCCGCCAACTTTGCAGCAAAACTTGCAGCAAAACCTACTTTAAACATCACTACATTGGCAGCATTAAATTTGGTCATAATGGCAAGAAATAATCCTGTAGCTGCTGAGCCCCATACATTCTCAGGACCTCTCCTCCCGCCTCTTTTTTCAGCAATTCCTTGTGCTTTTTTAAATTTAAAACCTATTTTGGTAACGAGGGATCCAAATAATAAATAAATTACAACTGACATCCATCCCTGCCAAGACAAACATCCCCACAAAATTGTGCCTAAGATGCCTGCACTTACCCAACCACTTTTCGTCATCAAAGGAATCCTGCAAAATATATAAATCAAAATAAAATTAATGCAAAAACCTATAAAAAATTGATTTCTAATTAAATCCATATTTATCTAATTCTTTAATTTCAAATCAATTCTCCACTGATTTAGAATTGATGATGCGTTAATACTAGCCGTTGAAGTTCTCAAGATAGTGTCGGAAAGCTTAACAAAGGTAATATTATTTTTTTTAAAAAAATCAATTTCTTTAGCGGACCAACCTCCTTCAGGACCAATTACATTCCAAAAAATACCTCCTTTTTTATTTCCAAATTCTTGTTGTTTTCTTAACCATTGATTTAAGTCATATAGTGTTTCTTCTCTAGTTATAGAAATTGAAACTCTTTCTTGATTATCTCTACTTTTTAGCCATTCAATAATATCCATTCCATTTAAAATAGATGGTTTCCATAATCTCTCACTTTGCTCAACAGCTTCATTGATAATTAAATTCCATCTCAAAAGTTTTCTAGAAAAATTTAAATTTTTGTTTACCTGTCTTTCTGAAAATAATGGCTGTATTAAGCAATCATTTTTAACTTTTATAGCTTTCCATAATGAACCCTCTCCGTTAGCTATAAATATTTTTTTACCATTTTTTATCCTCATTACTTTATTTAAATAATGAGCCTCTTCTTTAGAAAGTTCTAAATTATTGTTCTTAATATTTTCAATTCTTTCATGGGAAATAATTAATCTTGTTAAGTCTTCCATCTAAAACACTTAATCTTTGAAAACTAAATCTTCATGTTCTTCAACTGACCAATCATTATTTTCACCCCCAATAATTAACTCTTCAATTTTTACATAATTATTTGATATCTCATTCAAAGAATTAATTAATATATCTATTGAAATGGAGTCTGAAGTTCCAAAATCAACCCAACATCTTCCCCAAAGATTTTGATATTCCATAATTCCTAAATTATGCATTAAGGCTGGAAGAGATGCATTTTTTTGGTCATTATCATAGGACATCCAACTTAGATCGGAACCCTCTTCATGAGTTTGCAAATTTTCAGAATTAAATCCACCTAACCTTCCTAAAACGTACCAACTATCAAAAACACCATCTAAATAATTTTTTTCGTCTTGAGTTGGTGATTCTGAAAACCTGATCCATATCCAACAATTAAAAGGATCAACTTCCCTAAAAATAATATTCATATTGACTAATATCTTTTTAGATCTACAGCTATTATAAGTAAGTTATTACTAGATTCAAATTCATACCTATAACTTAATTAATAATGCTTGATTTAAAAGAAATATCTTATCAACCCCAAACTGGTGAAAGAAAAATAATAGACAATTTAAATTTAAAAGTTCATGAAAATGAAATCATTTTAATTTGCGGCAATAGTGGTTCTGGGAAAACAACACTACTCGAAATAATAAGCGGATTAACAAATCCGCAAAAGGGAAAAATTACTTGGAAGAATAAAATTTTGTCTTCTAGACAAAGAAGATGGTTTTGTGGAGTAGTATTCCAATTTCCTGAAAGATACTTTATAGGTACAACCATTGGTAAAGAATTAAAAATAGGCCATAAATCTTTAAGAGAAAAAAATATAGAAATAGTTTTAAATAAAGTTGGTTTGAAAAAAATTAATCTGACTCAACCACCAGAACAGCTAAGTGGCGGACAACAAAGGCGGTTAGCTGTAGCAGTTCAACTACTTAGAAACCCCTCAATTCTTTTACTTGATGAACCAACTGCTGGATTAGACTATTCAATGAGAAATGATGTGAAGAATTTAATTCTTGATTTAAAAAATAAAAATACAATTATTATTGTTACTCATGAACCTGCCTTATTTGAGGGAATTCCTTCTAGGATATTATTCTTGGAAAAAGGGAAAATCAAAAATTTTATGAAAGAAAATCATGCAGGATAGGATAGTTCGGGCTACTGCAGCCAATGGAGGAATAAGATTAGTTGCGGTCTTAACAACAGAATCTTCTTTAGAAGCAAAAAAAAGACACGGCCTTTCTTACTTAACCACCTGTATCTTAGGCAGAGCATTTAGTGCTTCACTGCTTTTAGCAAGCTCGATGAAAATAATGCATGGGAGAGTCACTTTAAGAGTTAGATCTGACGGACCTTTAAAGGGATTACTAGTTGATGCAGGTAGAGACGGGAAAGTTAGGGGTTATGTAGGGAATCCTAATTTAGAATTGGACCTAGTCAAAATAGATAATAATAAATATTCTTTTGATTTTACAAAAGCATTAGGTACAGGATATTTAAATGTAATTAGAGATAGTGGATTTGGAGAACCCTTTACAAGCACTGTTGAATTAGTAAATGGGAATATTGCTGAAGACTTAGCTTCATATTTATATCATTCAGAGCAAACTCCCTCTGCTGTATTTATTGGAGAAAAAATTCAAAATAAAAGTGTTATTTGTAGTGGTGGCTTATTAGCTCAAGTTTTACCTAAAAAAGATACTGACCCTCTGCTAGTCTCACTACTTGAAGAAAGATGCAAAGAAATTAATTCTTTCAGCGAAGATCTATTTAAGTCAAAAGATAATCTTCTTGAGTTAATTAGAAATATATTTCCCGATATTGACGATAAATCAATCTCTGAAAAAGCTCGTTCTCAAGAAGTGAGTTTTAAATGCAAGTGTTCCAAACAAAGAAGTTTAAATGCGATGAAAATGCTTGATAAGAGCGAGTTAGAGGACATCCTCAAGAAAGATGGCAAAGCAGAGTTGGTTTGTGAATTTTGTAAAAATAAATATCTTATAAATTATGAAGAAATTAAATCTATGATAGAAAATCAATCATAAAAAAATTACGCCTAGCCATAAAATAACCATGGCCGGAATACTTTGAATTTTTTGTATTGATAAAGAGTTGTTTGATACTTCCTGAATGAAAGAATTATTTTCAAGCAATCCACCAAATATTAATCCTATCGAGAGAAAGGTAACACTCCAACCCAGAGAACCTATAAATCTTTTCCCTGATTTAATTTGAGTATAGGTAAGTATTAATGTTGAGATAGAGAGTAAAAGTCTATTATTAGAGTCTGGACTGATAAATAACAAAATTAAAAATAATAGCCCAACAGATATTTTTATTGAAAGATTATCAAATGAGGGGGTAGTTATTTTTGGCAGACTATACTGACTTGAATTGTTAGAGTTATTATTTAAATTTTTTATCTTAGAAAGAAGTGGGAAGTTATTATTGGTAAATTGATTAATTTGTTTTTCTTTTTTTGAGGCACTCACAGCTTCATAGCTTACATTTCCTGATTGCCTGGCTTTCAAACTACCCATGAGTAATTGATCAAAGGAAGATTCTATTTTCGCTTTTAAAATTAAGTCTTCACCAGCCTCTTTAACTTTAATATCTCTAGCCTTCTGAATATCCTCAAAAGCAGCACCTTCTTTTACACCTAAAATTTCATAAGGTGATTTTTCGTTATTATTTTTATTACTGTTTGAATCCAAAATTTTTTACCAATACTAACAGATTAACTAATTTTATAATCCATTAAGACTTTATAAAACAATTGGTTCGACTCCACTAACAACGGGCGCAACTTTGTTTAAATTTAATTGATTATTGTCTTCAACAAACTGATTTAGATTCCACTCATTTTTGAAAAGAATAACTGGCCTATTCCAACAATCTTTAACTATTTTACAGTTGAATATTCTGCCTAGTTTTTCAATGGCTGGCCATCCATCAGAAATCCATCTAGCCAATTGATATGGCATTGCTTCAAGATTTGCATCTACACCATATTCACTTTTTAATCTGTGAGTTACTACCTCCAGCTGCAATTGACCAACGGCTGCGAGTATAGGGTCTCTTTTACTCTCATCAAAGTCATAAAGAATCTGAACAGCTCCTTCTTCTCGAAGTTCATTAACACCCTTTCTAAAGTTTTTAAATGCTGAGGGATTTGGATTTCTTAGCCAGCTGAATATTTCAGGACTAAAGGATGGTATGCCCTCATATTCCAGATGAGCACCCGTATAAAGAGTATCTCCAATAGAAAACATCCCTGGATTATTTAAACCAATAACATCTCCAGGATAGGCATCATCAACTACTTCTCTATCTTGCCCAAATATTTTTTGTGGTCTTGATAATCTAATTGTTTTCCCAGTTCTGGAATGTTTAACTGACATATCCTTTTCAAATTTGCCACTACAAACTCTTATAAAAGCAACCCTATCTCTGTGCTTTGGATCCATATTTGCCTGAAGCTTAAAAACAAACCCACTAAATTCATCGCTTGCAGGTTCAATATCCCCTTTATTACTATTTCTTGAAGTTGGTTTTTGTGCCATTTTTAAAAAACTATCTAAAAATGGCCTTACGCCAAAATTAGTCATGGCAGATCCAAAGAAAACTGGGGTTAAAGAGCCATTAAAAACTTTTTCTTTTTCAAATTTAGATCCTGCCTCATCAAGAACCTCCAATTCTTCAAGTGAGTTTTCAAGTAAATCTCTCTCTACATATTTTGATAGCTCTTTATCTTCAAGACTTAATCTTTTCTCATTCGATTGTTTCCCTCTCACTGCTTTATCAAATAAAATCACCTCTCTCGAAAATCTATCAATAACCCCTCTAAATTCCTCGCCACTCCCAATTGGCCAGTTTATAGGTAGGGTATTTAATCCAAGTTCTGATTCAATTTCATCAAGTAAAGAAAATGGCTCTCTTCCTGGTCTATCCATTTTATTTATGAAAGTAAATATTGGTATTTTTCGCATCTTGCAAACTTCAAACAATTTTCTAGTTTGAGGTTCTAGTCCTTTAGCAGCATCTTCCAACATAACTGCATTATCAGCAGCAGCTAATGTTCTATAAGTATCTTCGGAGAAATCTTGGTGTCCTGGTGTATCTAATAGATTAATTACAGATCTTTCATATTCAAATTGCAATACAGTTGATGTAATAGAAATACCTCTTTGTTTCTCAAGTTCCATCCAGTCTGAGGTGGCTTTTCTCTGATTACCCCTAGCTTTTACTGCTCCTGCCTGTTGAATGGCACCTCCATACAAAAGAAGCTTCTCGGTAAGAGTCGTTTTCCCAGCATCTGGATGTGAAATAATAGCAAAATTTCTTCTTTTATTTACCGCATCCAGTATTTCTTTATTATTTAGAATTTTAGTACCTAAGCTCATTTATATAATATAAGGGCCTTTCACTTAGTTCTTAAACATTACCATAGACTATTAAATAATTTTCACCTTCCTCAAACACATCTAAAGAGGATAGATCATTCTCTAAGATGAAATTTTTTAACTCTTTAAAAGTATAAGAAGCTCTTAAAGATGCATAATAATCATTAGTTAAAATCTCATTATATTTAGTTGAACATTGTGCTTTGAGTTCTAAAGCAGACTTTTCATCTAATGGCCTTTTTAAGTCCTTGTGAAAATTTACAGTAATATTACTAGATAAAATTCTTATTGTGTTGAAGAAATCTTCAAGATTGGTAATGTGATGAATCAAACTGTTGCTTACAAGTAAACTAATTCTTTTTTTAAATAAAAAATTATTTGATTTAATGTCTTTGATGTCAGAACAAATGTAGCGTAAATTTTTTAATTTTTTTTGATTATTAGAAATACTTTTATTATATTCTGCTCTCAAAATCATCTCTTTAGAACCATCTATTCCTACGACTGCAGTATTAGGCCATTTTATTGCTAACTTCTCAGAAATATTTCCTGGGCCACATCCTAAATCAACTATTAAATCTTTTTCACCTAAAGAAATATTTTTTTTCAAAAGATATTGATTTATTTGATTAATTAGATTAACTTCCCCTTCTGAAAAATCAGCTTCGTCATAAGAAATGACCTGCTCTTTTTCTTCCATTAATTCAGGTTCGGGGACTCTTTCCATATCCTTTCTTGAAACAAAGATTTCATATTAAACATAATTCTACACAAACCGTTAAATAGTGGTAAGAATAAGGGAGAACTGGAGCGAAGTAGGCGAAAGGAATTTATCGGGATTAAAAGAATTAGGAAAACTTTCTGAAGAAGAATTAATCCTAATGAGAGAGATGCAAAGTAACCAAAAAGCTCAACCTTCAGGAAGATGGTTATGGATAGGCGGAACCCCTTGGATTAATAAGAACCAAAATTTCTCAGGAGCATACAACTGTACCTCAACAAACTTAATTGATTGGGAAGCCTTCGCATTAATGATGGACTTAGCAATGATGGGATGTGGAACAGGTGCAATAATTGAGCCTCATTTTATAAATAATCTACCTACGGTAATTAACAAAATAAACATTAAATCAGTCAGTGAAGTTGGAATAACTCCTAAAGATCAAAGAGAAGAAAAGTCATCATTAGAAATTAAAGGAAAAGATCTTCATATCAAAGTTGGAGATAGCAGAAGAGGATGGGTAGATAGCTATAAATATCTTCTTGAGGCATCAAGTAACGAGAGTCTTGAAAGAGAAATTGATGTTTATATTGATTTGGAAGATATTAGGCCTGCGGGAGAATCATTAAAAGGTTTTGGTGGTATGGCAAATCCTATCAAATTGAAAGATCTTTACTCTAGAGTCGCATCACTTCTTGGAAAGGCAATTGGTAGGAAATTAAGTACAGTAGAGTGTTGTTTATTAATTGATGAAGCTGCAGTAACCATAGTTGCTGGGAATATAAGAAGAAGTGCTGGAATGAGACAATTTGCTTCAGATGATAAGGAAGCCGCATCAGCAAAAGAAAATTTATGGAGTCAAGATGAGAATGGTAATTGGAGAATAGATCCTGAAAAAGATGCCCTCAGAATGGCCAATCATACTAGGGTTTACCATACAAAACCCACTTACCAAACTGTTTTGGATGCAGTAACAAAACAATTCCATTCAGGTGAGGGAGCCATTCAATTTGCACCAGAAGCAATCGCAAGGTCAAATGCAGATATTCTCAAAGATGATGAATTGAGAAAGGAATTTATTGAAATCTACTCAGAACAAGGCAAGGATGAAGCGAGAAATTGGATAAATAGTAGTTATGGTCCTTTTTCAGAAGAAGAGTTAGACCACAGGATGAGCCGATATGGACTTAACCCTTGTGGGGAGATCTTGGGAAATGATTTCCATTGCAATTTGGCTGAAGTTCATTTAAATCAGATTGATCCAGGAAATTTTGAAGAGCAAAAAAAAGCTTTTAAAGCAGCCGCTCTTTCTGTAGCATGCTTACTTAATCATGAATTTGAAGTTGAGCGTTACAGAAAAAGTAGGGAATATGATCCTATCGTAGGAGTAAGTTTCACTGGATTATTTGATTTTTGTGTCCATGCCTTTGGGACGCCATGGTTGAAATGGTGGGAAGCAGGAAGGCCAAATAGCGAAGAAGGGAAGGCCTTCAAAGAAAAGGAAGCTAAATTCTTAGATTCTTGGAGAAAAATAGTAAAAGAAACTGTATGGGAATATTGTGATAAGCATAATCTAAGGAGACCAAATAGATGCACAACAGTTCAGCCAGCTGGAACTAAAAGTCTTCTTACTGGAGCAGCTCCAGGTTGGCATCCTCCAAAGGCTCAAAGATTCATAAGAAGAATAACTTTCAGGAAAAATGACCCAATCGCTTTAGCTTGCATGGATTATGGTTACTCAGTTGTTCCATCTCAATCTGATAAAGATGAAAATGGTTGCTTGCTCGATAATCCATTTGATCCAAGATGTACAGAATGGTTAGTTGAAATCCCTACAGAAGTTAGTTGGGCAAATATAGACGGCGCAGACCAAATAGACATCAATAATTTCTCAGCATTAGCTCAATTTGATTTTTACATGCAAGTGCAGAAATTTTACACAGAGCATAATACCTCTGCAACCGTAGAATTTAGAGAAAATGAAATCGAGGATTTAGCTAAGGCTATTCATAATGCAATAGAAAATAATGAGGGATATATTTCAGCAGCATTGCTGGCTAGATTTAGTGCTAACGCTACTTTCCCGAGATTACCCTTTGAACCAATAAGTAAAGAGGAATATATATCATTGCAGAATAAAGTAATAGAAAGGAAAGTCAATAACGATTTCTTTGACGCTCTTAATAAATATGATGTTGGAGAACTATCTGAAGCAGGACCAGCAGGTTGTGATTCAGATAAGTGCTTGCTTCCTCTTGCTAAACCAAAAGATTAAATTTTGAATAATTTGTAAATAAAAAATATAAATTAGTTTTTAAAAATTTAATTTATGGCTACCTCTTAAATAGGGACATAAATTATTTATGACATTAAGCTTAAATATTGGGAACTTGTTTAATGATTCCTCCAGTCATGCATTGGTGGATGAGCTAAGAAAAAGAACATCAGAAGAGGATATCTTAGATTTTGAGGAAAAATTTAACTCCAAAAACGAAAAAAATCTACACGTATATATATGTAGATTTCTAAAAAATAGATCAATATCCAGAGGGCTAGCCTCTAGATGGTTAATAACCATAATTGAAAACAAAGAATCAAAAATTGATGCTTTGCAAAAATAAAATATTTAGGTCAGCCCTGATAGTTTCCATAGAGCAATTCCAAAAATTGAGAATCCCATAATAAAAGTAAAAGCCAAAGCATTTACCAATTGGACCTTATCATTCATTCTGTTTGCGAATGGTAATAATTGAGCAAATAATGGAGTCTCTTCAACTATTGCAGATTTTTTTACTGTAGGTTTTTTGCTTCTAGAAAACATAAAACAAATTTTATAATCTTAAGAATTTTACATTTAAAAGTTCATTAAATAAAAAATACTTCTCAAAAACGAACAAAATGTAACCTGAAATTTGTAGCAACCGCTACCAAAACGTTCAACTTGCGTATAGCAAGCCGCAAATCGACTTAAGCCATGGAACGGGGACTTAAGCGAAACCGGAGCTAAAAAAATGACTCTAATTTACAGAGGACAAAAGTACGTCCAGAACAAAGAAGCAGCTAAAAAGCAGCACAATGAACTAACTTATAGAGGAAAAGCTTACACAAGCTAGTTTATTTAACCATTAAAAGAAAAAGCCACTTTTAGTGGCTTTTTTATTATCCATTCTTAGACTAAACAATAACTTAATACTTCTCACAAGCATTAAAATAATATGATTCAATTGCATTTATATATTAGATAACAATGGCAGACCAAAAACCTTTATTTAAAGCACCATATGACATAAAAGATGTTAGTGCTCTTTTCGCCATAGTTGCCTTCGTTTTAATAATCGCTGCCATAGTTGGGAATAACTTATTTGGTTTATTTCAACAAAATGTCAACTTTGGGTGATTTTTTTGTGGCCTAAATTTTTGGACTAAATGTGACTAATAATTGACTGTTATAACGACTTAACCCGTCATTTTTAAATAAAATTCCTCTCTCAGACAAGTTTCTTGAAATAAATTTTTAATCTTTGAATTTATAGACTATGACTAATTTCTTATGTTATAGTTTTGAAGTTCAACAAAACTGAATAGCCTCTGGAGGGGTGGTCGAGTGGTTTAAGGCTCTAGTCTTGAAAACTATTTTACGTTGAAGCTATATCAAGGGTTCTGGCAATATATTACAAACGTGGCCTGATAATGTGGCCTAATTGTTTCAAATTATGGATTTAGTCTTTAAGACTAGCGTCATGTGGCCTAATTGATTTGAATTTTTAACTGGTTGTAGTCGCAAAACTCACTATAGTTAATATTGATTACTTCGGTAATTTCCTAGAAAATAGTCTTTTGACCTCTGCCCTTTTCAAGGTCAAGTTAGCTTGCGAGTCTATGTTGGTAATGAGTAGTTGTTGTAGGGTGAAATGCCCATGAACACCCCAACAGGGAAAGACTGAAACGAACAGCCCCAGTAGCACCAGCGTTAAAAATATAGGGGTCTTGTTATACCTGAAAAGATGGTATGGTTGCCGAGCCAAGCTACGACATACTCGGAGACTTCAACAGTATAAAAGTAGGATTTTAGGAGTTGGGAAATAATATTTCTTAGGCACTTAAAGTGTATAGCCCCTCCCCTGTCGATTCCTTGCGGAATGATATTGCGACTCTAAGTTCGCACGTTAATAGATTGGCTCAAGAGCTAGAGCAAACTAGACATGATGTTAATTATTTAATTGAAAGTTCTATAGATACTCCCAACATATATTTAAAGCCTACCGATCTGGCAAAACTTGTTGGTTGTTCTCATTCAACTATCAAAAGATATAGGAATGATGGAACTATAAAAGATAGCTCAATTAAAAAAGTAAAACGTGAAAAACGGACGGATTATTTTTACCACCGTTTTGCTGCTGTTAAAGATATTGAAAAAGTAAGACCACTAAAAATACAAACTAAAAAATAATAATGTCAAAATTCGATATACGAAATCATGTGGATAAGCTCCGCAGGGATGGTGGTAAAGATAGCGATTATGGAGACAGAAGTTATCATTGTCCAGTTTGTGATGCACCAAATTTTAAAGTCAATATCAAGACTGGAAAATGGTTTTCTTGGGGTTGTGATTGTGCATCAACTGAAGAAGGTAAAAGGGAAATTCGCCAAATAGTATCCCCATATAAATTATCAACTCCCCAAGCTAAGAAGGAATATATTTACAGGCATAAAGATGGAACTCCTTTAATTAAAGTTGTTCGTCTAGATTCTGGAACTGGTAAAAAGGATATACACCAAAAATCATTAATTGATTTTAAACAGCCAAGAGAACTTGCAAAATTTGTTGTTCCCTATAAATACACCGAAGCATTGAGAGCTTTATCTGATGGCCATGAATATGTCTTTTGGGTAGAAGGCGAAAAATGTTGTGATGCACTTTGGAGCATTAATTTACCAGCAGTTTCAACACTTGGAGGAAGTAAATTTAAGCCAGAAAGAGATGCCAATTTATTTCCAGCGGAAAAGGTTGTTGTAGTTCCTGATTGTGATACTACGGGCGTTAAATATGCCAAACAAGTTGAGCATCATTATCAAGGTTGTAAGACTTTATATCCTTTCCCAGATCATCACAAATGGAATAATCCTCCTGAGTCAGGTGGTATTGATATTGCAGATTGGCTTGGTACTGGAGCAACTAAAGAAGATATTTTTAATGGCCTAAAAGGTAAGTCAGATAGATTTATTGATGATGCTATTTCTATTAAAGAAAGACTTGAGAAGGGTCTAGAAAAGCTAGATAAATTAGAAAATGTATTGCTCAGAACTTGTGCTTTAGAGACATTAAAAAAGGAGCTAGGGCTAACTAATGGGAATATCTTTGACAAGTTAGTTAATACATTAATCAGAGAAAATGAGAATACAGAGCCAGAAGATTTTGAAGCAATTATGGCCTCAGATGATGGATTGAAACCTGTAGTTGATGATCTATTAGCTGTTGGATTAACTCTTGTTGTTGGAGATGGTTATAGCGGCAAAAGTTCCTTTGTTTATCAAATATTAGAAGCAATTTCTAAGGGAGAAAAGTTTGCTGGCCAATTCCCAACAAAAGAAGCTCACACAATGATAATTCAACTTGATGAGCCACTAGCAAACATGAAACAGAAGTTTCAGAGAATGGATTTTGCTCCAAATCCTAAGAACTTCAAAGTTAAATGGAACTTTCATCCTTTAATGATTCCAGAGTTAGAAAAGTGGATAGTAAAGAACAATACTAAAGTCTTAGCGATAGATTCATTACTAAGAGTTTGTGATGGTGTCCAAGATATTTGTTCTGCTGAGATGGGACTATTTATTTATAGATTGAACAAGATTGCATCCAAGCATAATATCTCAATAATATTAATTCATCATCTAAATAGGCCACCTAAAAAGCAAGAGAGAAAGGTAGTAACTAAAGATGATATTTATGGCTCTGGCTACATTTACAACGGAACTAGCGATTGCTTCGCACTCTGGAGGAAGAAGGAGGAGGAGACTTCAGACTATCAATGGATATTGAAGAATTTAAAAGCTAGATCATCAATAGTTGGTGAAGAAGAATCCTATATATTTGCAGGGAGTGAAGAAGATTTTAGATTTAGTTTTGAAAAGCTGGGGTCTAGAGAAATATCACTTGATGAGATAAAAACTACATCTGGAAAAGTTCTCCAATTAATCAAAAATAATCCTCAGGAAAAATATACTCCCAAGCAAGTTAGTTCAATATTGAAGTTGGGTAATGCTCGTTGGGCTGGGAATATACTTGCTGATTTAAAAGGAAAGAATCTAATTGGAAGACAAGAAGCAGATATTAATACTGGAGGAAGGAATACTTACTATTACTTTGCGAAGGGTAAATTACCTATTTAAAAAACATCTCCGCCAATTTGTTCGCCATTAACGCAAATTTTAATTTTTAATGCAGCAATTGCTATTCCATAAACTTCTATAATTTCATTTTCGCTTAATTTTGCTGAAAGCATTGGAGAATTTTTATTTGTTTGAATCATTGCCGAGGAATTGTCTCTGCATTCTCCATCAATATACAATTTTCACCAGAGAACCATCCATTCGTAACCCTAATTTTATGATTTTTATAGGTCGCTATGACTTCTTTTTCACAGTTGGCATGATTCTTTTAAAGATTCTATTGATTTAATTTAATCATGATTTCAAGTAAATACTACATAAAATCGTTCAAATCGGTT
>LULJ01000210.1_pt1 | contig 22937 bp, 32 predicted proteins | sample 728171 | NCBI WGS metagenome assembly LULJ01 (sample SAMN03860292, study PRJNA289734) | marine metagenome | biome: seawater column; feature: ocean; material: water; isolation source: Red Sea water column Station 169 - depth 25m | place: Saudi Arabia: Red Sea | collected 2011-10-15 | depth 25 m
GAACAGCAGAATGTATAAGTTGCGATGGATAATAAATTAAAAGAACTAGTAGAGGACTTAGATGAAGTTATGACTCTAATAAGAAGAATAGGAGAAGCTACTGATGAAGACGTGGAATCCCTAAAAGAAGATATTAAATTAACACATAATAAAATTAAATCTAAGTATGGCCAAGAGAATTCCTCAAAAACCGACTCACAGGAAGCGTAGTCCATTTTACTGGTGGAGACGTTTCCCTACTCATAAGGGTCTTCACCACTATAAACCCCTTATTGAGCGTATTAAAAATGGTGATTTCGATTACCCTGAATATTTTGAACAAGCTGAATGGGAGCAGCATTGGTGTCAAGAAGAAATTGACTCAAAAAGACATTTATTTAAGGATTCTCAAAGCTTTTTAGAAGAGTCTCGTTCTATTGAGCGTAGATATCGTAAGCGCCAAAATCTCCTTATTAAGGACGGTTATGAAACTGAACAAAAACGACTTAAAGAGCTTATTAAGCAGTTTACTATCACATTTGGTGGTTCAAAGCAGGATGTAATTGCTGTTATGGAAAAATTTGATGGTACTCTTGAAGAAATGTATTACTACTATGCTGAACTTAAAGGTATTAAAAATGTTAGTTTACTGGAAACTATGCCTATAAAAAGACGTGGAAGAGGTAGGCCTAGAAAAAATCCTTTAGTACAATAATAATATGGGAAAATTTCAATCAACAAAACTATTTGACGGATTTAGCTGTGTGTTTCGTCAATGGAAAGCAAAAAATACACACTGCAGATTTATGCATGGCTATGGAGTTAGTTTTAGGGTTTGGTTTGAGGGTAGTTTAGATGACCGAAATTGGGTATGGGATTTTGGTGGTATGAAACGTGCTCAAACTAAAATTGATGGTATGAGTCCTAAAGCATGGATGGATTATATGTTTGATCATACTATACTTGTTGCAAAGGACGATCCAATGTTAAATCTTATTAATGATTTAGAACATAACCAAATTGCTCAGGTAAGAGTAGTTGAAGCAACAGGAGCAGAAAAGTTTGCTGAGTTTATATTTAATAAATTAAACACATTTGTGCAGACAGAAACTGATGGTAGAGTTAGAGTAGCTAAAGTAGAATTTATGGAACATGGGAAGAACACAGCGATCTACGAAGGTTAAAGTATCCCATGAGGTACCTCTACAATTATTAGAGGAAAGTAAACAATTTAATGATTATGATTATTGTTTGCCCCATCTTTTAGACCAATATAAAGCTTATAAAGATTATTTTTATCAAGCTAAAAAAGAAGGTAGATATATAATTATGGATAACTCACTCCATGAATTAGGCAAAGCATATGATACATCACGTTTGTTATATTGGATTTCTGAATTAGAACCTGACGAATTTATTGTTCCTGATGTTTGGGAAAATGGGCATCATAGTGTAAGAAATGCTAAAGCATGGTCTACAACTGAAATGCCTGATAATACTACTAAAGTAGCTGTTGTACAGGGTAAATCATATTCAGATTTTGTTAATGGTTACCAATCATATAAATGGTTTGGTTATGAAAAAATAGCATTCAGTTATGGTGCCTCTTGGTTTGAGGAATGTTTTAAACACCCAAACTCATATGTAGCTAAAATGATGGGCCGTTTAAAAACTATTACCAATTTATATAAAGGTGGACTTATTAGTGATACTGATAGAGTTCACCTTTTAGGCTGCAATTTACCCCAAGAATATCTTTATTATAAAGATTTTAAGTTTGTAGAATCTATAGATACTTCAAATCCTATTATACATGGTTTAGAAGGAATTAGGTATTCAGAAGGAGGTTTATTACGAAAAAGTAAACAAAAAATCGATAAAGACTTTACCCAAAAAGTCACCCAAAAACAAAAAGAAAACATTCTATATAATGTAGAAATGTTTAGAAAAATAAATAATTTATGAATTTAATTTTAATTACTCTATCAGTGTGTGCTATAGCGTTTGCAGTTTATGTCTGGAGATCACATGAAGCAATAGCAGAACGAAAAGCAGAAGCTAAATTAGCAAAATGGAAACTTAAAGAAGAAAAAGCAATTAGAGAGGATGCTTATCAAAGATCTAGAGCAGTTAGCTTTGGAAAAACAATAGAACATTATGTTCCATTTATGGAAAATTTCCCAATTAATCCTAATGATATAAGGTTTTTTGGTAACCCAATTGACTATATAGCATTTACAGAGATGGGGTCTAAAAAGAATTGTGCTGTACACTTCTTAGAAGTCAAAAGTGGTGAAAGTCAACTTAATCATAGGCAAAAAAATATTAAAGATGCTATTCAAAAGGGTAGAGTATATTGGCATGAATATAATGCTAAGGGCATTTGGGAACATGAGACTAAAGACGAACATTTAAATAAAGAAATAAAATGAACAAACAAGCAGTATTGTCACTAAGTGGAGGTATGGACAGCTCCACAGTGTTGCTTCATCTACTCGCCAATGGCTATGAAGTGACAGCACTGTCTTTTGATTATGGGCAAAAACATAGAGTAGAACTTGATAGAGCCCAAGCATTAGTAGATTATATTAATGAAAATGCTATTCAACCTAATTTAGACGGAAATCTTATTAAAGTTTATAATAGGGTAAAATATGGGGTAATTAAACTTGAAGGTTTAGCTCCTATGCTTAATAGTGCTCTTGTAGAAGGTGGAGATGAAGTACCAGAAGGGCATTATGAACAGGAAAATATGAAAGAAACTGTTGTTCCTAACCGTAATAAGATTTTTTCATCATTAATTCAGGCTGTTGCCTTATCTATTGCAAATGAAAAACAAACAGACGTCCATGTTGCAATGGGCATTCACGCAGGTGATCATGCTATTTATCCTGATTGTAGACAAGAATTCCGGGATGCTGACTATAAGGCTTTTACCGAAGGTAACTGGGACGCTGGTCGCGTTAGCTATATTACCCCTTACCTTAATGGGGATAAGTTTGATATTCTTGAAGATGGAACCAGATGCTGCAATGAGCTCGGACTTAACTTTGATGAAGTGTATAGAAATACAAATACTAGCTATAAGCCCATTAATATTAATGGGACTTGGTACAGTGATTATAAATCAGCTTCATCGGTGGAAAGGGTTGAAGCTTTTCTTAAGGTGGGAAGACCTGATCCAGTCGCGTATGCTGATGAATCAGGACCTGTCAGTTGGGATGTTGTACAAAACCATGTTAAACAAGTACTAGAAAATGCTTAAAAGGATAGAAGATTATAATAAAATTCTACCTATAGTAGAAGTATATCGCTGTGTGCAAAGTGAGGGTTCCCGTTTTGGGCGCCCCACTATTGCAGTTAGAACCACAGGGTGTACCCACCGTTGTTGGTTTGGAGAAGGTGGCTGGTGTGATAGTTGGTATACAAGTATTCACCCAGAAAAAGGTACTTTTACCTTTAATGATATAATCGCTATTTATGACGAGAACCCACAAGTTAAAGAAATGATGCTTACAGGTGGGTCTCCTACAATGCATGCCGCCTTAGTAAATGAAATTACACATTTTGCCAAAGAAAGAGGAATCCTCGTTACAATTGAAACCGAGGGATCCCATTTTCTTGAGACTGATAATCCCATTGATCTCATATCTCTTAGCCCTAAGTTTTCTAATTCTGTGCCTAGGGTGGGTATTACTACTCCCGGTGGTAAAATTGTTGATGAAAGGTTTGTCAAAACTCATAACAGGTTTAGATTACATTATGAAAATATTAGGAAAACTTTAGATTACCATAAAGATTATCATTATAAACCAGTTTGGGATGGTACATATATCCCTAAAGATAAAACTTATGTTATGCCCGCCGGGGATACTCGTGAAACATTAGTTGAAATGTATCCTAAAGTATTTGAAATGGTGGCAGAGCATGGTTATAACATGACAGGTAGAGATCATATTATAGCATATAATACAGAAAGAGGAGTTTAATGAAAGAGCAAGCACTCGAAATTTTAGAAGAAATAAGAGAAAATGTTTGCATATGTTGTGCTATAACTATGGAACCTGACGAGGTAGAATCTCTAATAGATAAATTAAAAATAACTATAGAAGAAGGATGGAACAAGCAATAAGCCAAAAAGATTTAGATATTAAAATTAAAATCTTAGCTAAACAAATAAATGATGTACATAGAGGCGACCCTACTCCCGTTGTAATGGTATGTATTTTAAACGGGGGATTTATGTTCTTTAGCGATTTAGTAAAAGAAATAAATATCCCTATTGAAATAGATTTTATCCGTTGTAAATCATATTTTGGTAGAAAACAGGGTGATTTAGTTGTTACAAAGGATTTAGAAACTAAAATTAAAGGTAAACATGTTTATCTTGTAGATGACATTTTAGACTCTGGAAATACTATGGTAGCAGTTAAAAAGTTTTTATCTGTAAAAGAACCCAAATCAGTAACTCCTGTTGTAGCTATTTATAAGGAAAGCGTGGATTTTGATCGAGTCCTTCATATATTATACCAAGATGTGGATTCCATATTTGATCCCTGGTATATAGGATATGGTATGGATGATGATAAAGGCCACAATAGAAATTTAAGCACAATTTACACTATATAATGGAAAACAAATACATAAACACTCAAGAATTTAATCACAGTTACGATTATGAATTCTCACCTACAAAGGAATATTTAAAATCAATGCCCGATCTCCAAAACGGAGATACTATTAAAGGGTCTAAAGTTGGTATTGAACGCGTAGGTATATCTAATTTTAGATTACCTCTTAAAATCCAAATGAAGGATGGCGGGGTTATGGAAGTTGAAGCTTCTATAATTGGTACTGTATCTCTTGAAGGTGTAAATAAAGGTATTAACATGTCCCGTATTATTAGGACATTTTATGAATATAAAGATGAAACATTCTCGCTTGATACACTTGAAAAAGTGCTTTTAGGTTATAGAGAAAGACTTGGCTCATATGGTGCTCATATTCAAATTCATTTTAATTATAGATTATGGCAAGAATCAATGCGTTCAGTAGATGCTGAAGGTAATAGAAATGGTGGGTGGCAATATTATAAAGTTACACTTGAATCATTATTAAAAGAAAGTGGTAAGTTTAATAAATATATCCACTTTGATTATGTATACTCTTCAACATGTCCTTGTTCTACTGAACTTGCTTTACATGCTTTAGAAGAAAGAAACCAATACGCAACCCCACACTCACAACGTTCGGTTGCTCGTATTTCACTTAAATTAAAAGACTTTATTTGGATTGAAGAAATCCAAGAAATGTGTCTTGAAGCACTCAAAACAGAAACACAAGTATTTGTTAAAAGAGAAGATGAACAAGCATTTGCTGAATTAAATGCTGCCAATACTAAGTTTGTAGAGGATGCTGTTAGATTATTATTTGAACAGTTTGATGCTGAGGAAAGGGTTTTAGATTTTAAAATCATTGCTTCGCATAATGAAAGTCTCCATTCACATGATGCAATCGCGGTAATTACTAAAGGAGTTGAACACGGCTTTAATAAGCATGTTTCTATTGCAGATATGAAATCATTAATTTACTAATATCATGAAAGAAATTACAGAATTTTTATACCACGCATTGGGGGTTTGTGGTGAATATAGTCACCCCCACTTAATTAACCTTGGCTTTTTAGCAGCTGGGGTGTACGCAATCATTAAAATAAATAAAAGTTATGGCATATTGGCTAGCAAAAGTAAAGGTTGAAGAGGAAACCTCCCGTGGCGCTATGAGATGGACCACTGAACAATTCCTTGTTAATGCAGAAAATGCAACAGATGCAGAAGTTAAATTAACTGAAGAGTATTCATCATACCCACATGATTGGCATGTTGATCAGTTAAAACAAATTAAATTAGTAAAAGTTATTGAGTGATGAGTAAAGTACCATTTGTAGATGAAGTGGAGGAATTTAATTCGTTAATGAACAAACCTAACAATTATGAACCCACAATACCAGAAAAAAAGGAATGGGAGTTTGTATACAACTTCGTCCTGGAAGAACTTGAGGAATATAGAGAAGCATGTGAACGAGGTGACATCGTTGAGATTTTGGACGCTTTGTGCGACATTGCTTACGTATCACTTGGGAATGGAACTATGTTACATGGCCTTAAGGATAAAATTTGGCCCGCTTATCAAGAAGTACAAGCCTCTAACTTATCTAAGGCTTGCAAAACTGAAGATGAAGCACGAGAAACGGTTGAAAAGAGATCAGAAGAGCAAGGTGAACCCTGCCACTATGAAATGGTCGGTGATAAGTATATTGTATACCGCACGCGTGACAGAAAAGTTATGAAAAATATAAACTATTTTAGACCTAATCTAAAGCAGTTTTTTAATGAAAATGAATTAAATAAAGTATGAGAAAAGGTAGACAAAAAGGACAAACTAAAGCAAAAAGCATAATCAGTGACCCACTTATAGCCCCGTATAAAATTACAGTAGAAGAAGATCAATATGTCTTATTAGATAGCAAAAACATTCCACAGGGATATTATAATTCATTAGATGGAGCTATTAATAAAGTATCTAGAAATGTAATTGCTAGCAAAAAAGAAACATATAGTTTATCCGAATATTTAGAGAATTATAATAATATTAAAAATAAATTTCAAGGTGTCTGATAGAGAAATAATGAATTCAAAAGGTTTTAAAAAGAGTAAAATGCCAATTAATTTTGATCCAAAACAACCCAAAGTACAAGTAAAAAATATTGACCAAATGCCTGACCAAAAATGGCATCGTAGAATTTCATTCCTTAAGTCGGGAATTCGAATTGTAGGTTATGTTTTTATTCCATTTAATTTAATTGCTGCTACCGCACTACTTGTTGTAAGTGAAGTAGTAGGAATCATAGAAGAATTAGTATGAAAAAGTTTTTATATTTTAGTGCCCCCTGGTGTGGGCCCTGTAAGCAATTAGGTCCTATTATGGATGAATTACAAACTGAAGGAATGACAGTTCAAAAAATTGATGTAGATTCTAATCCAGAAATTTGCCAATCATTTAATGTAAGAAATGTCCCTACAGTTGTGTTACAAGTAGATAATGTAGAAAGGGGTAGGAAAGTTGGCCTTAACCCAAAAAATGCGTATATTGACCTATATAATCAAGGTTAATGTATAAAAATTGTTATGTTCAAAGAGGTGAAGAATGGAATCATTATAGAATCCATTTATGGACTGATGAGGGGTATTCTATAGAAGATTACCAAAATTATGGTTATTTAGAATGTACAGATAGTGCTGCTACTCATACTGGTCTTAAGGGAGAAAATCTTAAGAGGGTATTTAATTGGGAAAGAAATGATCCTCGTATGCACTACTCTGATCATACTAGAGGAAATATTCATACTAAATTTCTTATAGACAAATATGGTGATGATGATACTCCCTCGGTAACTCATAGAGAAGTATTTTTTGATATTGAGATTGAGATAGGAGGTGCACTTACACCTGAGTACATTAAAAAAGCTCCTAAACCAGTTACTTCAATTGCCCTTTGGGATAAACAATTAGATGATTGGAAAATTATTATCCTAGATAAGGATAATAAAATCAAGCATACAGTTGATAAACAGGGGAGAGAAGTAATCCCTGTTAAGAGAGAATCTGATTTATTAGAAAAATTTCTTAATACACTAGAAGAAATAGAACCAGATATCCTTATAGGATATAATAGTGACTACTTTGATATTCCATATCTTTACTATAGAATAAAAAACACATTAGGGGATAGATATGCTAATAGAATGTCTCCTATTAAAATAGTAGAAGAACAAACATGGAATGAAGATGTACCTATTAGGATAGCTGGAGTTACTTCTCTTGATTACATGCGCTTGCATAAAAAATATAGTTTTAAAGATGAACCATCTTTTAAATTAGATGCTTTAGGTGAAAAATATGTTGGTCAAAAGAAGATTGAATATGAAGGTTCACTTGATAGGTTATTTGCAGAGGATAAAGAAAAATTTATTGAATATAACTTTGTTGATGTTTTAATACTTAAAAAACTAGACGAAAAATTTCAATATATTGATCTAACTAAAAACCTTGCTCATAAAGGAAAAGTATTATATGAAGAAGTGTATTTATCTTCTAAAATTCAAGATGGTGCTATTTCAAGTTGGTTATTATCTGAAAATATTATTCCGCCTAATAAGGACTTAGACCCACTTACTAAGAAAAATTATGCGGGTGGTTATCTATTTTGCCCTAAAACAGGTATTTACAATTATATGTTTGATGAAGACCTTACATCACTATATCCTTCTATCATTATGTCTTTGAATGTAGGTAAGGAAACTTATGTAGGTAGAGTCTTAGATTTATATGATGATAGGAATAATAGACTTGGTTTAAACGATTTAGAAAAAATGGTTAACCAAGATCCTGAAGTAGAAATGCCAGTTGAGAATTTGCAACGTAAACGCAATAATATGAAAGTAAAAGATGTTATAGATACTATTAAAAAGAATAATCTATCTGTAACTGCTAATGGTGTTATGTTCAGAACTGATAAACCATCTACTTTAAATGTTATTCTGGATAAATGGTTTGATGAAAGGGTAATGTATAAGAAGGCTATGAAAAAAGCTTATAAGAGTGGTAACAAAAAAGAAGGTGAATTAAATCACCTTAAGCAATATACTATGAAAATTTTGCTTAACTCACTTTATGGTGCTACCGCTTTACCATCATTCAGATATGGTAGTGTTATTTTGTCTGAAGGTATTACACTTACAGGACAACGTATTATTCAAGAATCAGCTTTATTTGCAAATACACATATGAATAAGGTATTGCGAGGAGAATTAAAATTAGAATTATGAAAGAAGAAATACCATGGTGGATCTGTAATGAGGGAGATAAAAACTTCTGTACATATGTGGATACAGATTCTAATTATTTCCATGCTGAACCACTTTTAAAACATTTATATCCTAATTTCCTAGAACTACCTGCTGAAGAGCAAGATGATCTCCTAGAAAAAATGGCTTTAAAATACCAAGATTTAATTACAGAGTATTATGATACCTTAGCTAGGGAAGCATTTAATATAGATAAACACCGTTTAGAAATGAAAACGGAGTGCACTATTCGTTCTGGTTTTTTCTCAGGTAAAAGAAGATATGCACAATATATTACTAAAAAAGAAGGCATTAAAGTAGAAGATATAGATGTTAAGGGTCTTGATTTTATGAAATCAAATTTCCCTCCCCTATTTAAAAAATTCTTTAATGGTATTCTAGATAAAATTCTATTTGGTGCTACCAGAAATGAAATCGACCAAGAAATTTTAGAATTTAAAAACAGTTTAGACACACTACCTCTTGAATTATTAGGTAAACCAACAGGAGTAAAGGATATTAAAAAGTATATTGAACGTCCCCCGGGTGCAGGAAATATATTTACTACCCTTAAAACTGGGGCACCTGTAAATGTTAAGGCAGCGGTTAGATATAATGATTTCCTTAAATTTAAGGGCTTAGATAAAAAACATTCTCAAATAGTTGCTGGTGATAAAATTAAATGGGTTTATTTAAAAGATAATCCTTATAAAATTGACACTATGGGTTTCTTAGATTTTGATTTTCCAGAAGAAATTCGTATATTCGTAGAGCAATATATTGATAGAGATAAAGCATTTGATTCTATACTTAAAAATAAATTAGAATCATTTTATAAAGACTTAAGCTGGGGTAGTTTAACCCTTAACACACATGTAAATAATTTTTTCTCATTCTAATGACAGATAAAAGAATAATAGATAGTTTTATAAGTAAATACCACTTAGGTGGTAATATAGAACGAACTAAATGGGTTTCAGATGGTGAATCCCTTAAGGCTGATTTTATAAACGATTCACAAAATTTAGTGGGTAAAGTAGTATCTAAAAAATTTAAATTTCCAATAGGGGAATTTGGTATTTATAGTACTTCTACTCTAAGTAAAATGTTAGGAATCCTCGAAAATGAGGTTATGTTTGATATAGTAAAAGAGGGAGGGACACCTGCTAGATTTAATATAGGTGATACGGCTATGGATGTTAAATTTAATTTAGCAGACCCACAAGTAATTCCTAATGTACCTGATATTAACAAAACAGAAAATGACATACATGTAGAGTTAAACGAAGAGTTTACTACACGTTTTATTAAATCTAAGGATGCAGTAGGTGAAGAAGTATTTTATGTTTCTACCCAAGATGGGTTTACTTCAAAAGAAATTAAATTTACTATAGGAAACAGTACATCTAATTCAGTATCTTTTGCTTCTAATATAGAACCAGGTAGTGCCGAAGAAGAATTAGATAATATTCCTTTTAATGCTGATTTAGTAAAAGAAATATTTAAACACAATAAACGTTTTGAATTAGGTTGGATGAAAATAAATCCAAAAGGATTAATGACTTTTGCATTTAAATTTGGAGACCTAGAAACTAATTATTATCTTGTAAGAAATCAAAATCAATAAAAAATGGAAAATATCCCAATTACACCGTTGGCTGATCGTGTATTGATCCAACCGATTGAAGCTGAAGAATCAACCTACGGGAACATTGTTGTTCCTGATATGGGTAAGGATCGTCCCGACTTTGGAAATGTGCTTGCCGTTGGTCCTGGCCGTTATGACAATAATGGTAATTTAGTTCCCATGCGAGTTGAAGTAGGACAAAAAGTTATTATGCCTAAGTATGGGGCAAATACCGTAGAAATTGAAGGTGAGGAATATGTTCTCGCCTCTGAAACAGAAATTTTAGGATTTATAAACTAATAAAATATGAGTAAAATTATTAAATTTGGAGAGGAAGGTAGAGATCACCTTCACTCGGGAGTAAATCAATTAGCAGATGCAGTTGTAAGTACTTTAGGCCCTTACGGTCGTAACGTGATTTTAGGACACGAAGTTGGTCTCCAATCTACTAAAGATGGAGTTACTGTTGCTAAAACAGTATCATTAGAAGACAAAATAGAAGATCTTGGTGCACAAGTTGTTAAACAGGCAGCTATAAAAACCGCTGAACAAGCAGGTGATGGTACTACTACCGCTACTGTTTTAGCAAGAGAAATATATAACCAAGCATTAGAGGCAGTTAATCAAAAATCTAATAATGCTATTGATATTAAAAGAGGTATAGATGCTGCTGTAAAAGATATTGTATCTTATTTAAAAGAAAATACAAAAGATATTTCTAATGAAGAACAACTAAAACAAGTAGCTACAATCTCTGCTAATAATGATAAAGAGATAGGTACTTTAATTTCTACTGCTTTTGATAAAGCAGGTAGAGAAGGAGTAATTACTGTAGAATCAAGTAAAACCCATGAAACTACACTTGAAGTTGTAGAAGGAATGCAATTTGATAGAGGATATAAATCACCATATTTTGTAACAGATAATAGCTCTATGACTTGTCAGTTAGACGAACCTTTTATTTTAATGTACGATGGCAAAATTAGTTCTGTAAAAGAATTATTACCTGTAATGGAAGGTGTTAGCCAACAAAACAAGTCACTTTTAATTGTAGCTGAAGATATTGATGGTGAAGCACTTGCGGCTATGATTGTAAATAAAATGAGAGGTATTCTAAAATGTGCTGCTGTAAAAGCCCCAGATTTTGGAGAACGTCGTACGATGATATTAGAAGATATGGCTGCACTTACAGGTGGTGTAGTAATTTCAAAGCAAAAAGGTATGAAACTTGATAAGGTAACTTTTGATATGCTAGGTAATTCTAGAGGAGTTACTATTTCTAAAGATGAAACCACAATTGTTGATGGTGCTGGTAGTGAAGAAAACATTGAAACCCGAATCAACGAAATTAAAGACCAAATAGAAAAAGCAGAAAGTAACTATGCTCGCGAACAATTGCAACAACGACTTGGAAAAATTGCAGGAGGTGTTGCCGTAATAAATGTAGGTGGTTATACTGAGGCAGAAATGAATGAACGTAAAGATAGAGTAGATGATGCTGTACATGCAGTAAAGGCTGCTATTGAAGAGGGAATTTTGCCCGGAGGAGGACATGCTTTACTTTGTGCTTCAGTTAATATTAAAAATGATACTCTTAATAAAGATCAAATGTTAGGGTATGAAATAGTTAAAAAATCAATTAGAAAACCATTTTATCAAATACTTTCTAATGCAGGTTACAACCATGAAAAATGTACTTTAGCTGCGCTTAATGTAGAAAATAATTTTGAATATGGGTGGAATTTAACTACTGAAAATGAAGTAAATATGATGTCTGAAGGTATTATAGATCCTACCAAAGTTACTAGATGTGCACTAGAAAATGCTGCTTCAGCCGCCGGTGTATTACTAACAACAGAATGTGTAATGACAGAAGCACCTAAGGAAACGAATAGTTCAATGCCCGAACAACAAATGTTTTAATGGATTTATTTGTAGAAAGATATAGACCTAGATATTTAGATGATTTTGTTGGGGATAATACAGTTAGAACCAAAATACAGGAATACCTAAATACAGGTAAACTACAAAATTTACTATTGTTTGGTCCAGCGGGGACAGGAAAAACCTCGCTGGCCAAACTAATAGTAGACCAATTGGGTGCAGATCACCTTTATATTAATGCCTCTGATGAAAGAGGGATCGATACAATTAGAGATAAAATTATCCCGTTTGCTTCTAGCATAGGATTTAATGGGTTAAAAATAGTTATATTAGATGAAGCAGATTATCTTACTGCCCAAGCTCAAGCAACTTTACGAAATGTTATTGAAACATTTAGTGAATCCTGTAGGTTCATTTTTACTTGCAATTACCTTGATCGTATTATTCACCCCCTCCAGTCTCGTACTGTGGCTTTTGGAATTACTCCGCCTTCTAAAAAAGAAGTTGGTCAACATCTTCTCCATATTTGCGAATGTGAAGAAATTAAATTTACAAAAGAAGACTTAGGGCAGATAATTATTACCCACTACCCTGATATTAGAAAAATCCTTAATACACTACAGGGCAGTTTAAAGGATAATCAACTAGTACTTGATACTAAATCCCTTAAGAATACCGATTTTGAGAATAAAGTTATCCAAGGACTAAAAAATAAAATTTCCCTTAAGGACATAAGACAAATTATAGCTGATAGTGGTGCTACACAATTTGAATCACTGTTTAGATGTCTTTACGATAATGTAGAGGAATATACTACAAATGTAGGCGATGCAATAATTATAATAGCTCAATATCAATATGAGTATGGGTTTGTAGTAGATAAAGAAATATGCATTGCCGCAATGTTAAATAAATTATTAAAGTTATGAGTGTAAATTCACAGCAACAAAATTATAATCAATTTCAAGAATGGTATAAATGGTTTAACAAAAAATATGATCGTTACCATAAACTTAGATTTAAAAAACCAGTTAAAAGATATAAATAATGCAACAACAAAATTTTAATATCGATTTTAGTCAAACAACTCCTGTAGTTTGTGAGAAATGTGGACATGAACATTTTACCCAAGTAAGTATGATGCGTAAATTATCTCCTATGTTATCACCTACAGGTCAACCAGCACTAATACCTATCCCGGTTTATGCTTGTACTAAATGTAACCATGTAAATGAAGAATTCCTCCCGAAAGATGACGCCCTTTGATTTTCTTAGGTTAGTACATGATAAAAAAATTAAATGGGAAGATCTAAATGAAGACGAACAAAAAACCTATAATAAATTTATCATAAACAGGGCATTAGGATTTAATAATAATATGTTAGATATAGTAAACCGTTTACAAGGATACGATGTTACCCCAAAAGAATCTTTTAAATACTATCAATCTATGACCGGTGATAAATTTAGATTTAATAAGTGGATTAAGGGAAGCAAAGATAAATCTTTTAATTCTGAGTTATTACTCAAAATTGCTAGTTATTTAGAATGTTCTAAAAAGCAAGCTAGTGAATATTTAAATATTTTATCTAAAAAAGAAACCAAAAATTTACTCAAACATATAGGTTTACAGGAAAATGAAATTAAAAAGTTATTAAAAAAATGAAATATAAAGTTGGAATATTAGGAAATGGATTTGTAGGAGAATCTCAAATTTTTGCTTTTAGTCCTATAGCTGACATTAGGGTTTATGATATAGATCCCCTTAAAAGCACTCACACATTAGAAGAAACCCTTAAAAGCGATTTTGTTTTTGTGTGTGTACCTACTCCTATGAAAAAAGATGGATCCCAAGATTTATCTTATATTGAAAGAGTATTTGAAAATGCTTCTTCGGGCCCCGTTTATATTATAAAATCAACGATTTTACCTGGGACTACTCAAAAGTTAGTAGAAAAGTTTTCTAAGTTAGATATAATATTTAGTCCAGAATTTCTTACCGAACGCACAGCTAAATTAGATATGCTTACTCAGGCAAGGATAGTATTTGGAGGTAAAAAAAGATTATGTAATAAAGTAAAAAAGCTCTTTGAACAAAGATTTATGAATAGGCATTACATTATTACTGATTCTACTACAGCTGAACTTATAAAATATATGAATAATACATTTTTTGCTACTAAAGTAAGCATTATAAATGAATTTAAAAGACTATCAAATGCTCTAGGGACCGATTGGGAGGATGCTATGCATGGTTTTGCGGCGGATGGCAGAGTAGGAGATAGCCATTTACAGGTGCCGGGCCCTGACGGGAAGTTAGGTTATGGTGGAACTTGTTTTCCTAAAGATGTAAACGCATTAATCACAATGGGTGAAGATTTAGGTACCCCAATGAATACTATTAAAGCAGGATGGAAAACTAATTTAGAAGTTAGGCCAGAACAAGATTGGAATAAACTAAAAGGAAGAGCAGTATCATGAATAAAATAAATTTTACCCCAGAAGATGACGCAGCTGTAAAATGGTGTGAAGAAAAATACCCCGAATTAACTCAGGAGTATAAAAAAATTATGATGGAACAATATGTTTTATTTTGTAAAAAACATAGAAATTATGGCCCATCAAATATTAATGTAGGTACTAATTTAGAAACTGAAGCAGACATTAAACTAGCACTTACTGGTTTATGGTTTAGATTAAATGATAAAATACAACGATTAAAAAACTTGGTTGTGCAAGGGGAGCCTGATACAGTAGGTGAACCTATAGAAGATACACTTAAAGATCTCAGTATATATGGGATTATAGGCCAAATAGTACAACAAGGAAAATTTAAATGATTTTAGAAAACATACAGAATACAGTTGTCCCAGAAATGGACTGGGACAAATATAAAATGGTTTCATATACTCAGTTTTCAGCTTGGAGTGAATGCCCACACAAATGGAAGTTGATGTATATTGATAAAATGCGCCAACCCCCTAATATTCATTTAGCATTTGGATCTGCTATGCATGAGACTCTTCAAGAGTATCTTGATTTAATGTATAATAAGTCAATTAAAGCAGCTGATGAATTTCCTATTTATGAGGATTTTCAGGAGCGCTTTATGAAAATGTATGGTGACTATAAAGAACAGATAGGTGATAATTTTGCTACTAAAAAGGATTTAACTGAATTTGTAAATGATGGGCTTAATATTATTGAGTTTTTCTTACAACGCCGTCAAATGCACTTTTCAAAACGTGGTACCAGGTTATTAGGAGTAGAAATGCCTATATTAACCCCACCTCATGAAAAACACCCCAATATTATGCTTTATGGTAAGCTTGATTTAGTATTTTATGATGAAGATCTTCAAAAAGTAAGTATTTGGGATATTAAAACATCTACTAAAGGGTGGACTAAATGGGACAAAGAAAATAAAATCAAAACCGCACAAATGGTATTATATAAGCGGTACTTTGCAGAACAATATAACGTCCCGGTTGAATCGATTGACTGCAAGTACTTTATTGTAAAGCGCAAAATACCAAAAAATCCTAAATATCCAGCGATGGCTTCGCGAATTCAAACGTTTGAGCCATCATCAGGTAAGACAACAATGAACCGTGTAACTCGCCAATTACATGAATTTATCGATGATTGTTTCGAGAATGATATGTATAAACAAAAAGAGTACACAAAACTACCGTCAGATAAGAACTGTAGATGGTGTCCATTTAACGATAAACCTGAATTCTGTGATAAAAACTATTCAAGCTAGGATATTTCCTTTTATAATCGCCCTATCAGCACTTACTGTTTCTGCATCAGCTGCTTTTTACTCCGTTAGTGGGTTAAGTAAGCTTTTTGCGGGAGCAGCTTTTGCTGTCATTATAATGGCTGCTTCACTTGAAGTAGCCAAATTAGTAATTGCATCTCTACTTTATCAATATAGAGAAAATTTACCTCGTTTACTTAAATATTATCTTTCAGTAGCATGTTTTATACTAATATTAATTACAAGTATGGGTATTTATGGTTTTTTATCTGCTGCCTATCAAGAAACCGCGGCTAAAGAGGGTAATATAGATTCCCAAATAGCACTTATTGAAACTAAGAGAGATAATATAAAAGAACAACTTGCGATATACAACGCGGAAAAAGAAAGTATTAACGAGGCGGTGAGCAGTCTAAGATCTGGCTTATCTAACAACGTAATACAGTATACTGACACATTAGGTAATATTATTACAACAACATCTTCATCTACAAGACGAGCTTTAGAAAAACAACTTGATCAAGCTATAGGCAGGCAAACTGAAATTAATACTAGAGTAGATGGTTTAAACCAACAGTTATTTGAATATGAAACCGAAATAGTTGAAGTTACTAGTAATGCTAATATAGCAGGTGAATTAGGTCCTCTTAAATATTTATCTGGTTTAACTGACAAACCTATGGATCAGATTATAAATTGGTTATTATTAACTATCATATTTGTATTTGATCCTCTTGCTATTGCTCTTGTAGTTGCTGCGAACTTTGCTTTTGCACAATTAAAACCTAAAACAGTATCTAGAGAAGTTATAATGGAAGAATTAGATCAAAAAGAAATTTCTAGAGAATTAGATAAAAATGATAGAGGAAAAGAACCTGAAGTTAAAATAGTAGAAAAGATAGTAGAAGTACCCGTAGAAGTAGAAAAAATAGTTGAAAAAACTGTAAAATTACCTAGTAATTTAAGAGGTCCTTTAGAAGAAGTTATTAAACATGCCCGAAGAAGAGGTGAAAAAGTACCTACAAATACTTCGAGGTTTTTTGATTAATTCGTATATGTATAGATAAACATATACAATTATGGCTTTAAAATTAACATCTGTAAAATTAGAAGAAAAATTATTTGAGGACTTTAAAGTAGCTTCTATTAGACAAAAATTTAATTTACAAAAATTAGTAAATAGAAGTATACACCTCTACTTAACTGATGAGGAATTTGCAAAATCCCTTCATACACATACTGATCTAACCATTAGTGGTAGTGGATTGTAAAAACCCAAAATAAAAGTTTTTTAAAAAAAGTTATATGCAACAAATTCAACTTCCTAAACTTAAAAAGGCAGGAACCCCTATTATAGTTAATAAAGAGGGTTATATTCCTAAAGAAGAAAGAAAAAAAATCCTATTCCTTTGTGATGATATTAGACTTCATAGTGGTATAGGTACTATGGCAAAAGAAATAGTTCTAAATACCGCACATCATTTCAACTGGATTAATTTAGGTGCTGCCATTAAGCATCCTGAAGCAGGCAAAGGGTTTGACCTTAGTAACCAAGTTAATGAAGTTATAGGTATTCCTGATTCATACGTAAAAGTACTCCCCTGTGATGGTTATGGAAATGCTACCATAGTTCGTCAATTAATTGATCAGGAAAAACCTGATGCAATAATCCATTTTACAGATCCTCGTTACTGGACATGGCTCTATCGAATGGAAAAAGAAATTAGAACAAAAATTCCTTTAATTTTTTATACTATTTGGGATGATTTACCTTACCCAATGTATAATAGAGATTATTATCGTTCGGATGATCTTCTTCTTTGTATCTCTAAACAAACTACAAACTTAGTTAATAACGTACTAAAGGATTTCCCTAAAAAGGATTGGCAAGTACAGTACGTTCCCCATGGGATAGATGATAAGAAATTTTTCCCTATAGTTAATGATTTAGAGTTTGAAGTTTTTAAAGAAAAATTCTGGGGAAACGAAGAATATGACTTTGTAGTATTTTGGAATAATAGAAATATTAGACGTAAAAACCCTGGAGATGTAATAACAGCATGGAAAATATTTACAGATCAATTACCTAAAGAGAAAGCAGAGCGTTGTTTATTAATTATGCATACGGATAAAGTTGATAATAACGGTACAGATATTCCTGCAGTTATTGAGACTATGTGTGATCCTAAAAGGGCTAAAGTTAAATTTACTCATGGTAAATGTGATGAAAAACACTTAAATTACTATTATAATATGGCTGATGCTCAGTTTATGATGACTGATAATGAAGGTTGGGGTTTATCACTTACTGAGGGTCTTATGGCGGGAAATATGATTATTGCCCCGGTTCAAGGAGGTATGCAAGACCAAATGCGTTTTGAAGACGACCAGGGAAATTGGATTAATTTTAATACTGAATTTCCTACAAATAGTAATGGCAAATATAAAAAGTGTGGAGAATGGGCAATTCCGATGTGGCCTAAAACTCGTTCATTAAAGGGTTCTCCACAAACCCCTTATATATATGCTACTCAAGTAGATATTGAAGATGCAGGATTAGCTCTTTTAAGTTGTTACCAGTTAGGTAGAGAAGAAATACATCGTAGAGGATTAAAAGGTAGAGATTGGCTCTTAACAGATGAGGCAAGAATGACTGCTTCTGGAATGGGTCAAAATTTTATTGATAATATAAATAATCTATTTGAAAATTGGGAACCTGTTAAAAGATATGATATAGAAAAAGTAGACGATGGCTATACTAATTATAATCCAAGCCCTATCCAATATACTCCCGAATTTAACCAAAAATTAAAAAAAGTTTTATCATGAAACCTACATGTGTAGTTAGTTGTCCTATAGATACATTTAGCGGATATGGACACCGTTCTAGAGATTTTGTTAGATCTCTTATAAAAATAAAAGATAATGAATGGAATATTCAAATCCTCCCCCAAGTATGGGGAAATACACCTTGGGGATTTCTAGATAAAAATGATCCTTTAAGATCTCGTTTTATTAATAATTTAACCCAACCCCCCGATGTTTGGATACAAATTACAGTTCCTAATGAATTTCAAAAAGTAGGAAAATTTAATATAGGGGTAACTGCTGGAATAGAAGCTACTATCCCCCCTCCTGATTTTCTTAAGGGATGTAATAATATGGACTTAAATTTAGTATCATCTGTTTTTACTAAAAATGTTTTTTCTGCAATATCATTTGATGAAAAAGATAAAAGTGGTAATGTTGTAAGTCAAATAAGTTTACAAAAACCTATAGAAGTGCTATTTGAGGGACTAGACACTAATTCTTATTTTAAGGAACCTAGTAAATCTAATTTATTAAATGATATAGAAGAAAGCTTTTGCTTTCTCTTTACGGGCCATTGGTTACCAGGTAAATTTGGTGAAGATAGAAAAAATATAGCAACCTTAATAGAAACATTCTTAACAGCCTTTAATAAAAGAGGCCCTAAACCCGCTTTATTATTAAAAACTAATCATGTAGATTATAGTATTTTAGATAAAGAAGAAATACTAAAAAATATCAGAAAAATTCGTAATAAATTTGCTAATAAAGAAAATTTACCTAGTATATACCTCTTACATGGTGAATTTACAAATGAAGAATTAAATAAAATTAATAATGATCCAAAAATTAAGGCATTTGTTTCATTTACTAAAGGAGAAGGGTTTGGGCGTCCTTTACTTGAGCAAGCTATTACGGGTAAACCTGTTATTACTACTAATTGGAGTGGTCATGTTGATTTTATACGCCCTGAATATAATGTACTTATTGGCGGTGAATTAAAAAATATTCATAAATCCGCTTCTAATAAGTTTTTATTAGAACAAGCCCAATGGTTTAATATTGATACTGAAATAGCTACTAAAGCTATGAAAGATATTTTTAAACATTATAAAAAATACATTGAACAAAGTCGTAAACAAACTAAATTCTTAAAAGAAAACTTTAGTTTTGAACAAATGACTAATGTTTTAAGTAACCATTTAAAAGCTGTAAACGTTACTACTAACATACCACTTCAATTACCTAAATTACAATTACCTAAATTAAAAAAAGAAGAAACTTCTAATAAAATTAAATTACCTAAATTAGAAAAAATAAATGGATGATTTAACATTATGCCCCTGTTGTGGTTCTGATGCGTGTTCTAAAACACCTTCTTTAGATGGTACTAACATATACCTATGTTGGACTTGTGGATTTACCACTAATGATTTATTAATAGATGGCAGTGATTTTGAAAAAGAAAATTATGAAAATACTGCTGAGTTAATAAAAGATTTAAAACAAGTACATAAAGATTTGGCTTGGTATCCTAAAGTTATTAACTTACAAGAAAAGGGAATGGTTTTCCCTGAATGGAATAAAAGACTAAAAGACTGGTATTGGGCGGCAGTTAAAGCAATTCCCATATTAGAAGAAGAAAAAGACAAATATCCTGACCCAAATAATAAAGGAGAGTATTATAAATTTAGAATGGATATTAAAAATATAAAAAGATATAACAAAATGGCATTTATGGATGCTGCAGAAGAAATAGGATTATTTGATGCCGAATAATAATTGGAACGACGAATATGAAGATTAGTTACGCAATACCCGTTTGTAATGAGTATAGGGAAATAGAATATTTACTTGAATATTTAACCAAATATAAAAGAGAACAAGATGAAATAGTTGTTCAATGTGATCAGGGAAATACTATACCCGAAGTATATGATGTGTTAAAGCAATATTCCAATATAAAAATTATAGAATTTGCTTTAAATAAAGATTTTGCATCTTTTAAAAACAATCTTAAAGATAATTGTTCTGGAGATTATATTTTCCAAATCGATGCAGATGAATATCCTGAGGAGTATCTTATGAATACCATAGAATGGGTTATCAATAATAATCCTAAAACTGATATTTTTTGGGTACCCAGAATTAATAAGGTAGAGGGATTAACCCAAGAACATATTGATAGATGGGGGTGGGTTGTTGATAATGATAAAAGGGTAAATTTCCCTGACTATCAATGTCGTATTCTTAAGAATGTAAAACGTATCAAATGGAAAAATAAAGTACACGAAGTTCTTACAGGCCATAAGACTGAATCACATTTACCCGCTAATAAAGAGTTTTGTATTTTCCATTTAAAAGATATAAAACGCCAAGAACAACAAAATGAATTTTATAGTCAACTATGATTAAAGTAAAATTATCTAATCCTGATGATATTAAAAATTTTAGTGGACTTATAGTATCTAAGGAAATACTACCCGATTATAGTATAGAACTAACTACTTCGAATGATTATGATTATGAGTTTATTTCACAGAAAAAATACTTAGATTTATCTGTTCCCCTAAAAGATAGTATAGATAAAGGTTTAGAATACTTATCTAAAGTAACGGGAGATTATTTTTTATTTAGTGGTGCTGATTCTACATCTTTAACGGGAGTTTATGAAGTTTTTTCTCAATCTAAAGCACAATATTTGTTTAAAAAACAAATGTTATCTCAAAACGATTATAAAGAAAAAACTATATTAAATAAATGGTTTTTTGGAAATGGGTCTTTATTAGATAGAGGTTATGATATACCTGATAACACTTATAATAAAATAAAACTAACAGGATATAATGTAGCCCATAATTGGCCCCACTTACAACAAATGCAGCAGGGAAACTTAGTAAGAGATATTGATGTGTGTGCGGTTTATCAGGGAGACCCTAGAAGGGAAATATATGATCATGAAGTTAGAAGTGATTTATTATATTCTAATCATAGAATGGGGGCATGGAATAAACTTTCAGAAATAAAAGATAAATATAATATTGTTATGGGTCAATCTTCACCCCAACAATTTATTGAAATAATGAAAAGATCTAAAATAGGTTTGTCTCCATTTGGTATGGGAGAACTGTGTTATAGAGATTTAGAATTAATTCAGTGGGGGTGTTTATTAATAAAACCCGATATGAGTAAGGTAATCACAGCTCCTGATTTTTTTAAACCTATGGAGACATATGTTCCCGTAAAACCTGATTGGTCTAACTTAAATGAAGTTATACAAGATATATTAGGAAATTTTAAAAATTACGAACATATAATAGAAAATTCAAGAAAACAAGTAATAGAAATGTATTCATATCATAATGTATGCATGCAATAATATAAAAAAATGAAAATAGCTTTTTTTTGGGATAATTGCGCAGTTGATAGTTTTTATGTAAAAAATGGGACTGCGTATAGGTGGAAAGATAATCAACCATACACATATGATAGAAATATTAACCCACAGTGTATGTTAGATGATTTTAATTACTTATATACAGGGGATGAAGGATATTTTTTTAATTTATATCGTGAAGAAGATTTACCAGATATTAAACCTGATATTTTATTTTATGCTTGTGAGCGAAATGGATTAGATACGACAGAATGGAATAAATATAATGTTGATAGGATACGTGAAAAATACAAAATTCCCGTTATAGGAAAAGTAAAAGAATTAGGACGTAATTTTCCCGAAGTCCATCGTCCTGGTAGATTTCAAGATAGAATTAAATTCTTTAATAAATGTGATTACGCCCATATGTTTGATGCAGGGGCAATTCGCTACACAGATGAATTTAAAGAAGTAAGTACTAAAATCAATAAGCCTTTTAACTTTTCTAACCAATGTATGAATATTAATTATTTATTTGAAAATTTTTACTCATCAGAAAAAGAATTTAAAATATTTGTATACCGTCCCGTATCCC
>LULJ01000185.1_pt1 | contig 22723 bp, 22 predicted proteins | sample 728171 | NCBI WGS metagenome assembly LULJ01 (sample SAMN03860292, study PRJNA289734) | marine metagenome | biome: seawater column; feature: ocean; material: water; isolation source: Red Sea water column Station 169 - depth 25m | place: Saudi Arabia: Red Sea | collected 2011-10-15 | depth 25 m
ACCTTCAGCGCAACGTGCATCATTAAGTCTAGTGAATGGATAGAGGAATCTTGGGTATTAGAGGGAACTAAAGGTCAGTTCAAATCTGACTTTAAAGATTGGAATAGTGAATTATTAACTTATCTTGCAGATTCCAAGCTTTATAAATGGGGAATTTTTCAAAGGCCACCATTGGAAAGCTTTTCTAGTAATAATCTATTCCTTTTAGGCGACAGTGCTCATGCAATGGTTCCTTTTTTGGGTCAAGGTTCCTGCTTGGCAATAGAAGATAGTTTTTGTCTTGCAGAAATTATAGATAAAAAAGAATTTATCTATGATGCAAAAAAATTATTTGATGATTTGAGGCTTTCGAGATGCAGAAATATCTATAAAAGATCCCTCAGACAAGCCAAGCTAAATCACATATCTAATCCACTACTAACTTTTTTAAGAAACAAACTTTTGAGTTATCTTCCTTTAGCAAATTTTATGGTTCGAGATATTCATAGCTATGATCTTGATGCAGAGCTAAAAAAAATTATCTAGTTACCTAGAACCTTGACCATCATCTATTTTGATACATGTACCTGTTACACATTCTGATGATGGAGATACCAAGAAGAGTAGGGTCGAATCCATTTGCTCAGGAAGTCCAATCCTCTTTCGAGGAAAAGCCTGACTAATATCTCCAACCCTTTCGATCATGCCATCCATCATTTCGGATGAAAAAGCTCCAGGCGCTATTGCATTGACATTGATATTTTTTGCAGACCATTCAACTGCCAAAGCTTCTGACATCCTAACAATAGCTCTTTTAGTTATGGAATATAAAGATGCTGCAGACTGTGGCGTTGTGTTGAAGGCAGCTATTGATGCAATGTTCACCATCCTTCCTGGCATTTTTTTTTCAATTAATCTTTTTGCTACTTCTATAGAGAGCAGATAAGGCCCAGTTAAATTAGTGCCAATGACATTATCGATTAGTTCATCTGATTGTTTTATGGCCCATTGAGCATCAGGAACCCCAGCATTGTTAATCAAGGTATCGATGGTTCCCAACTCAGATTCGACCGATTGAACTGCAGCTCTGATACTTTCTCTATCAACCATATCAATGGGAACAACCGCACATTCCCCTCCATCATTTTTTATTTCCTCAGCTAAAGCTTCTAACTTTTCAACCCTTCTAGCAGAAATTGCTACTTTGGCTCCGCATTTTGCTAATACTTTTGCAAACCTATATCCCAAACCTGAGGAAGCTCCTGTCACGAGAGCTACCTGACCTGTTAGATCAATTGAAAAATTTGGTACCGTATTCTCCATCATTTACTCCTTTTTTTTCTTTATACTACATTAAACAATAATACATAAAGATGGGGGATCATTTATGCTTTGGGTGAAAACATTATTAGGAATCACCGTTCAAGCTTTTTTTCTTGGACTTTTTATTTATTTGCCTGCATGGACCTGGTATTGGGAAGATGCAATAACTTGGTTTAGCATTTTTTACTTCATGACGTTTTTTTCATGCATCTATTTGCTGATCTATAAGCCTGAAAGCTTAGAGGCAAGATTAAATGTGCAACCCAGTAGCCAGCCAAGAGAAGATAAAATTGCAACTTTTATAATGGTTTTTGCTATAGCGATTGGACTAATTTTTTCTCCTTTAGATGCGTTTCATTTTCAAGTTACACCATCCTTCGAGGGCATTTTAAAAATAACAGGGTTAGGAATTTATGTAATCGGTTATCTAATTATACTAGCTTCGATGCTTGCTAATGAATTTGCAGAAATGACAGTAAATATTCAAGACGACAGGGGACAAAAAGTCATTGATACCGGAGTTTATGCTTATGTGCGACATCCAATGTATACAGGATTTATTTTTTTTATTTTAGGAACAAATCTTTGGCTAGGAACTTACCTTTCATTTGGTATCTCATTGATAGCTCTGACTATAGGTCTTTATTTCAGAATTCGCATAGAGGAAAAAACACTAATAAATGAATTGGACGGCTATCAAGATTATTTAAAAAAGGTAAAATTCAAAGTAATCCCGTTCATAATATGATTTCAAAACTAGAACATCCTTTAGAAATGTTATCAACAGAGGAAATTTCTCTGGCATATGAAATATATAAAACATCAGAGGATTATGATGAAGCAACTCATTTTAGTCAGATTTCTTTAGTGGAGCCTACAAAAGAGTTTTTAAAAGATTTTAAACCAGGCGATCTTTTTGAAAGGGAAGTAAAACTTATTGGAAGAGATTCAGTTCTCGACGGGGGTTTTGTAGCAACCATCAATCTGTCAAATAAAACTCTTAATGTCGAAAGAGTGTCAAATTCAGCACAAGTTCAATATACCGTCCAAGATATTTTTACAGCCATGACTCTTTTAAAAGAACATCCAGATTATCAAGCAGCTATGAAAAAAAGAGGCATCACCGATATGGATAAGGTGCAAATTGATCCTTGGCCAGCTGGTGGTATTGTTCACGAAAACATCAAACAAGGACATAGGGCCCTTAAAGGCATATCCTTTTTTAAGGAAGATGCTGGAGATAATCCATATGCAAAACCTATTAACGGAGTAATCGGTCACGTTGATTTAACGCTTGGAGAAGTTGTCTGTGTTGAAGATCATGGAGTAGATCCTATTCCAGAAGCCAAATCAAATTACGACGCAGCATCACAAACAATCTTGAGAGATGAACCAAAAGAAATAAAAATCACTCAGCCCGATGGAGTTGGTTTCAGTGTTGATAGAAATAAAATATCTTGGGAAGGTTGGGATGTCAGAGTTTCTCTAACTCCCGATGAAGGAGTAGTGCTCCATGAACTCTCTTTGAATGATAGGCCGATCTTATTTCGGGCAGCTATGTCGGATATGGTTGTTCCCTATGGGTCTGCTGATCCCATGCACTCATGGAAAGCAGTCCATGACGGGACTGAATATGGTTTCGGAAGACTGTCAAATTCTCTTACGTTAGGTTGTGATTGTCTTGGGGAGATCCATTATTTCAATTCTAGTGGAATATCTTTTGATGGTTCGGTGGAAGTCATAGAAAATGCAATTTGCTTGCATGAAGAGGATTATGGGATTCAGTGGAAGCATAATGATGGAATGGGGGCGCCTAACGAGGTGCGAAGATCCAGAAGGCTCGTAATCAGCTCGATTTCAACAATAGGTAACTATGATTACGGTTTATTTTGGTATTTATATTTAGATGGCACCATTGAAGCAGAGGTTAAACTAACCGGTATTGTTGGTATCAGCGCTTACAACGAAGATAAACATAACCCCAATCAAGACTTGAGAATTTCAAAGGAATTGGTCTCCCCAGTTCATCAACATCTTTTCTGCATGCGATTAGACTGGAATTTAGACGGAGGAAATAATCAATTATTTGAGAGTGAAATTGAGTTAATGCCCGAAGATGAAAACAACCTAAATGGAATGCAATTTCAATCCGTTTCTACTCACTTAAAAACTGAACATGAAGCTAAAAGAGATATTTCTCCAGCAACAAGCAGAGTATGGAAAGTAGTTAATCCGCAGAAAAAAAACGGCATGGGTCTGCCGGTTGCCTATAAATTACTACCAGGGAATACACCTAAAATGCTTGCGCGAGATGATTCTCCGCCAGCTAAAAGAGCCTCTTTTGGAAAACATAACCTTTGGGGGACGCCATTTAACGACGGTGAGTACGCCGCAGGAGGAGCAAACTCAGTGATGCATTCTGGAGAAGGTGGTTTGGATGATATCACTTCTGGGGATAGGGATATAAGTAACTGTGACTTAGTAACTTGGTATACATTTGGAGTGACGCACGTACCAAGACCGGAGGACTGGCCGGTGATGCCTGTTGAATATTGTGGTTTCCATTTAATTCCAGTAGGTTTTTTTGACGAAAATCCAACAATTAACCTCCCGCCAAAATGCTCTGATAAGAGTGACAATTAATCAATTTATTAAACTTATATTTTTGTCATTTTTATTGACAACAAATTTGTATGCTAATGAACAAAATTCAGAATTTAATCCAAGTGCTGTCAGGGGATTTACGGCAAATGAACTTTCTGGAACAGTTTATGATTCAGTCACGAGACTTCCACTAGAGGGAGTAACTGTCCAGTTACTGTTCGATGGCTCCTTGGTTAATTCTGAGTGGCTTGATGCTGAAATTGGTGGCCCTAGTTCGCAAAATGTTGACCTGAATGGGGAATATAATTTCGTCATCAATGCGAGCGCTCCTTCAGGAATTTATACAATTAATTTAATTCCTCCATCAGGATATCAATTCCCGAGCAATCTAATACCTCCCATTGAAATTGTTTACGAACCTGATCTTGGAGGCGGTATTGAAGAAGTGCAAACACAATCCACTCCTCCACAGTCTAATGAAAATAGCACATATTTCCTGACTATTAATTTTCAAATTAATGAAGACAGTGCAAGTAGTTCAAATGGAGTAATTAATAATCATATTCCATTGGATAAAACCATTCCTCCTGAAATAAGTTCATCTCAATTATCTTCAAATAGAACAATATACATTGACGAAAATGTAAAAGAAGTTGATGACTTTTCGTCTAACGAAAATGTAACTTGGTCATTAGATGGAATTGATGCAAAACTTTTTCAAATCGACTCTGCATCAGGGCAGCTTTACTTCATAGATTATCCAAATTTTGAAATTCCATTAGATGAAGATAAGGACAATACTTACCTAGTCAGCGTTAAAGCAGAGGATGATTTTTCAAATATATCCATTTTGGAATTAAGAGTTATCGTCAGAGATGTGACAGATGATCTTCTAACACTTACAAAAGATCAGCTTGAGTTTATTCTTGATAAGGATCTAGCGTTAACGATAGATAGCCAACTCAGAGATCTCTCTCAAAACTCTAGAGATTCTCTTACAAGGCTTGGCACTCAACTGACAGAAGATTCATGCAAAAAAAACATCAAAGATCAGAATGATAGCTTTGATGACACTATCAACTCTAATTTACTTAAAAGTCTCGAAACAAAATCCTTTAAGGGTAATTTTTCCGATAAATTTTATAATTGTGAAAACGGAACAATAAATACTGTCTCAGGTGATTATTCACTAATCTTTGATAAAGAATTAGGTTCTCAAATTCTTTTATCTGGATCATCTAATGAAGATAAATATGTTTCAGATGATCATCTCATGGGTAGATCTTTGGGTGGCTATATAAAAAGAACAAATATTTCTCGAGGTAGCGGAGAAGGAAAGATAACTGGGCTAGGAGTAAATTTTGGTTTCTATGAAGCGTTAAAAGTAAATGATTTTTTTATAAATTATTATCTATCAGGTGGTGCCGGCTATCACAAGTCAAAAGTAAAAATTAAAAACACAGTTGAAGATATTAAAACATCTACAGGATATGGATATATTGCTTCCTATGCTGGAACTGCTTTATCTGGAATGATAGAGCAAAAAACATTTTCGCTTCGTTCAAGCTTAGGTCTTGATTTAGCCGTTGCTTCTTCGACATCACCAACAGTTCAAATGGAGCAGCTTGGGATTAAAGAGAAAGGCAAAATTGATTCACCTAGATATCGGGGCTCAAGATGGTTCTCAGAATATATTTTTGATTTAAAGGATTTTAAAAACGATAGCGAAAGTTTAGAAATAGCCCCAAGGTTATTCTGCGATGATACTTTTAAGTATTCTTCAAAAAATTGTGGGCTTGGTGCATATGTTTACTATAAATTCAAAGATAAAAAAGATAACAATTTGGCTGTAAGGTTTGATCATGAGCAAACAAACTTAACCCAAAGAACAAAATTTAGATTTTATCAAAATCTTAATATACCCGATGTATCTATGGATTCAGGAGCCAACTTAATGGTGGATAATTTTGGAAAAACACAGATAGAATATAATTTTAATTTCTATTTTCATTAAATTTTAGTCAAGGGGAAAATCAATGCTAGATTTAAGCTTAAAAGGGAAAAGAGCTGTTGTAACCGGCGCCAGCCTTGGTATTGGAGAGGCCGTCGTTAAAATGTTGAGTGACCACGGTGCATCCGTTACTTTTTGCGCAAGAAATAAAGATGCAATTAAAAATTTAACAGACTACAAATCAGAGAGTCCTGATTCAAAGATTAAAGGATTGATAGCCGATATGTCAGATGCCAAATCTACTGAAAATTTTATAAAAGAAACTTTAGAAGATGGACCCATTGATATTCTTGTAAATAATGTAGGTGCATCTCCATCAAGAAATTTTTTATATATGTCAGATCAAGATTGGCAGGATTTACATGAACTTAACTTGCTTTCTGCAGTAAGGTGCACAAGGTCATTCCTCCCTCACATGAGAGAGCAGAAATGGGGAAGAGTGATCATGATATCTAGCTCTGCAGGAAAATATCCTAGTGCTGCACTGATAGATTATGGAGCAACTAAATCAGCAATGATTTCTATTAGTAAATCTTTAGCAAAAAAATATGGAAGAGATGGAGTTTTAGTTAATTCAGTTTTACCTGGCCTTATTCATACAGCAATGTGGGAAAGAGCAGCTGGTGAGATTGCTGAGTCATCTGGCAGTAGTGCTGAGGAAGTAATCAAGAAAAATGGTTTTTCTGTGCCTATAGGTAGATACGGAACATCTGAAGAAGTTGCTGCTTTGGTTGTTTTTTTGTGCTCAAATGCAGCTTCATATATAAACGGATCAGCAATCGAAGTAGATGGTGGACAAGCGGGGCATATTTAAATGAGTGAACTTAACGATGATCAAAAAAGACTGGCGGATGCTCTTGAAGAGTTAAAAGAACATAATTTCATGAGAATCCACGAGTCCGCTTGGAAATTTTTGTATTACAACTTACTAAGGGGTTTGGCCATCGGGCTGGGATCTGTTGTAGGAGCAACTTTATTAGTAACTATTCTCATACAAATTCTTGCTCAAATAGAATTTATTCCTATTTTAGGCAACTATGCTCATCAGATTATTGAAATAATCGAGAGACTAGAAAAGAAAGGTTAATTACTTTCCTTCAAAAACAGGTTCTTTCTTTTCCACGAAAGCTTTGACAGCATTTTTGTGATCATGAGTTTGACCGCAATGAATATGATGAGTTGCCTCTAAATCTAGACAATCATCTACATCACCATGCATAGCTCTATTAAGGTTTTCTTTCATGTATCTGAATGCAACAGCAGGCCCAGAGGCAAGTTTTTCTGCAATTTCTTTTGTTTTGAGCTCAAGATCATCCGGCTCAACTACCCAATTAGTTAAGCCAAGCTCAAGAGCTTGATCAGCAGAAATCCTATCTGATAGAAAATATAATTCCCTTGCTTTTGCAGATCCAATAAGTTGGGTCATGAAATAGCTTCCTCCGTAATCGCCTGAAAAACCAACTTTGGCAAAGGCAGTTGTCATGAAAGCTTCAGAGGACATTATTCTGAGGTCACAAGACAAAGCATACGATAGTCCTGCTCCCGCTGCAGCTCCTGATAAAGAAGCGATAGTGGGCTTAGGCATCTTAAAAAGCTTTCCTGAGGTACCTCTTTGGTGATCTCGTTGTTTATGGATTGCTGCATCTATGGTGTTATCACCGACAGTTCCATCACCTCTGGAAGCCATTCCTTTAACATCTCCTCCTGCGCAAAAGCCTTTACCTGCACCTGTCAAAACAATGCATCTGACTTCGTTATCCAGTTCAAAAGCGGCAATAGTATCTTGCATGGCTTTGTTCATTTCTTGAGACATTGCATTTCTTGCCTCGGGACGATTCATCACAAGATATCCAACTCCATTTTCTTTTCTTGCTAATAAATCTTCTGTTCCAGTATCAATTGTTGTCATTTATTCCTCACTCCATTTTTATTTGTTATTCTACAAATATTATGAGGATAAGACAGTTAGTTTTTGTAGCAAAGGAAAGAGATGAATTAGCTCAACAAATTTGCGATCTATTTGAATTAAAAGAAACGTTCAATGACCCTGGAATTATTCATTTTGGGTTAGAAAATGTTCTCATTCCTTTAAATGACACTTTTATAGAAATCGTTACTCCAGTTCAAGAAAATACTACCGCAGAAAGATTTCTTGATAAAAGAGGAGGGGATGGAGGCTATATGGTTATTTTGGATGTAGATGATTTTGAGGCCGAGAAGAAAAGAGTTGAGGATGAAAATATATCTATTGTGTGGAATGCCGATAGAAAAGAAGAAAATATACATGCTAGAGCAATTCATCTTCATCCCAAAGAGACTGGCGGCGCTATTTTATCCTTGGATAAAATGATCCCAGAAGATGCATGGTTATGGGCAGGAACAAATTGGAGGAAAGATATTAGTTCATCCCTAGTCGACTGCCTCACAGGCGTTATCCTTCAATCAGATGATCCTGATAATCTATGTTCTAAATGGGAAAAAGCACTGGGCAAAACAAAATCTTCAAACGAGGTAGCCATCGAACTTAATAGTTCTAAAATATCTTTTTTAAAAAGTACTGACGGTAGAGGCGAAGGAGTAAACGCTTTTGTTATCAAAACTTCTTATAAAGATGAAGTATTAAAGAGAGCTGAAGAAATGAATCTTCTTACTGAAGGCGAAATTATGTTGGGTGGAGTAAAAATGATTCTAGAGGATTAAGGAAAATGGAATTAGATTACAGAGACCATTCATTGGTTGAACTTGCAAAAAAAGTTAATTCAAGAGAATTGAGCGCAGAAGAACTTATAAAAGCTTCCCTTAAAAATATTGAAGATGTAGATAAAGAGATTAATGCTTTTTGTTCTATAAATCCTGAACTATCCATTAAGGAAGCAAAAAAAGTAGACGAAAGGATTTCTAAAGGTGAGAACTTACCTCTTGGAGGTTTAGCCTTAGGGGTAAAAGATTTAGAAGATGCAGAAGGTTACGTTACTGCTTATGGTTCTGACTTCCATACAAATGATCAACCAGCAAAAACAGATTCAATTCTTGTAAAAAGGCTTCGTGCTGCAGGAGCAATTGTTGTAGGAAAAACTAATACTCCTGAATTCGGTTATAAAGGAGTTACCGATAATGTTCCCTTTGGAGCTTCGAAAAATCCTTGGAATAAAGAATATACCCCAGGAGGGTCTTCTGGTGGATCATCGGCCGCTCTAGCTGCAGGCATGGTGCCAATTACTACTGGATCAGACGGAGGGGGGTCAATTAGAATCCCAGCAGCGTTATGCGGGTTGAGCGCAATAAAAACTTCGCAAGGTAGAGTTCCTAATGGTGGTCCAACACCTCCTGGTTCTGGCATTTTAACTGTTAAAGGTCCGATGACTAACAAAATAGATGAAGCAGCCTACTCACTGGATAACTGTATTGGTCCTGAGTCTTCTGATATTTTTTCATTACCTAAACCTAAAGAAAGTTGGTATGAAAATTTAAATGCCGATCTTCCAGAAAGGATTATTTGGACTTCTACTTTTGGTTTCGCAGATGTTGATAAAGAAATTAAAGAAAAATGTGAAGAAGCAATTTCCAAAATAGAATCAGCGGGTTGTGAAGTCATTCGGGATGAAGAAATATGGAAGGAAGATCCCGTTAGTTCTTGGTTAGTTTTCTGGACTGGGGCAAGAGGAAGGGCTCAAGGACATCTCAGAGGAACTCCAGACTGGGAAAGAATTGATGCAGATCTAAGACCACAAATTGAATGGGGTATGGATAATTTTAGTGCAGCAGATTACGCAGCTGCTTTCGACCAATGTCATTATCTGAGCCTTAAACTTGAGGAAAGATTTCAAAAAGCTCCCTTAATTCTTTCACCAGCAACATGCGGGTTAACACCAAAAATATACGAACAAGGAATTGTTAATGGCGAAGAAACACCTGCCTGGGTTGCTTTTACTTACGGAATTAACATGACTAGAAATCCAGCTGGAACCTTTCCAATCGGTTTAAGTACTCAAGGTTTACCTATTGGTATGCAAGTCATAGGTTCTCAGCAAGATGATTTGGGAGTTCTTCAAGGCATTAAGAATTTTGAAAATATAATGAACTTCAATATTAAGGCTTCATAAATAATGTCCAATCATTCTGCTTACAGAACATTTGTAGATAGGCTATCGAAGACTAAAGACTCTGTAAGAGAAAAATCTACAAAGAAGAGAAAAAGTTTAGGTCTTCGAACTGCCAGAGAGAATCTTGATGATCTAGTAGATCCCGGGAGCTTTCTTGAATTTGGAGCTTTTGCAGTTGCTGCGCAAAGGAATAGAAGAGATTATGAAGAGTTACAACTTGAGACTTCTGCCGATGGCATACTTACAGGATTTTGTAATATCAATGAGGATGAGGTGGGAGAAGATAATTCTCACGCAGCAGCAATAATTTATGATTATTCTGTCTTAGCAGGCTCCCAAGGCTTTTTTCATCATCAAAAACTAGATAGGATTTGTGAAAAAGCTGAAGAATTTTCTTTACCTGTCGTAATTTTTACAGAAGGTGGAGGAGGTAGACCTGGAGATACAGATGTCACTACTCAGATAGCTGGGCTTCATATTCCTTCATTTTCTACTTGGGCAAGACTAACTGGAAAATGTTTAAAAATTGCAGTCAATAATGGTTATTGCTTTGCAGGAAATGCAGTCCTTTTTGGATGTTCGGACTTTATGATTGCAACCAAACAATCCTGGATTGGTATGGCTGGACCAGCAATGATTGAAGGAGGAGGACTAGGAGTCTATGATCCCAAAGAAATAGGCCCCGCTGAAGAACAATACAAAAATGGAGTTCTTGATTATCTAGCTGAAGATGAAAAAGAAGCAACTTTTATTGCAAAAAAACTTCTTTCTTATTTTCAAGGTAATTTATCTGATTGGTCTATTGATGACCAAACCAAACTAAGAGACATAATTCCTGAAGATCGACGATGGGCATATCCTGTAAGAGATGTAATAGAAATTCTTTCAGATAGAGACTCTTTTTTGGAGCTTAGAAAAGTTTATGGACGAAGTGTTATCACTGGGTTCATAAGAATTGAAGGCAAACCATTTGGCCTTGTAGCCAGCGATTGCCAGCAACTTGGAGGAGCAGTAGATTCCGAGGCAGCTGAAAAAGCAGCTGCATTCATTGAAATATGTAACGCACATAATTTACCAATTTTATCTTTGGTTGATACCCCAGGATTTATGGTAGGCCCTGATAGTGAGCTTGAAGGTTCCGTCAGGAGAATGGCAACGCTCCTAGTATCCGGGGCAAAAATAACTTCTCCACATATAGCAATTTTCTTAAGAAAAGGTTACGGGTTAGGAGCACAGGCAATGGTTGGGGGTAGTTTTCATGATCCTATTTACACTGCTTCTTGGCCTACAGGAGAATTCGGAGGAATGGGGCTAGAAGGAGCTGTAAAGCTAGGATTCAGGAAAGAACTCGAAGCAGAAACGGATCCGAAGAAAAAAGAAGATCTCTATAATAAATTAGTTGAGAGATCTTACGAGAAAGGTAAGGCTATAGAAGCTGCTGCACATTTAGAAATTGATGCTGTAATAGATCCTGCTGATACTAGGAAGGTGATATTGAAGGCCTTAAAGAATAAATTTATTTAACCTTATCTTCGGTATGCCTTTCACCGTTGAACACAGCCGCAAATTCTAAAAGTTCATCTGACTCATTGAAAACTCTATGGAATGCTCCATCCGGAACAGGAATTACATCCCCTTTGTTAACTTCAAATTTATGGTCATTTATTTGCATGATCCCAGTCCCAGAAGTAAAAACATACACTTCTTCTTGACCATCATGACTATGACCACTAGTGGCTTTATGCGGATTTAATTTGGTAATGCTTGGAACAAGTTTGTTTAATTCCTTGTTATCCAAAACGACGTATCTGTCGTCTTCTTTTACTACATACCAATTACTTTTATTCATAAACTCATTATACTAAATTTACAGAAGATAACAGAGAACTAAAATTGAATGTCAGATAATTTATTATTGAAAGGCTTAAAAGTCATTGATGCAGGAAGCTTTATTGCTGGACCAGTTTCAACAACCATTCTTTCTGATTTTGGAGCTGAAGTGATTAAAATCGAGCCACCCAAAATAGGAGACAGCCTTAGACATCTCATAGAAAGAACAAAAAGAGTCAATCCAAGCGCCGAAGAAGATTATTGTTGGCAACTCACTTCTAGAAATAAGAAAAGTTTAGCCTTAGATTTAGGCTCAGCAAAAGGCCAAGAAATACTCCACAAACTCATCAAAGAAGCAGATGTTTTTGTAACTAATATGCCTCAAAGGATAAGAGAAAAATTAAAAATCAATTCCTCTGATTTATTGCCATTAAACGAAAGATTAATTTATGGATCTCTAACAGGCTATGGCGAAAAAGGTCCAGATTCACACAGGACTGCTTTTGATACAATGGCTTGGTGGGCAAGAAGCGGTTTAATGGATATAGTTAGACCTTCCGAGAATTCTCCCCCTGCAAATCCTCCCATTGGAATGGGCGATCAACCCACAGGCGTAGCGCTATTCGCTAGCATAATGACGGCACTCTACCGCAGAGAAAAGACTGGTAAGGGAGGCGAAGTACATACTTCTTTGATGGCAAATGGAGCATGGTCCAACGGATCATTTATCCAGGCTGGATTATTTGGAGCACAGTTTCCTGACAGAAAAGAACCATCTCCACTCCATCCATTTGGAGGCAGATACAAAACTAAAGATAATAGATATCTGATTCTTGCAATTATCGATGCAAATAAGGAATGGCCTAAATTATTAAAAGCTCTTGATATTGAATATTTTAATGAGGATCCTAGATTTTCATCTTTCAAAAAAATGAATGAGAACTTTATGATTTTATATGAGGAACTCGAAAAGATATTTATACAATATTCATTAAAAGAAATTACTGAAAAATTAAGGTTCTCAGAAGTTACTTTTGGTGTCCTTAGTCATTCAAATGATCACTCTAAAGATCAGCAATTCATCGAAAGTGAAGTATTAGTAAAATTTGATAAAGGTAGTTTTGATGAGGATTTCTTCACAGTAAACAGTCCTATTTTTTTAGAAAATGAATCAAAAAAAATTCCTACGAAAGCCCCAAAGTTGGGAGAACACACGAAAGAAATACTTTCTTCTTTAGGTCAAGATGAAGAAGAGATAGCTCAGCTGAAACAAGATGGTATTATTGATTATTAATTCTTTGATTTTAAAAAATATGCGTTTTATTCTCTTTTTTCTACCCTTAATTAGCATCTCAGTTTATTCAATGGATATTAAAATCTCTAAAAATATCTGGGAATTTACACCTGATGGTGTGATGGGAGGTAAATCTAAAGGTTCAATACAATTTCTAAATACGGAAGGTTTTGACTACATTTCTTTCAGAGGAAATGTCAATACAGATGGAGGCGGATTTCTTATGTTCAGATCTAAAATAGATAAAAAGGATTTAAAAGAATTTTCAAAGATAAGTTTTTTGGCTAGAGGAAATGATGAAAAATACTATTTTCATATTAAGTCGAGGGGGCAAGTTTTACCGTGGGTCAGACATCTTAAAGAATTCAAAGTTGGAAAAGATTGGAAAGAATACGTTTTAAATATTGAAGACTTTGTTGGGTACAGTAATAGTAGGACTTTCAATAAACCCATAAATCCAAAAAAAATTAAACTTCTTGGGATTGAAGCTTATGGGAGAGATCACGAGGTAGAGCTAGATATAGCAAAAATAAAAATTTTCTAATTATGATTACAAAAGCAGACGATTTTCCAATCCATCAGATTTCAAAACCAGTTGCTGAAACAGGAACCGAAAGAAATTTTTATGATAGATATTTTTTTAATGGATATTCAAAAGATGAGGACATTTACTTCGGTGCTGTTTTGTGTGTTTATCCAAATCTTAATATTATGGATGGCTCATTTACTCTTGCATATGAAGGTAAACAATATAATTCGAGGGTATCTAGGTATCTGAACTTAGAACGTCTTGACACCAGGGTAGGTCCTCTAAGCGTAGAGGTAATAGAGCCACTTAATAAACTCAAAGTCACACTCGCTGACGTAGAAAACGACCTAGACGTTTCCATAGAATTTACAAGTAGATTTGCTCCTATGAGAGAACCCCAAATGCAACTTTTCAATGGACCAAGAATGATTATGGATACATGCAGAATGACGCAGCAAGGATCATGGTCTGGAAAAATTGTTCATAATAAAAAAGAGATTAGTCTTGATAATGATTCTTTTATAGGAACCAGGGATAGATCTTGGGGCGTTAGGCCCGTTGGAGCTTACGATAGTCAACCAATGGTTCCTTTTTCAATGCCACAGTTTTATTGGTTATGGGCTCCAATTCACTTTGATGATTCAGCAGCACATATTTATTTTGTCGAAGACGAGAAGGGTAATGCCAGCTCAACGATTGCTATTGCACAAGGTCCTGAGTACGAAGATGAATTCATAATTCAAGACATTAAAAAATCTGTTTCTTATCATCCTGGTACCAGAAGAGTAAAAAAAATGGATATATCTGGAACAGATGATCAAGCTAAACCCATAACAATTTCAATTGATTGTGGTATGCAGGTTTTTATGTGTGGCTTAGGTTATATGCACCCTGAGTGGGGTCACGGACATGATAAAGGAGAATTAGCCTCTTATTTTGATGATTATGATTTAAATGATGACCCTGGAGATCCACCCTTTCTGCATGTGCAATCTGTTTCAAATGTGACGATGAAGATAGGAGATAAAAGTAAGATAGGTCGGGGTGTTCTAGAGCAACTCATATTGGGTCCCCACGAACCGAGTGGCTTTAAAGATCTCTTTGATAAACCCTAATGCCAGTCTCAACTGAGAAGGATTTTCAATCTAAGATTGAAAAACTCGAAAATTGGCTTGCCTCTAAAGAAGGCCCCCTCAAATTAACTCCTCATGAGTCCTCTTTGGCTTCAGGTTTTTCCAATGAAACTTTTGTTTTTGATTTAGAGAAAGAGAATTCAGTAGAGACCCTGGTTTTAAGACTCGAACCAACGGAATATCAAGTTTTTCCAAATTACGACTTGCCCATGCAAGCATCAATAATGAAGGTTTTGAGAGGAAAGAATATGCTCACTCCTGAAGTTATTTATGAAAATTATGACGATAATATTTTAGGTTCTGGTTTTTATATTATGAAAAGCATCAATGGCTCTGCTCCTAGTGATAATCCTCCGTATCATATGGATATGGAAGGAATGATGGGAAGGGCCACTCCAACTGAAAGACATAAGGTGTGGTTGGAATGGCTTGATCATTTATCGCATTTCCATAATTTAGAATTTTCGAGTGATGAATTGAGGGATTGCAAAATTAACACAGAGGAAGATCCTTTGGGAATGCATTTAGACTATTATCAAAGTTTTTTGAATTGGGGCATGGAAGGCGAACCTCATGAAATTTGTTCAAATGCTCTAGATTGGCTTGTTAAAAATAAACCGCCTCTTCAAAAACAAACTTTGTGTTGGGGCGATGCTAGACCTGGAAATGTTCTTTATGAAAATTTTTCAGCAAAAGCCTTACTTGATTGGGAGATGGCTAATTTTGGTGATCCTTTAATGGATTTAGCATGGGGATTTGCAATAGATGATGCAAATAGTCTGGCGTTGAATGTTCCAAAATTAGAAGGAACTATGGATGAAGAAGAGGGTAGGACAATCTGGGAAAATAAAACAGGGTTATCATCCGAATTTTTTGCTTACTATCGGATATTAGCTTTATTTAAGTTTTCAGTAATTATGGTAAGAGTTGCAAAACGACTAATATTTAATGAGATAATGCCATTAGATTCTGATTTTCATGTAAATAATCACGTTGTGGCTTTTTTAGATAAGGAATTAAATGAAAACAATTAAAGAAAAAGAGATTTTTCCAGTCAATGCACAAGCGATATGGGATATTATTTCTGATCCAACAAATTCAAGTTGGGTGCCTACCGTTGAAGAGATTTCTTTAGACGGGGACGTCAGATCCTTCTCTATGGAGGGCATGGGAGAGCTAAAAGAAAAAATTTTAAAAATTGATCACGATAATAAAATTTTTCAGTACTCTGCTATTCAAACTCCTGCTCCAATCGAGCATCATTTAGCAACCATACAGATAAGTCCTTTAGATAATGATAATTGTGAATTCTCTTGGACAACAGAAATTGAACCTGAGATCTTCGCCGAAGGAATTCATCAAGGGATGCTTATTTCTCTCAAAGAGCTTAAAAAAATATTTCCTTGATGGCAGGCTTTTCGGATGCATTTTTTATGCAAAAAGCCCTTGAACAAGCTAATTTAGCTTATGAAAAAGATGAAGTGCCAGTTGGGGCTATATTAGTTAAAAATAATGAAGTTTTATCTGCAGCGCATAATTTATCAATCACAAAAAACGATCCTTCTGCTCACGCAGAAATTTTATGTTTGAAAGAGGCAGGAAAGGTTCTTAATAATTACCGCCTTTTAGGAACAACATTGTATGTGACTCTTGAGCCTTGCATGATGTGTGCCGGGGCAATTATCCATGCAAGAATTAGTAGGTTGGTGTACGCAACCTCAGATGAAAAAACAGGATTCATAAATTCAAGAAATAATTTAGATGAAAATGGATGGTTGAACCATAAGTTAGATATCAGTTCCGGGATACTTGATAGAGAGTGCTCAAAGCTAATTAAAAACTTTTTTAAAGATAAAAGATCTAAATATTAAACTTTGTCCAAACTGGTGCGTGATCAGAAGGTTTTTCCATTCCCCTAATTTCATAATCGATTTCAGAAGAACTAATTAAATCTTTTAAGCTTTTAGTAACCCATAAGTGATCAATTCTTAGACCCCTTTTTGGATTGTCATCGAAACCCCTGCTTCTGTAATCAAACCAACTAAAAGTGTTGTTTTCTTCAGGATAGAGGCATCTGTAGGAGTCATATAAGCCAAAATCTTTCAAATTTTCTAGCCATTCTCTTTCTTCAGGAAGAAAACTGCACTTTCCAGTCTGCAGCCATCTTTTTCTATTATTTTCTCCGATTCCAATATCAATATCTTCAGGTGAAATATTAAGATCTCCCATTACAATTAAATGACTTTCAGGATCAAAATCTTTTTTAAGATAAGTTATGAGATCTTTATAAAATTTTTCTTTGTAGGGGAACTTAATCGGATGATCTCTGCTTTCTCCTTGAGGAAAATATCCATTAAATACAAACAGGGGACCTTTTTTTGTCTTATATTCTAGCCATACAAGTCTGCATTGAGCATCCTCAGGATCTGTTGGCATTCCAATGCCATGATTTATAGGTTTATTTTTGGACATCAAGCAAACTCCGTAATGACCTTTTTGACCATTAATGATCACTTCATAGCCTAAATTTTTAATAGTCTCGAGAGGAAAATTTTCATTATCAACTTTGGTTTCTTGGAGACCAATAATATCTGGTGAGTGCTTGTCTATTAATTTTTCCAGTTGATGAATTCTGGCTCTAATTCCATTGACGTTAAAAGATACTATTTTCAATTTAGTTTGAATTTACTGTTAACAAGTTAGTGCCTTGATCAGCATTAAACTCTATTTGATCTATTAAAATCTTTGCTGCTTCCTTAAGAACTAGATCATTAAACTTCTTATTTCTCTCTTCATCATCTGCATCTAGATATTCATCAAAATTTTTAAATGGCTGTAAGTCCAAATTTCTTCTTAACTCATTTTCTAGAGATAATAAATTACTTTCGTATTCATTTTGCTCATCAATTCTCTTAGCCAGATCAAGATCAATAAATTCTCTTGAATCTCTATCCTCAGAAAGACTGTTTTTCTTATCAATGTAAGAAGTCAAAAAATTAGCGTTATTCCTATTTTTTGAGTTTGTATCTGTTCTTTTTATGTTTTTAACTTGTCTAAAGTCTGTCACTCTAAGGGGTTTTATGAAATCCTCTTCAAGAGAATTATCGTAAGAGCTTTCTCCAACTTCTTGGCTGTTAAAAACAAAAGGCAATTCAATATCAGGTGTGACGCCTTTATTTTGAGTACTTTCCCCAGTAACTCGATAGAATTTTTGTTCAGTATACTTTAGTTGTCCATAAGGCAGTTCTCTCAATCTTTGCACAGTACCTTTACCAAATGTTTGACTTCCAACAACCAAGCCTCTTCCGTAATCTTGAATTGCGCCCGCTAATATCTCAGATGCTGAAGCAGACATTTTATCAACCAATATTAACACTGGCCCTGAGTAGTTTTGGATACCAATAGAGTGGCCCAGAGGGTATATGGAGCCATTTGAAGTCATCACCTGAAGTACATTGCCTCTTCCTAGGAATATTTTTGCAAGGCTGTAGGCCTCATATAAAGATCCTCCTCCATTACCTCTTAGGTCTAGAATAACGCCATCAGAATTTTCATTATCAATTTCCTTAATAAGTTTTTTAACATCTCTTGTTGCGCTACGATAATTAAACCTATTTTTCTGATATCCCTCAAAGTCCATATAAAATGCAGGCAAGTCGATAACTCCAAACTTATAGGATTTTTCATTATCACTGACTTCGATAATTTGTTTTTTAGCAGCTTGATCTTCTAATTTCACAAGATCTCTTTTTATTTCAATAACTTTCCCATCCGCTTCAGCAGGAGAAGATGATGGAAGAATTTCTAATTTTACTATTGTTCCCTTAGGCCCTCTTATAAGTTTTACTACTTCATCTACTCTCCAATCTCTTACATCAACTATTTGACTATCTTCTCTTGAGCCAACACCCACAATTTGATCATTATTCTTTATTAATCCTGACTTGATTGCAGGACCTCCTTTTATAAGTTTTGTGATTTTGGTAATTCCATCATCTGAAGTAAGCATCGCGCCAATGCCTTCTAGAGATAAACTCATGTTGATCTCAAAATCCTCTGTCACTCTAGGAGACATATAATTTGAATGAGGATCATATAAGGAGGTTTTTGAATTCATTATCCAAGAAAATAAATCATCTTCAGTAAGCTGCTCTAGATTTTTTAATCTTCTATTTAATCTTTTTTTAAGTTTATTGACTGATTTTTCAAATTCTTCTTCCTTAATCATAATTGAGATTAATTCACTCTTAGCCAAAGATTCATAATAATTTTTTATCATCGATAAAGAATTAAATCTTTCTTGATCCTCTCTATTTCGGTGAATTCTCTCCGAGCTAAATAAATCAATTTCATTAAGTTCATTGATATGTTGACTTTGATGGGCAAGAAGAGTTTTGTATCGTTTTTTGTAATCATTAAGAATATCAAAACCAATCTCTAATAATTCTTCATCACCGAGATCAAAATTTGTTTTAGATAAGGAAATGTAGTTATCAACCTCCTCATTGGTAAAAATTAAATTTTGTTGATCTATATTTGAAATTAATTCCTCTATGACGTCAGAGTTTTCAAAAGTGGTATTTTTAAAGAAGTGATGTTCGCCAAGGATCTTGTCAACTTCATTTAAAGTATCTATGTAAAGGGAAGATTTTTCCTGCGCAGATACTGGCAGAATTGCAGTGAGAAAAAAAATAGTAAAAACTAATAATCGCTCAAGAACCATATTTAAAATTTATTTTCAGTGATTAGTTTATCTTTTTTGTGCCATATTTCATTGAGCCAATCTTTAAATTCTTTTCTTAGTCCATCATTTTCATGAAGTTGGTCATTTTTGAATTTATCAGGAATATCCAAAGACTGCACAAATATTCGTGCATTGTTCATATTTCCCCTCAAGAAATTCCAGAAGCTTCTTTTTTTTGATTCGTAAATAATTGTGAAGTCAATAATCTTATCGAGTCTTGGCATTGTTGATATTGCAGCAGCCAATCCTCCTTCTTTGGGTTTTAGTAGATTATTGAAGGGACTATTTTGATCTTTATGCTTTTGTTCTGTGAATCTTGTACCTTCAGTAAAGCTAAAAACGGAGATCGGATAAAGACTATACTTTTTAAATGATCTCTTCATGGATGCAAAGTCTTTGCCTCTAAGAGAAGGATTTCTTTCTAGCTGATCTTTTGTATATCTTTTAAGAAATGGCATATCCAATGCCCACCAACATATTCCGATTACAGGAACGTAAATAAGTTAAGCATAGGAACTTTTCTATTTGTAATCATTTGGACAATAAATATATCAGCCCAAGATTGATGATTAGATAACGATAGATACCAGGATCTTTTATCCATTTCCTCAAAGCCTTCAACATTCCATCTTGGTTTTAGAATAAACTGAATCCAAAGGTTATTTATGTCAATCCATAATTCACCAACTTTGATTATGAATCGAGTTAGAAGAAGTTTTAAAGACTGAATTGGGAGAACAATCTTAACGATGCCAGCAAAGATTAAGAAAATTGAAAGAGTAGCTGTGTTGATGCATAAAAGAAGAAAACAAAATGCAGCTTTTATATGTGAAATCTTATCCTCCCTTTTCTGCCCTCTTAATTTTTTTCCACATAGCCGTCTGTTCCTCTTTGGTATGTTTTTTACTTTTATCAAAAACGTAAGGATGTCTCCTGATTAACTTTTGTTTTAAATTCTCAACCACATCAAAGAAGTCAAATTCCTTATTTTCTTGCGCTATTTGAGAGTGAAAAATCACCTGAAGAAGGACATCGCCAAGTTCTTCCTTAATATTATCTAAGTTTTTGGACTTAATAGCTTCAATTAATTCCTGTGATTCTTCTTCAAGATATGGGATAAGAGAAACATGATCTTGTTCAATATCCCAAGCACATCCCTTAACAGGATCTCTAAGTTGTTTCATGACTTCTAAGAGATGACTTACATCTTCTATGTTTGCCATCAATAGCCTGTCAATTCTGCGTATCTATCTTTATGAAATTGTACGTTGCCAAATATCTGCTCTGCTACCCTGGCTCTTTTGAGATAAAAACCGATATCGTATTCATCCGTAACACCGATGCCACCATGCATTTGCACGGCTTCATTAGATACTAAATGAAATACTTCACCTATTTTTGCCTTTGCTAAACTAGCTAATCTAGGTATGTCGTTTGAACCTTCATCAAATGACGTTAAGGATTCCAATACGCATGATTTACATAGCTCAATTTCACTGAACATGATCGCAGCTCTGTGCTGTAATGCTTGAAACGAACCTATCTTTGACCCAAATTGATCTCTTTCTTTTAAGTAATTCAATGTTACGTCAAAAGCCTCTTGGATTCCTCCAAACATCTCTGCAGAAATCACCGATCTTGAGATATCTAATACTTCTTCGATAATTTGATCTGAGTCATTTTCTTCGCCAATCAGATCAGATAAAGATAGCTTTAAGTCTTTGAACGTTATATTGGCAGCATTTCTTGAGTCCACCATAGGTGTTAATTTAATATCAATTCCCTTGGCGTCTTTATTGGTAATGAATAGAGAAGTCCCTTTACCAGTATCAGCAGCAATTATTAAAAAGTCAGCAAAGCCGCCATCAAGAACAAATGTCTTTTGTCCATTTATAATGTAAGAATCTCCATCCTTTTTTGCAGTTGTTTCAAGATTAGTAGGAGAGTGTCTACTTGATTCCTCAAGAGCAAAAGCAAGGGTTATATCTCCAGATGCTATTTTAGTTAGATACTCTTTTTTTTGATCTTCATTCCCAGCTTCTTTGATTAAACTTGCACAAACAACAGCTGTAGAAAACATTGGAGAGGGAGTTAGAGTTCTACCAAGCTCTTCAAAAATAACTCCTATTCCAGCAACTCCAAAATCTGAACCGCCGTATTCTTCCGGAATTAGTATTCCCGACCAACCTAGGTTAGCCATTTCCTTCCAAATTTCACGATCAAAGCATTCAGGATTTTCTGAATCTCTAACACCTCTGAAGTGACTGACCGGAGTTTTGTTTTTTGCAAAATCTCTTGCAGTATCTTTTAAATAAGATTGTTCCTCATTTAATACAAGTGACATTTTTCCCCCTTAACAGTTTCTTATTGCGGAAGTTCTAGAACTCTCTTAGAAATAACATTTAATTGTACTTCTGAGGTTCCACCTTCTATAGAGTTAGCCTTAGTTCTTAGCCATTCTCTTGTAATTGCAAGTTCTTCAGGACCAAATTCAGCACCATCCCAACCTAAAGCCTTAGTTCCCATAGCTTCAAGCATAATTTCATATCTAAGCTTGTTATGCTCTGTCCCATAATATTTAAAGATCGATGAAGCGGCACTAGGACCTTGGTTAGATTTTTTTGATTCTTCAGCTGCTCTTCTTAAAGTAAGCGCAAATGCTTGAGAATTCATATCGTGATCGATAATTTTATTTCTAAGACCAGAATCATTGAGTTTTTCTTCTTTTTCACCAACATATCTCTTTGCCATTGTTGCCAAACCTGAAGTTGGTTTTGCATCTGATTTCTTAGAGGATCCAGAAGCTGCCGAACCAAAACCCATGCCTGCTATCATATTTCTTTCAAACTGAAGCAATCTTTTAGCCACAGACCATCCTTTGTTTAAACCTCCAACAAGATTATCTTTTGGAGCAGTAGCATTATCGAAGAAAGTTTCACAGAAAGGTGATTTACCGGATATTAGTTTGATTGGTTTAGTAGTCACCCCCTCTTGATCCATGTCTATAAGAAGAAAACTTATCCCTTCATGTTTTGGCTCTAATGGACCTGTTCTGACAAGAGTAAAAATCATATCGCATTCATCTGCGTATGAAGTCCACACTTTTTGACCATTAATTAAGTATTCCTCACCTTGATCTTCAGCCTTAGTTTTAAGACTAGCCAAATCAGATC
>LULJ01000754.1_pt1 | contig 22502 bp, 22 predicted proteins | sample 728171 | NCBI WGS metagenome assembly LULJ01 (sample SAMN03860292, study PRJNA289734) | marine metagenome | biome: seawater column; feature: ocean; material: water; isolation source: Red Sea water column Station 169 - depth 25m | place: Saudi Arabia: Red Sea | collected 2011-10-15 | depth 25 m
CTTGCTCACAAAACAGTCACACCCCAATCTATTCCACAGTGACTGACTTAGCCAAGTTTCTTGGCTGATCAATATCGGTGCCTCTCAATAATGCAACCTCGTAAGAAAGAATTTGAAGTGGAATTGAATAAAGTATTGGAGTTAATAAAAAATCGCAATCTGGCATACTGACGTATTGACCTGATGATAACTCTAGTTTTTCTTTGGCGTTGCCGAAGACATAAAGGGCTCCGCCTCTTGCTTTGACTTCTTCTAAATTTGAAACAAGTTTTTCTGCCAATTCGTGCTCTGGCGCAATCGCTACCACTGGCATTTCTTCATCAATTAATGCAAGAGGACCATGTTTAAGCTCACCAGCCGGATATGCTTCAGCATGAATATAAGAAATCTCTTTTAGTTTTAAGGCGCCCTCTTTCGCAATCGGATAGAAAATACCTCTGCCAAGGAAAAGAGCATTGTTTTTATTAGCTATTTCAGAAGCAAAACTCGTGATTTCGTCTTTTAATAAAAGAGCTTCAGATATTTTTTCTGGTAAGGTTCTTAAGGCCTCAATAATTCGACCTCGAAGTCTCGGATTTTTTCCTGATGCTTTTGCCAAAGCCAAAGTCAACAACATCAAAGCAACCAATTGGGTGGTAAAACATTTAGTGGAGGCTACACCTATTTCTTGACCAGCGTTAGTCAACAACAAATAATCAGCTTCTCTTGCTAGGGAACTTGTAGGAGTATTACAAATTCCCAAAGTTGCTAAATAGTCTTTTTCTTTGGCATATCTTAGCGCCGCCAAAGTATCTGCTGTTTCTCCAGACTGCGATATAGCAATTAATAGAGTATCTTCGTCAATATAAGGATTTTTATACCTGTACTCGCTTGCGTAATCCATTTGAGTGGGCAATCCAGAGATGGCAGAAAACCAATTAGCAGCAACTCTTCCTGCATGCAATGCGGTGCCGCAAGCCACTATTTGAACTCTCTTAACTTTTGCAAGCAAATCCGAAGAGCCTTCGCCAAAAATATTATCTAACACATCTTCCCCACCGATCCTGCCATCTAGGGTGTTAAGAATAGCGCCAGGCTGTTCAAATATTTCTTTTTCCATGTAGTGTCTGAAGTTTCCTTTTGAAGACGCTTCTGCATTAACATCTATAGATAACTCTTCACGATTGGTTAATTTATCTTGCTCATCATAAATTTCTACTTGATCAGAAGATATTCTTGCTACATCGCCATCTTCCATAATTAAGAAGTTTTTTGTTAATTCCGCTAAAGCCAAAGGATCGGACGCGGCAAAGTTTTCTTTTTTACCTAAGCCAATCACTAATGGAGATCTATTTCTAGCAAGTACAAGATTATCGGGGTCTTTTTGATCAAGCGCAGCAATAGCATAAGCTCCTTCCAATTTATTTTTTAAAGCTTGCATGGCCGTTAATAAAGAATCATTTGATTTTAAAAAATGATCAAGCAAGTGGGCAATTAATTCAGAGTCTGTCTTTGAATAAAAAGTATAGTCCTGAGCAGTCAACTCGTTTTTAAGCTCAAGATAATTTTCAATGATTCCATTATGGACGATAAAAACTCGGTCGTTAGATTGATGAGGGTGAGCATTGATTTCGGAAGGTTCGCCATGAGTCGCCCAACGAGTGTGAGCGATACCGACTTTGCCTTTTGGCTTTTCCGATTTCATTTTTTCTTCTAAAAGGTTTACTTTGCCCAAAGTTCTGAGATGAGCGACATCGCTCTCAACATGCATAGCAATTCCTGCAGAATCATAGCCTCGATATTCCATTTTATAGAGCCCTTTGATAAGAAGCTTGCCTACGCTTCTATCGGTTGCTGCCGCAATAATTCCGCACATTATCTTTTCTTAATATTTTTTTGCCTGTTTCTGGCCAAAGCCAATTTGTTATCTGGAACATCTTGAGTTATTACTGAACCCGCACCAATCATACTATTCTTTCCGATTTTAAGTGGCGCTATAAGCGAAGAGTTTGAGCCGATAAAAGCTCCAGAACCAACTTTTGTTTTGTTTTTTCTTTTTCCATCATAATTAACAAAAATTGTACCCGCGCCGATATTTACTTCTGATTCCAATACGCCATCTCCGATGTAGGCCAGATGCTTGGCTTTTGTTTTTTTGCCAATTTTACTTCTTTTAATTTCAACAAAATTTCCTACCTCCACACCTTGTTCGAGTTCGGCCCCTGGGCCAACATGAGCGAACGGACCAATGGCTGAATTATCGCCAATTTGAGAATTTTCTATTACCGAATAAGGCTCTACTTTAACTTTTTTATTCAATTTTGAGTCTTTTATGACTGCGCCTGCTGAAATAGTGCAATCATTTCCAATAGAAACGCTTCCTTGCAAAACCACATTGATATCAATAAATACGTTTTTGCCAATATTTATTTCGCCTCTAAAATCTACTCGATTAACATCAGCAAATTTAACCCCCTTATCCATAAAACTTTTTGCCATTTCTTTTTGATAAATACGCTCTAAATTTTGCAACTCTTGAGCGTCATTAGCGCCTAATAATTCTTCAGAGTCTCCAAGATTTATTGCTGTTATCTTTTTTTCTTCATTGTGACAACAAGAAACAACGTCCGTTAAATAGTATTCCTTGGCGGCATTGTTATTTTTGAGTTTGGGCAACCAACCTTTCAAATTTTTAGATGAGGTAGCCATAATTCCTGAATTAACCTCGGTAATTTTTCTCTCACTAGCAGATGCATCTTTTTCTTCAACTATGCCGACTACCTTTGAATTAGTTTGTCTGATAATCCTACCCAAGCCTTTTGGATTGGACGCTTCAAAAGTTAAAAGAGACAAATTATCTCCGGAAGTTCTTGAAATAAGTTTTTTTAAAGTTTTAATTTTTACCAAAGGCCCATCGCCGTAAAGCACAACTACACAGGAGTTAGGCCTTAAACTCGGTAAAGTTTGTTTGACTGCATGGCCCGTTCCAAGTTGCTTTCTTTGTAGAACCCAATTGGTAGATCTAGGTGCTTTTACAAAAGATTGAATGAGTTTGCTTTGACCGCCGACTACTATATGAAGTTTTGACTTCTTAATTTGAGAGCAAGTATCGATTACATGTTGCAAAAGCGGTTTGTTGCCTAAAGGCTGAAGAACTTTGGGTAAATTAGACTGCATCCTTTTCCCTTGTCCAGCAGCTAATATGATTATGTCGACATTCATTTTAAAAGAAGCCAATAAAATTGGCTTATGGGAGGTATTTAACTACTTCTTGCGTAATTTACGCAAGGTTTGAAGTCTTGCAGCAGCTTCGGCTAATTCAGCTCTTGCTCTTGAGAAATCTAAATCGGAATCTGCATTTTCCTTAATTTTTTCAGCTGCTTCTCTGGCTTTTTCAGCTTGTTCTTCGTCAATATCTTCAGCTCTAATTGCAACATCTGACAAAAGAGTCACCACATCAGGCTGAACTTCTATGAAACCACCGGATAAAAAGAATACTTCTTCCTCACCATTCTCTTTAACTATTTTTACTGGCCCAGGCTTAATGCCGGTTAAAAGTTGCGAGTGTCCAGGCGTAATTCCCAATTCACCCATTGATCCTGTCGCAACAACCATGGAAACGCTCTCGGAAAAAATTTCTTTTTCGGCACTTACAATGCTGCATTGGATGGTAGACATGCTTTATAAAGTTTTTGCTTTTTCCACAACTTCTTCGATCTTGCCGACCATTAAAAAGGCTTGCTCAGGAAGATCATCGTATTCTCCATCTAAGATTCCTTTGAATCCTCGAACGGTATCCTTAATAGATACGAACTTACCAGGAGAATTTGTAAAAATTTCTGCAACAAAAAACGGTTGCGATAAGTATTTTTCTATTCTTCTAGCTCTATTAACAGTTTGCTTGTCTTCATCTGAAAGCTCATCCATTCCAAGAATTGCGATAATATCTTTTAACTCAAGATATCTTTGGAGAACTTGCTGAACACCCTTGGCAACATCGTAATGTTCCTGCCCAACAATGTTTGGGTCTAATTGTCTGCTTGTTGAATCCAATGGATCTACTGCAGGATATATTCCTAAGGAGGCAATCTGTCTAGACAAAACAACTGTTGCATCCAAGTGAGCAAAAGTTGTGGCAGGCGACGGGTCCGTAAGATCATCTGCCGGTACGTAAATAGCTTGGACAGAAGTGATGGAACCAGTTTTAGTAGATGTAATTCTTTCTTGCAGTACTCCCATTTCTTCAGCAAGAGTTGGTTGGTATCCTACCGCTGAAGGCATTCTTCCTAAAAGAGAAGAGCACTCAACTCCGGCTAATGTATATCGATAAATGTTATCAACAAACAAAAGAACGTCTTTACCCTCGTCCCTAAATTTTTCGGCAATTGTTAGACCAGAAAGGGCCACTCTCATACGACATCCTGGAGGCTCGTTCATTTGGCCATAAACTAACGCGACCTTGTCTAACACTTGAGATTCTGTCATCTCTAAATAGAAGTCGTTTCCTTCACGGGTTCTTTCCCCGACCCCAGCAAATACCGAGTATCCACTTGTTTCATAAGCAATATTTCGAATCAACTCCATCATATTGACGGTTTTTCCTACTCCGGCTCCGCCAAATAAACCAACTTTTCCTCCTTTAGCGAAGGGGCACATCAAGTCAATTACTTTGATGCCTGTTTCCAAAATTTCCGAAGATTCTGCTTGTTCTTCATAAGACGGTGGCGGCCTATGAATTGGCATCTTTTCATCTTCGCCAACGTCGCCTTTTCCATCAATGGGTTCGCCTAAAACGTTTAAGATTCTACCTAGTGTTTTCTCGCCAACTGGCACCGAAACGGCATCTCCAGTATTAGCTACTTTAGCTCCTCTTTTTAAACCTTCCGTTTGGCCCATAGCAATTGTTCTAACAATTCCGTCTCCTAGTTGCTGTTGAACTTCCAAAACAAGGCCCTCACCTTCTACAGTCAAAGCATCATAAACCTTTGGCAAATTTTCTCTTGAAAATTCGACATCTATAACCGCTCCGATTACTTGTACTACCACTCCTTCGCTCATTTTTTTACCTCAAAAATCTATATTGCTTCAGCTCCAGCAACAATCTCAGAAAGTTCTTGAGTAATCGCTGCTTGCCTTGCATTGTTGTAAATAAGTTGTAATTCATCAATTATCGTTCCTGCGTTCTCTGTTGCATTTTTCATCGCCACCATTTTTGCAGCTTGTTCGCAAGCTATGTTTTCTATTACAGCCTGATAAACCAATGACTCAATATATCTTTGCATCAATCCATCTAATAATTCTTTTGCATCTGGTTCATAAATATAATCCCATCTGTGTTTTAACTCTGGCGTGTCCTCAGGCAACAAAGGCAGGAGTTGCTTAATTTCAGGCTGCTGAGTCATTGTGTTTTCAAACCTGTTGCTTGCTAAGTAAACTTTATCTATCTCGCCTTGTTCAAATTTATCCAATAAGACCTTAATGGAGCCAATTAAATCTTCGAGAGATGGTATGTCCCCTAATTTCTCAGAAGCAGCTACTACATCTCCTCCAAAGGAATTGAAGAAGACTTTTGCTTTGGTGCCAATTGGACAAAACATTTGTTTAATTCCGTTATCAGTTTGTTCTTTTAAAAAAGGCAGCAAAGTTCTAAAGAGATTAATATTCAAACCGCCACAAAGACCTTTATCAGAGCCTATGACAACAACTCCAATACCTTTCACATCTCTTTCCGACATATAAACAGGCTTATATTCAGGATTTGAATTGGCTAAGTGACCAATTACAGAAAGCATTCTGTCGGCATATGGTCTGCCCATTTCCATTCTGTCTTGAGTTTTTCTCATTTTACTAGACGCAACCATTTCCATCGCGCTGGTTATCTTTTGCGTATTGGTGATACTTGAGATTTGTTTTCTTATTTCTTTAGTATTAGCCATAAACTACCAAGTTTGCGTTGATTTAAATTTATCGACGGCATCAGTGAAAGTTTTTAACACCTCATCTGAATACTCACCAGAAACGGCTAAGGCATCCATAAAGTCTTTATGTTCTGTTGCCATGTAAGAAAGAAGGGCGGATTCAAAGTCAGCAATTTTTGTTAACTCCACGTCTTTTAAATATCCTTTTTCAACTGCAAATAAAACTAGCCCCATTTCTGAAACTGACATCGGCGAGTATTGCTTTTGTTTCATTAACTCAGTTACTTTTTGGCCTAGCTCAAGCTGTTCTCTTGAAGCATCATCTAAGTCGGATGCAAACTGAGCGAACGCTTCTAATTCTCTAAATTGAGCCAAGGCAATTCTTACCCCACCTCCAAGTTTTTTGATAAGCGGCGTTTGAGCTGCTCCACCAACCCTAGAGACTGATATTCCAGGATTCATTGCTGGTAAAAGCCCTTTGTTAAAGTAGGAAGTTTCTAAGAATATTTGTCCATCAGTAATTGAAATAACATTAGTTGGTACAAAAGCAGACACGTCTCCTGCTTGCGTTTCAATAATTGGTAAGGCGGTTAAGGAGCCAGTTTGATCTTTAACTTTTCCATTAGTTTCTTCAGAAACGTATTCCTCATTTACTCGGCAGGCTCTTTCTAATAGTCTTGAATGCAAGTAGAAAATGTCTCCGGGATAAGCCTCACGTCCTGGTGGCCTTCTCAATAGAAGAGAAATTTGACGATAAGCAACTGCTTGCTTGGACAAATCATCATAAATAATTAGAGCATCCTCGCCTTTGTCTCTGAAGTATTCTCCCATTGAACATCCAGAGTATGGTGCTAAAAATTGCATTGGGGCAGGATCCGCTGCTCCTGCAGCAACCACAATGGTGTGCTCCATTGCGCCGTATTCTTCTAGCTTTCTTACTACTGCTGCAATGGAAGATTGTTTTTGACCAACTGCAACGTACACGCAAGTAACTCCTGTGCCTTTCTGATTTATAATTGCATCAAGCGCAATCGCAGTTTTACCGGTTTGTCTGTCTCCAATAATAAGCTCTCTCTGACCTCTGCCGATTGGCACCATGCTATCAACGGCTTTCAAGCCAATTTGGACCGGCTCGTCCACTGGTTTTCTTGTCATGACCCCAGGGGCAACTTTTTCTACAGGCGAAGTAAGCTTGGTTTTAATTGGGCCCTTACCATCAATAGGATTTCCAAGGGCATCAACCACTCTACCCACGAGCTCTGGCCCGCCATGCACTCGTGCGATTCCATCGGATAGAAAAACTATTGTTCCTTCATTGGATTCATCGGAAGACACTTCCAAGTTATTTATTCTATCTTTAATAATTTTGCTTATTTCTGATGGGTTTAAGTTATCCATTTCGTACCTACTAATTTCTAAGTTGAGATTTCAAAGCCTCAAGTTTGTTTTTTAATGACAGATCAATAACTTGGTCGTCATATGAAATTTTTATTCCGCCTATCAAAGACTCATCTATCTCAGTTGAAGCGTTTATTTTTGATCCAGTTCTTCGTTGCATTGCTTCTTTTATCTTTTCTACTTGCTCGGAGTCCAATGCATAAGAAGAAGATATAACTACATTTTTTTCATTTTTCTCTAAAGCAACTAAATTTTTAAAATTGTCCAGAACGCTTTTTAAAAGCTTTAATCTATTAGCTTGGCCTAAAACTAAAACAAAATTTAACACCTTGTTTGAAATTTCTCCTTCAAAAAGTTTTGTAAAAGTTTCGGCTTTAAGCTTTTGTGAAATGTCAGGAGAATCGATTAAACGCTTGACTTCGGCTTCTTGCATAGAGACTGCTACAACCGATAAATCCGCAACCCAAAGATCCAAAGTATTTTCCTCTTTTGCAATTTCAAAAATAGCTTCAGCATAAGGTCTAGATTGTGTAAGTAATTCCGACATGCTTTATAGCTCTTTAATTAAAGCATCGACGATATCTTTGTTAGATGACTCATCAACCTCTTTATTTAATATTTGTTCGGCTCCAGCGATAACCAAGGCAGCAACTTCTTCTCTAAGGCCTTCTTTGGCTTTTGTTATATTTTGCTCTATATCGGCTTCAGCGCTATCTTTTATCTTTTTTTGCTCTTCAATTGCTTGGGTTTTAGCTTCATCAACAATTTGATCTCCCCTTGAACCTGCTTGAGCAATAAGACTAGAAGCTTCAGACTTCGCGTCTTCAACAAGCTTTCTGGATTCTTCATTAGCCTCTTCTAGTTTTCTTTGTGACTGACTAGCAGCTTCCAAGCCTTCAGAAATTTCCTCTTGTCTAGCTTCTAAAATATTTGAAAAACTTGGCCAGAGATATCTGTAAGTAATAAAAATAAATAGGCAAAAAGCTATCAGCTCGGCAAAAAAAGTAGCATTAACGTTCATTTATTATTTTCTTTTATGTAAATAGAAACAACAATCCAACTGCCAACGAGATTACAGGCAATGCATCAATCAATCCCATAGCGATTAATAATTGACCAAACAAGAGCCCTTGTAATTCCGGCTGTCTAGCCAAAGCTTCTATATATTTTGAAGTTAAAGTACCAATCCCGATTCCGGCTCCAAGCGCACCAAGTCCGGTGAGCAAAGCTCCTGCAACCAATCTTAATTCTTCCATTTTTTTCTCCTTTTATTTTGGGCTAGTGTTTCGCACAAGCCAAGTTAATGTAAGCAATGGTCAGCATCATAAAGATATATGCCTGCAAAGCAATTATAAGTATGTGGAAAAGAGCCCACACCAAATTCATAATAAGCCCCGGCAAAAACCAAAGCGTTTGTCCAAAGGACATTAAAAACTGTCCGAACATAATTCCTATTAAGATGAAAATCATTTCTCCGGCAAAAAGATTTCCATAAAGCCTCAAAGCCAGTGCTACGTGCTTTGAAAAATACCCCACCAATTCTATAGGATTAATAAATTCTTTTAAAAAACCTCCAAGGCCATGGTTTGCTATTGTGTAATAAGTTACAAAAAACATCACAACCAAAGCTAACGCTAACGGAGCATTTACATCTGCTGTAGGTAATACCTTAAAATATCCAACATAACTTATGCCCTCGGAATTAACTAAATTAGCTCCAAAAAAGTTCGTCATTTCTACCGGAAGCAAGTCCATTAAGTTCCAAGATAAAATCCAGACGCATGAGGCAAAAGCAAGCGGGCCAATTATTTTTGAAGTTCCATGAAAATTGCTTTTTACCGCGCCACTAATAAACTCAAAAACAAATTCAGCGAAATTTTGGACTTTTCCAGGCACGCCCTTCTTAGCTCCCATCAGAACCAAACCGAAAAAACCAAAAAAGATTAAGCCCAAAAAAGTAGACATGAAAATTGTATCAAGGTGAAAAGACCAAAAACCCATTTCTGAAACCTTGCATGAAGTTTCTTTAAAGATATTTTGCTGATGATATGCAAACCCCCAAGTTTGTGATTTTTCGCACCACCCATATGTTAGGTTCGTTAAGTGGTGACTAATATAATCAGCCGTTGGTGTTAGATTTTCTGTAAGGTTTTTCTCTGCCATAAGTCACTCGGGCAAAGCATTATAGTTAGGTCGGTACTGTCTATTCAAGGGATTAATAGATTTTTTTTTAGCTTATTCTTTTTTTTTGAGAGGGCCTATTATTTGATCTAATTGTTCTAAATTTTTATAGAAAAAAGTTATTTTTCCCGATCCCTTTTTTTGATGCGATATAGTAACCTTTGCACCCAAGATATCTCCTAGTTCGGTTTCTAAATTTACTAAATTAGGGTCTTTTGTTGATTTGGTTTTTGTTCTTTTTTCATCCAGATAAGTTTTAGCTAAATTTTCTGCCTGTCTAGCCGACAAACCAGACTTAACTATTTTTAAAGCAAATTTTTCTTGAATTGCTTCGGGCAATGTTAGTAAAGGTCTAGCATGTCCCATGCTTAAATTACCTGATTCAAGTAATTCCTGAACAGAAGATGTCAGCTGCAAAAGCCTAAGAGAATTAGAAATGGCCGTCCTCGATTTTCCCAAGGAAGCGCCCAAGTCTTCTTGTGTAATATTAAATTCTTTCTGCAACCTCTGAATTCCTTTGGCTTCGTCAAGAGGGTTCAAATCTTCTCTTTGTAAATTTTCTATTAGGCCCATTTTAATTATTTCCTCGTCGGTAAGATCTTTAACGACAACAGGCACTTCCGACAACCCTGCTTTTTTGGAAGCTCTTAATCTTCTCTCTCCAGCTACTAATTCAAAATTTCCTGCAGCAGCTTTTCTTACTATTAAGGGCTGAATCACTCCTTGCGATCTTATTGAAGCTGTGAGTTCTTCAAGGCTTTCTTCTGATATATCTGTTCTGGCTTGAAATCTACTGGGCGATATTTTGCCGACACTTACAAGCGAAGAACTCGTATTCTTTTTTGAGGTGTTTTCTTCACCAAGTAGCGCGCTTAACCCCCTTTTTAATGTTTTGTTTTCTTTTTCACTCATTTAATAAATATTCGTGTTGCTTTCAAATTTATTAATTATTTCCCCTGCCAAAGCCAAATAAGCTAGCGTTCCTTTTGCTTCAGGTTCGTAATAAAGTGCTGGCATTCCAAAACTAGGCGCCTCAGCTAACTTAACATTTCTAGGAATTACTGTGTCACATAGCTGCTCCGAAAAATGTTCCTCAAGCTCTTTAGACACTTCTCTCGAAAGCCTTATTCTAGGATCATACATTGTCCTCAAGATGCCGTTAATTTCAATATTTTCTCCAGTTGCTTCATTTATTTCTTCTAAGGTTTTGCTCATAGACGCCAGGCCTTCCAAAGAATAATATTCGCACTGAAGCGGTATTAAAACTTTTGAAGCTGCTCTTAAAGCACTTACTGAAATCATGCCAAGTGATGGTGGACAGTCGATAACAACATAATCGTATGACGCTTGCATATTTGATAATTTATTTTTTAATAATGAAGTTGGGTTGGGAAGCGAACTTAATTCAATTTCAGCAGATATAAGATCAACACTTGATGGAATTAAATCAAATTTATATTTAGTTTGTTCAATGGCTTTTTCTATTGGAAAGCTGGGAAGCTTCGTTTTTTTCTTCGCCCGTGCCTGATGTTGAGTTTCCTTGAGAATCTAAATCTATCAATAAAACTGTTCTTGAGGCCGCGGATAAAGAAGCAGCAAGGTTTAATGCGGTTGTAGTTTTACCCACACCTCCTTTTTGATTTGCAACTACTAAAGTGATCAACAAAATTACTATATCAGTTTTTTACAGGGGTAATGTTCAAAAATCCTCTATTTTTTCCTAAGATTTTTTGGGCTTCAGAAACAAAAAATTTTGACTCCCAATTAGGGTTTGAAATTAGGCTTGGCTCCGTAACCATCATTATAATTTTTAAATTTTTATTATTTAATTTTGATATTGAATTCAATAGTTTTTCTGGTTCCATTACTGCTCTTGTAATTATTGTTTCTTCGCATATATCCTTCAGGTTTTCAATTCTTTCTTTAAATATTTTTGTGTTTTTTAAGTTCAGCCTAGCCTGAACATGTGTTAGAAAAGATACTTTTTTTTGATTCGGCTCTAATAATCTTATGTTTTTTTCGTCGTCTAGGATTGAAAGAACCATTCCTGGTAATCCTGCCCCGCTACCCACATCTAATAGATTTTTCTCTTTCAAGTGTGGCGCTAGACATGCGCAATCGAGAATGTGTTCGTTTATTGCTTCTAGATTGGCATTTCTTGAAACAAGGTTTCTAGTTTTGTTCCATTTTAGAATAAGTTTTGCATATTCGTTTAATTGGTCTTGCTTTTTTTTTGAAAGCTTTAAATTTGTTTGATCAAACAGACTTTTTAGAGACATTGGCGCTTTTCCAGTTTTGTGTTCTTTTTAAATGCACAAGTAACAACGATATAGTTGCTGGTGTTATTCCTGGAATTCTTTGAGCATGCGCTATGGTTCTTGGTTTCACTTCTAATAACTTTTGTCTAGACTCGTTGGACAAGCCCTTTATATCCTGATAAGAAAGTTGATCCGGTATCAGGGCGTTTTCATTGCTTTTAGCCTTCTCTATTTCTTTTTTTTGACGTGAAATATAGCCCGAATATTTCTCTTCTGTGACAACGTCTAAAGATACTTCCTCTGGCGCTTCTTTAATTTTTAATACAGAACACAATTCTTGATAATCAACTTCTGGCCTTTTTAATGCGTGAAGTGCAGTAATTTTTTGTTCGCTTCGGTTTTTGCTTGTTTCTAATGCTCCTGGAAGATCTTTCTTTTTAATTTTAATTCCTAATAACCTGTGTTTTTCATCCTTAATGGCATTCATTTTATTTTGAAATATTTCCCATCTTTTTTCATCGATAAGGCCTATTTTTTTTGCTATTGGTGTAAGTCTTTGATCTGCATTATCCTCTCTAAGCAGGAGCCTGTGTTCAGCTCTACTAGTAAACATTCTATAAGGTTCTTTTGTTCCTAAAGTTACTAAATCATCTATTAAGACTCCTATGTAACTTTCATTTCTTGCAGATATCCAAGGATCTTTATCATCAAGAGATAAACAAGCATTTATTGCGGCCACTAAACCTTGTGCCGCTGCTTCTTCGTAACCAGTGGTCCCATTTATTTGCCCAGCAAAATATAAATTTTCTATTTTTTTTGTTTCCAAAGTATGTTTCAGCTCTCTTGGGTCAAAAAAATCATATTCAACGGCGTAGCCTAATTGTTCTATTTTTGCTTTTTCGAAGCCTGGAATTGAAGAAATCATTTTCTCTTGTATTTCTGCTGGCATGCTTGTCGAGATTCCATTGGGGTAAACTAAGTTTGAATTCAAGCCTTCGGGTTCAATAAAAATTTGGTGAGAGGATTTATCAGAAAATCTGAAAATTTTATCTTCAATAGAAGGGCAATATCTCGGTCCTACTCCTTCTATTTTTCCAGAAAACATGGGGGACTTATCTATTCCTTTTCTTATATATTCATGTGTTTCTTGTGTGGTTCTAGTTAAAAAACAGCTTAATTGTTTCGGGTGAATATCAGATGAATTGATGAAAGACATAGTGGGTCTTGGAACATCGCCACACTGCTCGATGGTTTTGGTCCAGTCGATAGAATTAATATTTAGCCTTGGTGGAGTTCCCGTTTTCAATCTGCCCGTTTTCAGATCTAATTCAGATAAAAAATTTGCTAAATTTTTTGAGGGTTTTTCACCTATCCTGCCACCTTCTGATGTATCTTCACCTGTAAATAACTTCCCGTTTAAAAAAGTTCCGGCAGTTAAAATTACCTTATCAGACCTTAGCTCTTTTTTATTTTTTAGAATAACCCCATTAACTTTGTAATTTTTTATAAGTAGTTCATAAACTTCAGACTCCTCTAAAGTTAGTAAGTGCTCACTTTTTATTAATCTACTCACAGAATCAGCATATAACTTTCTATCTGACTGTGCTCTAGTAGCTCTTACAGCCGGACCCTTTGAAGCATTAAGAACTCTAAAATGAATACCTGCTCTATCTGCGCTTACCGCCATTAGGCCGCCCATGGCATCTATTTCTTTCACCAAATGACTCTTTCCTATTCCACCTATCGCAGGGTTGCAAGACATTTTTCCAATGTCTTTTTTTGACTGGGTTATTAAGCAAACTTTTTTCCCATATCTAGCGCATGCAAAAGCAGCTTCGGTCCCCGCATGCCCGCCTCCAATTACAATAATGTCGAACTTATTCATTTCCATATTAATTATATTGTTTATTAATTTATATATTTATTTATATTGTTGTTGTTATTGTTATGTAAATGGAAACTTGTTAATAACTTTTCAAACGCAACTATAAATTAGATCTCGCGAATTAAAAACCTTGTTGGTAATAATAAGAATCAATTGTGTAAAAAATGTTATTTCTTGTTAGTAAAAAAAATCATTAAAAAAAATTGATAATTAACAAACAAAGAATAAACACTTTGAACACATGTTATTTACCAATGCAAAAAGAAGAAAAAATTTCCCCTAATAAATCATCAGATGAATAAGGATTCATAATTAGACCTAAAAAATCGCTTGCAATTCTTAAGTGTTCAGCGGCGAGCTCAACCGATCCATTAGAACAGGAAAAAGCCAAGTCTATAAGTGCGTTTCTTAATTCTTCCAAGTTTTTATTATATTTAGCCGATATACATAAATGTTTCTTATCAGCTTTTTTTAAAAGATCTAATTTATTAATGACCTTTAAAACTTTTGATTTCTCAGGGTAAACCATTTCATATTCCATGTTTTCAGGATCTACAAGCTCAATGATTATATTAGCTTGGTTTAAAGCTTTTTTAGCCAGATCAATTCCTATTTTTTCAATAGTTCCTTCTTGGTTGTCGCTTAAGCCAGCAGTATCGATAAAATCAAAGATAAAACCTTGAATTTTAACGGATTTTTGAAGAAGATCCCTTGTAGTTCCTGGAATTTCAGAGACAATAGAAACATCATCTTTAGCTAGTATATTCATTAAAGTGGACTTCCCTGCGTTTTCGGGCCCTGTAATTACAACTTTGACCCCTTCATTTACGAAAACAGCCTCTTCTATCTTGTGGATAAAATCTTTGAAATATACATTAAAATCGTTTATCTCCGTCTTAGTTGAAGATATGTTGATTTCTGTATCTTGATCATTAAAATCAATTTCTCCTTCAATCTTTGTCCTAATTTTCTTTAACTTAAGTACCGCTTCATTCAGCTCTTTTTCAAAGTCTCCTGAAAGAGATTTGCTGATAGCCTTTAGTTTTTCGAAAGACTCAGCAGTTATTAGATCAGCAATTGTTTCTGCTTCAACAAGGCTGATTTTTTCATTTAAATAAGAGCGCATGGTAAATTCTCCAGGTTCGGCATTTCTGCAACCAAGGTCATTTAATTTGGAGATTATAAGCTCAACAATAAGAGGGTTTCCGTGACATGATATCTCTATAACGTCTTCTCCAGTATAAGAGTTTGGAGCAATAAAAGAAGTAAGTACACACTTTTCTTTAAAACCCTCTTTTAATTGTATTTCACATAAAGCGACTTCTTTATGAGATATTTCGTAACCTGATATATTTTTAAATAGCTCTGAACAACCTTTTCCTGAAACCCTAATACAAGAAACTGCCCCGGAGCCTGGCGGTGAGGAACAAGCAACTATTGTGTCTTCTGTATTTATCAACTATTAAACGGTAAGCTTTGCTTTTTTGGGGCCATGCATAACCATTTGAACTGCAGAAACCAAAGAATTAAGAAACCAGTAAAGTACGAGCCCAGCAGGAAATAATGCAAATAAAACCCCAAAAATTAAAGGCATATATTTGAAGACATTTGCTTGGATTGGATCTGCGCCAACCGGTTGTGGTTGAAGTTGCTGCATTCCCCACATTGCTGCCATGTTAAGAATAGGTAAAATAAACAAAGGGTCTCTTGCCGACAAATCAGTAATCCAGAATAAAAAGGGAGCGTATCTTAGCTCTACTGTCTCTATCAACACCCAATAAAAAGCTAAAAAGAAAGGCATTTGCATTAGCATGGGCAAACACCCGAGAGCCGGATTAACTTTTTCTTTTTTGTAAAGATCCATCATTGCTTTGGACAATGCCTGTCTGTCATCTGAGTATCTTTCTTGAATTTCTTGCATTTTAGGCTGGACAGCTCTCATTTTTCCCATATTTCTATAAGAAACCATAGATAAAGGCCATAATAGGACTTTAATTAGTATTGTGACTAATACAATAGACCAGCCCCAATTACCTGTAAGATTGTGGAAAAAGGACATTGCTGAATACATTGGTTGTCCTATCCACCACAACCATCCATAGTCAACAGCCAAGTCAAGCTCTGGATGTGCTTTTTGAAGTTCTTTTTTAATTTTAGGACCAAAGTAAACCTTTTGATTGAAAGACGCTTCTCTGTTTGGCGCAATAGAATTTGTTTCGCCAACCAGACCTATTGAAAAGACATCAGATTTTGTGCTTTTTCTTGCCTGAAAAATAAAATTTGTTCCTTCTTCAGGCACTATCGCGCTAATAAAATAGTGCTCTAACATTGAAGCCCATCCCTTCGTTGATAGCTCCCTAAAATTGTCCTCACTTAAATCTGAAAAGGAAATTTTATTGTAGTTATCACTAGAGGTTTGGAAAGCAGGCCCTAGGTATGCAAAGCTGGCGGGATTAAAAATAGAATTTTCGTCTGCATTTAAATCAACATTTGATCTGTCAATTTTAGAGAAGGGCGCAAGAGTAACTTCAGATGCCGAAACATTCAAAACACTGTCTGTAACAGAGACGAAGTAATCGTCATTTTTATAACTAATAATCTTTTTGAATAGTAAGTTTTTCTCTGTCTTTTCTAGGACAACAAAAGTTTTGTTATCAGATGTATATGCTTCTTTAACTGAAAAAAAGTTTTTGTCTGGATTAAGTTCTTTGTTTAAAAATTCGAAACCACTCGTATGAGAATATTTTTCAGGACCGCATTTATTAAACAGAATTTTTTTCCCTTTTGAATCAATTTCGACTGGGTAGTTCTTTAAAGTTGTTTTTACTATTTCACCTTTTTTTAAATCTATATCTAGAGACCAATAAGGAGATTCAAGTGTTTTTATATTGTTTGCAGCGCAAACATTATCAATAGCCTTAATATTAGATAAGTCTTCATTAAAAGGAGTAGTTTCCTCAAAACCTATTGGTTCATTTATAAGTGGGCGCTCACTATCAATAGATATACTGTTTTCTGTTGAATTTCCGTTTGGTGGATCCCACCTTATTAATAAAAAATAAGAGAAAATTAATATTGAAAACATTAAAAAATATCTTTGAAAATTTTCCATTATTCTTTCTTTCCTGGCACTGGATCAAATCCTTTGCCCCCCCAGGGGTGACACTTAGAAATTCTTTTAACACCCAGTATAGTCCCTTTAATTGGTCCATGTATTTTTAAACTTTCTATAAAATATTCACTACAAGTTGGGTGATATCTACAGTTGTTTCCGATTAACGGACTAATGAAGATTTGATAAAATCTTATAATTGATATCAAGAATTTTGATGTTAAGTTGATAATTTTATTTTTCATTCTAATGAACATTTAGAAACAGAATTTTATCTTTCTTTTAAGCTCAGTTAAATTTTTTTTTGCGATGTTATTATTTGATTAAAATTTTTCTTAATTAAATAAACTAATTATTTTCGTAATTTAAAATCTTTAATACTCTTTATGAAGATTTTCTTACACCATTTTTAATATCGGAAAAAAAGTTTATAAACAAAATTCAATTTTTGTTTTAAGGTCTGTTAAGTTTTCTTTAACTTTAGTTTTATCAAAGTTAACAATTTTTTTCTTAACTAAAAAAATAATATTAAATCCCTTTTCTGCGTTTATAGTTTTAAGCATTTCTTTAGCTGATCTTTTTGCATAATTTCTGTTAACGGCAAGGGGGATATTCTTCTTTGGAAATATGAAGCCATAATTAATTTCTTTTTTGGTCTTTAAAGTTAAGAGAACAGAAAACGGGCCAGAAGAGATGTTTAGATTGTTGTTCGAAAAGACCAGATCAAAATCAGACTTATTTTTTAAAGAATCCAACTTCAAAGGATTAGACGGTAAGGGATTTACGTCCTTTTGCTCTTCTATTTTTTAAAACTGATTGTCCGCCTAAAGATGAAGACCTTTTTCTATATCCATGAGTTCTTTTTCTTTTAATTTTGCTAGGCTGATAGGTTCTTTTCATGATTCAAGTAATTAAGAAATGCAGATAATATATAGTTTGAAAAAAAAATCAATTAAAATAAGTTATCTACAATTTATCCACAATTTATAAAATGGATATCCTGTGGATAAGTTTATATAAAAGTAATAATATTAATTAAATATCTTTTTAGGAGAAAGATTTTGCAAATTTGGAATAAATGCAAGAAAAGTTTTGAAAATAGCTTGTCCTCTGATCAATATGCCACATGGATTAACCCTTTAGAACTTGTAGAGGCGGATAAAGTCAATGGTTTGAGATCATTCTATGTATTGGCGCCAAATGATTTTATTAAGGAATATATAAGGACAAACTTAGACGAGGAATTCAGAAAATATCTATCAAAAGCAGCAGGTTTAAAGGAATTTTCGCTGACTTACGAACTTGAAAATACATATAACTTATTGAATATAAAGGAAAAAAATAATAAAAAAGCTTCCTTATTCTCTAATAAAGAAAATTCTTTAATTTCAAATTTCACTTTTGAAACGTTTGTAGAAGGTAAGTCAAATAATGTTGCACTTGCAGCTGCTAAACAAATTGCAGATATGCCTGATGGGGCTTACAACCCATTATTTATTTATGGAGGCGTTGGTTTAGGAAAAACACATTTAATGCACGCAGTAGGAAATAAATTGCAGGAAGATGACCCTTCAAAAAAAATTGTTTATGTACATTCCGAAAGATTTGTGGGCGATATGGTTAAGTCTCTTCAACTAGGGGCTATAAATGAGTTTAAAAATTTTTACAGAACTGTTGATGCCCTATTAATTGATGATATTCAGTTTTTTGCGGGCAAAGAGCAGTCACAAGAAGAATTATTTCATACCTTCAATTCTTTACTGGAAAAAGGAAGTCAGATGATACTTACTTGCGATAAGTATCCTAAAGAAATAGAAGGATTAGAGGATAGATTAAAATCGAGATTAGGGTGGGGCTTGCCTGTTGTCATAGAGCCGCCTGAATTAGAAACAAGAGTTGCAATACTCCTAAGCAAAGCAATGACCATGGATCATGAGCTCAATGAAGAGTCTGCTTTTTTTATAGCCCAAAAAGTAAGATCGAACGTAAGAGAGCTAGAGGGCGCCCTAAAAAGAGTAATTGCAAATTCGAACTTTACAGGAAGACCAATAACTATTGAATTAATAAAAGATTCTTTAAAAGATCTTTTGGCCATACAAGCAAGGCAGGTAAGTGTAGAAAATATTCAAAAAACTACAGCCGACTACTACAACATAAAAATAAGTGACATCCTCTCCAAAAGACGAAGCAGATCTGTAGCCAGACCAAGACAAATGGCTATGTTTTTATCAAAAGAGCTAACAAACTATAGTTTACCTGAAATAGGTGAGTCCTTTGGTGGAAGAGATCACACAACCGTTATACATGCTTGTAAAAAAATAAATGAGCTTAGGTCGTTTAACCTGGATATAGAAGAAGATTATAGAAAGCTTTTAAGAATTTTAACTATATAATATAAAGATGAAGTTCACCACAGAAAAAGCACAAATAGTTGATTCACTGCAAAATGCTGCGGCTGTAGCTGAAAGACGCCAAACTATACCTATTTTGGCAAATTTAAGGTTAAAAACAGTAAATGGAAAACTGGAAGTTACCGCAACGGATTTAGAAATACAAATCAAAACTTTTTCTGATTTAATTGAAATTCAAGAAGAGGGAGAAACTACAGTTTCTGCAAGAAAAATGTCTGAATTGTGTAGGTCCTTGCCAGAAGGAGAACGTGTTATGTTTTCTCTGTCGAACGGTAAATTGACTGTTAGTTCTAGTAATTTTAATGCTGATTTCGCAACAATTTCTTCAGACGATTTTCCTGAAATAGAAATTAATGAAGAGCAGACACCAGTTGTGGTTGAGTCTAGTGTTTTAAAGCGACTATTGTCTAAAACATCATTTTCTATGGCTTCACAAGATGTGAGATATTATTTAAATGGCATGCTTTTAGAGATAGAAGGAAATAAGATAAATGGAGTAGCAACTGATGGGCATAGATTAGCACTTTCTTCAACAACAACAAATGCTGTTGATTTAGATGTAAGAAACATACTTCCAAGAAAAGCAGTTTTAGAGCTATCAAAACTTCTCTCACCGAATGAGGGGAATGTAGAGCTCCTAATAGGCGCCTCTTATATAGATGTCCGCTCTGAAAATCTTAGTTTTTCAAGCAAATTAATTGATGGAAAGTATCCAGACTATAATAAAGTTTTTCCAACTGGGGAGCCGCTGCCTTTGGAAATAAGTAAAGAAATTCTTCAATCTGCGCTCTCTCGAGCATCTGTTTTGTCAAATGAAAAATACAGAGGAGTAAGGTTCCAATTATCTAAGGATAAACTTAAACTTACAGCTAACAACCCAGAACAAGAATCAGCTGAAGAAGAAGTAGATGTGATCTATAATGGCTCTGAACTTGAAGTTGGATTCAATATAGGATATTTACTAGATGTTCTAAACTCTATAGACAGTGAAACTGTTTCTTTTGAATTCTACGGCGAAGATTCTAGCTGCATTATCAAGGAACAAAATTCTGAAGATGACGTTTATGTCATTATGCCAATGAGGCTGTAATGCCTCTTCAGAGGCTTCACCTAAAGAACTTTAGGCTTTTTCAGGATAAAACTTTCACGTTCTCTGATGGAATAAATATCATATTAGGTGAAAATGGTTCAGGAAAAACAACAGTTTTAGAATCCTTAAATATTTTGTTAACTGGAAATTCTTTTAGATCAAAGGAAACAAAAGAATGTATTCATTCTGACAAAGAATTTTATAATTTATCTTCAAGGGGTATTGTTAAGGGCAAAGACCTTTCTTTTGTTGTTGAAAATCATCTTAATAAAAGGTTGTTCTCAAAAAGAACGTTAGGTGGGCTGCCTGTGAAAAAGGGAGAGATATATTTTGTGCAGGTTGTGCTTGCGAAAAACCTTAAAATGATAGATGGAGAGCCAGATATCAGAAGGGAGTTTTTTAACGAACTTATGTTCCACGTGAAACCTGAGACAAAAAAATTGCATAATGCTTATCAAAAGGCCCTTAAACAAAGGAATAAGTCGTTAAAGAAAAGGCTTTCTAGTTCAGAGGTTTCCTTGTGGAGCAAGAAATTATCGGCATTAGGTTTAAAACTCAGCCTAGAGCAATATAACTTTTTTAAGGTTTTTAAAGCACACACCTTAGAATCAATGGAGAAAAATGTTTTGAATGGCTCTTTTAATTACCTTGATAAATTAAGTTTAACTTTTTCGAAAGGGTGGGAGCGTTCAAAGAAACTAGAAGAATCTTTGTTGGAATGTCTTGAGAGGGATATGGCGTTGGGCTACACATCAAAAGGGCCTCATAGAATGGATTTTACATTTTCTGTAAAAAATAAAAGAGCTTCCTCAAATCTTTCCCGAGGCCAACTTAAGATATTGATTTTGTTAGTTTTTTTATCCAGCATTCAGCTTTTAAAAGACTTAGTAGATACTGAAACTCTTCTTATGATAGATGACCTAGGATCTGAACTTGATTTGAACAACTTAACATCTATAGTCATGAAGATTCTTGAATCAGACAATCAAATAATCTTAACAGGGATTGAAGGCGAGGAGATGCATAAATCTTTTAAAAAAATGACAAACTTTACACAGATTAATGTTTAATTATGTATTAAAATATACTTATGCCAACCAAGAAAAAATCTTCTGCATCAAAATCACCTAAATCCACCAAAACGCCACAAAAAAAAGCTACAAAAAAAACTGAAGCCGAGTCTTATGATTCCTCCAGCATAACGGTTCTTAAAGGTCTCGAGGCCGTCAAAAAAAGGCCAGGAATGTATATTGGTGATACAGATGATGGAACGGGTTTACATCATATGGTTTACGAGATAGTTGATAATTCAATTGATGAGGCACTGGCTGGACATTGTGATGAGATAACCGTAAAAATCTTGTCAGATGATTGCGTCTCTGTTTTGGATAATGGACGGGGTATTCCAACTGATATGCACGAGGAAGGCGTGTCTGCAGCCGAGGTAATCATGACGAAACTACATGCCGGTGGAAAGTTTGATGATAATTCCTATAAAGTCTCAGGAGGCTTGCATGGAGTTGGTGTCTCGGTTGTTAATGCCTTGTCTGAAGACTTAAAGCTAACTATTTACAGAGGTGGCAAAATACATGAACAAGAATATGCGGATGGTGCTCCAAAAGGAAAATTAAAGGTAACAGGAAAAACTGACAAAACAGGAACTGAAGTTACTTTCGTTCCATCGCCTACTACTTTTTCAGATATTAATTTTCAGTACGATGTTCTAGAAACAAAACTTCGAGAACTCTCCTATCTCAATGCAGGTCTTAAAATTAACTTAATTGATGAGAGAAATTCTAAGAAAAAGGAATTTTTTCACAAAGGCGGACTAGCAGAATTTGTATCATTTTTGAATACAAAAAGAACAACTGTCAATTCTGTATTTCATTTTGTAAAGGAAGCAGCAGACGGTATTACCATTGAGGTTTCACTTCAATGGAATGATGGCTATCAAGAAAACATTCAGTGCTATACAAATAACATTAAGCAAAGAGACGGTGGTACCCACTTGGTAGGATTCAGGACAGCCTTAACAAGGACACTGAACAACTACATGGAAAAGGAGGGGATGAATAAAGAGAAGGTATCCACCTCAGGCGATGATGCCAGAGAAGGTTTGGTTGCTGTTGTCTCTGTTAAAGTGCCCGATCCAAAGTTTTCCTCACAAACCAAAGATAAATTAGTTTCCTCAGAGGTAAGACCAGCAGTTGAGCAAGAAACTTACAAAGCCTTAACAGAATATCTCTTGGAGAATCCTGCAGAGGCAAAGC
>LULJ01000311.1_pt1 | contig 22492 bp, 24 predicted proteins | sample 728171 | NCBI WGS metagenome assembly LULJ01 (sample SAMN03860292, study PRJNA289734) | marine metagenome | biome: seawater column; feature: ocean; material: water; isolation source: Red Sea water column Station 169 - depth 25m | place: Saudi Arabia: Red Sea | collected 2011-10-15 | depth 25 m
AGTTTAATGTTGATTTTGTTATTACTAAGAAATTTAATCGTAAATTTTCAAAAACAAAATCAATTTCATTTATTAAAGACACTTTAGATAGGAAACTTAGTCCTAAGTTTATTTTTGTGAGTAATAATTTTAGATTTGGAAATAAAAGAGAAGGAAATGTAAAACAATTAATTAATCATGAGAAATTATATAATTATAAAATTGTTAAACCACAACCTCTAATAATTAAAAAAAAAATTGTTTCATCTTCTCTGATAAGAAAATATTTACAAAATGGAAAACTTAAGGATGCAAACAAACTTTTAAAAAGAAACTGGTCCATCGATGGAAAGGTTCAAAAGGGTAAACAGTTAGGGAAAAAGATTGGTTTTCCAACGGCTAACATTGATATCAATGATTACGTTTTGGCCAAACCTGGTGTTTATGGTGTTAAAGCCAGAAAAACGAATAGATCAAATTATATTACAGGCATAGCAAATTTAGGATATAGACCCACATTTAATGGAAAGAAAATACTATTAGAGGTTCATTTATTTAATTTTTCTGGAAATTTATATAATAAGTATTTAAGAGTTGAATTCTTGAAATTTATAAGAGAAGAAAAAAAATTCAAAAATGTAGAACAATTAAAGAAACAAATTAATGTCGATCTTTTAATTGCAAAAAAAATAAAATGAATAAAAGTCAAATAAATTTACCTAAAACAGCTTTTTCAATGAAGGCAAATTTACCGATAAGAGAGCCAGAAATATTGGAACTTTGGAAAAAAATTGACCTTTACAAAGAATTAAGAAACTCGAGAAAAGGAAAAGAAAAATTTGTTTTACACGATGGTCCTCCATATGCAAATGGAAATATTCATATGGGTACTGCTTTGAACAAAATATTAAAAGATATCATTGTGAAGTTCCATCAAATGGACGGTAAAGACTCTGTTTATGTGCCAGGTTGGGATTGCCATGGTTTACCTATTGAGTGGAAAATTGAAGAACAATATAAAAAAAATAAAAAAAATAAAAATGATGTTCCAATTGTAGAATTTAGAAAGGAATGCCGAACGTTTGCAGAAAAATGGATAGAGGTTCATAAAGACCAGTTTAAAAGACTGGGTGTTGTTGGTGACTGGGAAAATTATTATTCAACAATGAGTTATGATGCAGAAGCACAAATAGTAAGAGAGTTAGGCAAATTTTTAAAAGAGGGAAGTCTTTATAGAGGATTTAAACCAGTTTTATGGTCAACAGTAGAAAAGACAGCTTTAGCTGATGCTGAAGTTGAATACCAAGATCATAAATCTGATACAATTTATGCTTGCTTTCCAGTAAAATCATCAAAAATCAAAGAGCTTAATAATAGTGATATTGTAATATGGACAACCACTCCTTGGACTATACCAGCTAATAAGGCTCTAGCTTACAACGAAAGCTTAGATTATTTGGTAATTCAAATAAGTGATGAGGGAAATTTTAAAGATAAAAAGATCATTATTGCAGAAGCATTATTAGACTCGGTTTTAAAAAATTGTGAGTTAAAAGAATTTAAAAGTCTAAAAAAATTTAAAGGTAAAGATTTAAAGGACACTATCTGCAAGCATCCATTTGTTAATTTGGGTTATGACTACGATATTCCAATGTTAGAAGCTCGTTTTGTTACAACTGAGCAAGGAACAGGAATTGTTCATTGTGCACCAAGTCATGGACCTGATGATTTTAATCTTTGTTTAAAGAATGGAATAAAAGCTATTGAGACAGTCGATGATGATGGAAAATATACAAAAAATGTTTCATTATTTGAAGGTTTACATATTTTTAAGGCCAATCCAATTGTTATTGAAAAATTAAAAGATCAAAATAAACTTCTTTCGAATGGTGAATTAGTACATTCGTACCCTCATTCTTGGCGATCAAAAGCGCCTTTAGTTCATAGGGCAACACCACAATGGTTTATTTCTATGGAAAGTCATAAACTAAGAAGTAAAGCTTTAAAAGCAATTGATGATACAACTTTTTACCCAAGTAAAGGCAAAGAAAGATTAAAATCAATGATTGAGACAAGACCAGATTGGTGTGTGTCAAGACAGAGAGTTTGGGGTGTACCTCTTCCAATTTTTGTAAATAAAAAATCTAATGAAATCTTGATAGATGATGAGGTATTTGAAAATATTGCAAAAATTTATGAGAAAGAGGGTTCGGATTGTTGGTTTAAAGATGATCCACAAAAATTTTTAGGTAACAAATATAAAGCAGAAGATTTTGAAAAGCTCAGCGACATCGTTGAAGTTTGGTTTGATAGTGGATCAACTCACTCTTTTGTTCTAGAGAAAAGAAAAGATCTTAAGTGGCCTGCATCAATGTATTTGGAGGGTTCGGATCAGCATAGAGGTTGGTTTCACTCTTCTTTATTAGAGTCGTGTGGAACAAGAGGCAGAGCACCTTTCGAGTCTATACTATCACATGGGTTTGTTGTAGATGGAAAGGGTCTTAAAATGTCAAAATCTCTTGGAAATGTAATTGCACCAGAGGACATTTTGAAAAAGTATGGTGCTGATATTTTAAGGATTTGGGTTGCAGCATCAAATTATGCAGAAGACTTAAGAATAGATTATTCAATATTAGATCAGCATTCGGAGTCTTATCGTAAAATAAGAAACACATTCAGATATTTACTAGGAAATATAAACGATAAATTTGAGGATGTTAATTTTGATGAAATTGATATCGAAAGCTTGCCTGAACTAGAAAAGTTTATATTAAACAAGATATATATATTAAATCAAAAATTTGAAACTTGTTTTCATAAATACGATTTTCATAATCTTTATAAAGAATTGTTAAGTTTTTGCACAGTGGACTTATCAGCATTTTATTTCGATATTAGAAAGGACACTTTATATTGTGATCCAATTAATTCTGAGAAAAGAAAGTCATGTGTTACTGTTTTAAATATTCTGCTGAAATCTTTACTTAGATGGTTCGCTCCTATTTTATCTTTCACCACTGAAGAAATTTATCAGCTAATATCAAAGAACAGTAAAAGCATTCATTTAGAAAAATTTTTAAAATTTCCAGGAAAATTCAAAAATGATAAATTGGCTGAGAAATGGTCTCAATTAATGAAAATAAGAGATATATGCAACATAAGCATTGAAGAAAAAAGAGCTAGTAAAGAAATTGGTTCAAGTCTAGAGGCAGATCTTAATATTCAACTTAATCAAAAATATAAGGATATAGTTGGGAGTATGGATTTATCAGAGTTATGTATAGTTTCTAAAGCCAATGTTAATTTTGATAATCAATTAGATATTTTAGTTGTGACAAAAAAAGCGTCTGGAAATAAATGTTCTATTTGTTGGAAGATAAGAAAAGATCCATGCGAGAGGCATCCAAAATGTCAAATAACATAAATAAAAATTTTTTCATAAATTCTTTTATTATCTTTAGTATCTTTTGTCTTGATAGATTATCAAAAATTTATGTAATAAGTTTTCACGAGAAAAATTATGGATCGGATTTATATAATTCTAAATTTCTTAATATAAGTTTAATATGGAATGAAGGCATAGCTTTTGGTTTATTTTCTTTTACTGATAAATTTTTTTATCATATTTTAAGTTTTCTCATAGGAGTAGTAATATTGATTATTCTAGTAATGCTTAATAGAAGTGAAGGACTAAAAAAATATTCTCTTTTAATGATATTAGGTGGGGCTTTAGGTAATTTTTATGATCGAATTATTTTTGAGGCTGTACCAGATTTCATAGATTTTCATGTAGAAAATTTTCATTGGTTTATTTTTAATGTATCAGATATATTTATTTGTTTAGGTGTTATATTTATGATTATTTTAGAAATTGTTTCTAACAAGAAAGAGTCTTTAAAATGAAAAAAATTAAATTAATGTTGTTTTTGACAATAGTATTTTTTAATTTTCAAAGTTGTCAGACTGTCAAAGAAGGATTCACATCTCAAAAAAAAAAGAGTACAGATGAATTTTTAGTAGAAAAAAAATCTCCTTTAGTTATGCCACCAGATTTTAATGAGTTACCATTACCCAAAATATCTGAAAATATTGAGGAAGAAGAAAATGAGTCTGGAAATAATATTGAAAAATTAATATCAAACAACAATTCTACAGAAAGTTCCGGGGCACAAGATAAAAATTTTGAAAATCAAATTATAGAAAAAATTAATCAAAATTGATGATTACTAATGGCATAATTTTTAAAAATTTTCTCATAAAAAAAAAATTTAAACAAGTATCTAAAGATTTAAATTATATTCTAAAAAAAAAAAATCAAGTTATTCAATCCTTAAGTGGCAATTATAAGAATAGTTTTGAAATTAAAAAATTAAGTAAATATAAAAAGTTTCAACATTTTAGAGTGATAGGTATGGGAGGATCTTCTTTGGGTACCCAGGCTATCTATGATTTTTTAAGGAAAAAAATAAAAAAAAATTTTACTTTTGTGAACGATTTAGATGTGAGCAATAAAAATAAAAAAAATAAAAATTGTTTAAATCTAGTAGTGTCTAAATCAGGGGAAACCTTAGAAACTATAGTAAACACCAATCTCATTATAAATAAACAAGATAAAAATTTAATTATAACAGAAAATAAAAATAACTATCTTTATAAATTAGCTCAAAAATTAAAAGCTGAAGTGATACATCACAATAATTTTATTGGTGGAAGATATTCAGTTTTATCTGAAACAGGAATGTTACCTGCAGAGTTAATGGGTTTGGACTCGAAAAAGTTTAGACAATTAAATAGTTTAGTTAAAAACAAAAGATATTTAAATGCTTTAATCTCTAACGTTAGTTCAACTATTTTTTTTCTAAAAAAGAAAAAACATAATTCAATTATCATAAATTATGACAAAAAATCTGAAAACTTATTTTATTGGTATCAGCAACTAATAGCGGAAAGCTTAGGTAAAAAGAAAAAAGGTTTAATGCCCATTGTTTCCAACATGCCAAAAGATAATCATAGTGTAATGCAACTTTATTTGGATGGCTTTACAAATAATTTTTTTACATTTTTTTTCGTTCATGAGAAAGACTCACAAAAAATTATAAATAAAGATATTCTTAGCTCAAAAAAATTTCTTAAAAATAAAAGATTATTAGATATGACATATGCTCAAAAACAAGCAACTGAGAATGTTTTTAGAAGAAAAGGAATACCTTTTAGAAGTTTTGAGGTATTAAAGAGAGATGAAAAAACACTTGGAGAACTATTTAATTTTTTTATATTAGAAACAATTTTATTAGGTAACGCTATTAAAGTAGATCCATATGATCAACCAGCTGTGGAATTAATTAAAAAAGAAACTAAAAAAATTTTAGTTTAAATTGCCGAATGAAATCTTTGAAATACCATAGGTTTTTTCTTCTAAAATACGAAAATTTTTTGAATATTTCTCTTTTACGTTTTTATTTCTGTGAGTAATTATTATTCCACTTTTGCTTAGAAGGTTTATTTCAAAAATCTTGTCAATTAATTCTGATATATTCTTATCCTTATATGGTGGATCTAAAAATATGATATCATAATTACTTTTTGCTAACTTAAGCCCAGAAAATATATTTTGTTCTATTATCTCATATTTTTTATCCAATTTAAGATTTGATAAGTTTTTCTTTAGTATGGGTAGAACACCATTATAATTTTCAACAAAAGTGACGTATTTCGCATCATTCGACAAACATTCAATTCCAAATGATCCAACGCCTGCGAACAAATCTAAAACTACTGAATTTTTAATTTCAACGTTAAACTTGTTGGAATGTTTAAGAATATTGAAAATCGACTCTTTTGTTAGATCTTTAAGCGGTCTAGTTTTAATATCATTGGGTGTTAATATTTTTCTGCCTTTAAAATTTCCAGATATAATCCTCATTTATTTATTACTTTATAACCAATATCTTTACGATAAAAACCACCAGTCCAATTTAATTTTGTTAAATATTTATTTATATTTTCTCTAGCTTTTAAGAATTCATCTGATAGTGAAATAAAATTTAATACTCTTCCACCAACGGAGAAAAATTTTCCTCCTTCTTCAATAGTTCCTGCATGAAACATGAAATCTTGTGAATTTAGTTCAATTTTATTCAGATTTTTTATTTCAACATTTTTTTCGTATTTTTCTGGATAACCTTTTGAGCATAATACAACACACAAACTTTTTTTATTATTCCAATTTATTTTTATTTCTTTCAAATTTTGATTGCAACAAGCTAAGAATATCTCAAATAAATCTGTATTTAATTTCGGAAGAATTGTTTGACACTCTGGATCTCCCATTCTTACATTATATTCGATAAGGTAGGGTTCATTATCGATGATCATTAATCCTGCGTATAAGAAACCTCTATATTCTGTTCCAAGATCCTTTAATGCTCTTAAGGTCGGGTTTATAATTTTATTTAATATTTTTTTTTCCAATTCTTCTTCTATCAATCTAGAGGGAGAATAAGCACCCATGCCACCTGTATTTTTCCCTTTATCACCCTCCAAAACTCTTTTATGATCTTGAGCTGTTCCGAAGTTTTGAATTGAAATTCCATCACTAATTATAAAAAAACTCATTTCTTCACCTTTCAAGAATTCTTCAATTAAAACGTTATTCGTTTTACCAAACTTCCCTTCAAAAATTTCCTTTACTGCTTTTGAAGACTCTTCAAAATTATCACAAATGTAAACTCCTTTTCCTGAGGCTAAATTATCAGCTTTGATAACTATTGGATGACTAGACTTCTTTAAAAAGTTGTTGGCATCATCAATTTTATGGAATACTCCAAATTTTGCTGAAGGAATATTATATTTTTCACAAATCTTTTTTGTAAAAATCTTGGAGCCCTCAAGCTGAGACGCTAATTTGTTTGGACCAAAAACTTTAATCTTAAATTTTTCTAAGTAATCTACAAGACCATCTACAAGTGGTTTTTCAGGTCCAACCACGACTAATTCAATTTTATTCTTTAAGATATAGTCTTTAAATATTTTAAAATCATTTGTATCTATATTTACATTGTTTGCTATTTTGAGAGTTCCGGCGTTTCCAGGGAAACAATAGATTTTATTTACTTTTTTTGAGCGCTTTAGAAGTTCACATATTGCGTGTTCTCTGCCACCACTTCCTATTACACCTACGATCATGTATAAGTATATAAACTAAAAATGAGTAAAAAATTAGCAAAAATAAAATATTTACCAAATAATTTTCAAGTTGTCGAACCAGGCGATCATGTTATCTGCGCAGTTTCTGGTAAATCTATTAGTTTAGAAAATTTAAATTATTGGAATGTTGATTTACAAGAGCCTTATTATTCATATGTTGAAGCAAATAAAAAAAGAGAAAAAATAGAAAAAAAATAATTTATTTCCATCGATTATGAGACCAAATCCAATAATTTGGTTTTTTCAATATCATATTTTCAAGTAATTTGTTGAGTTCGTTTGTAATCTCCTCAACTGATTTGTTTTCCTCAAAATTAATGGGCTTATTAATAGTCATTCTAAATTTAATACCATCAAATCTCTCAATAAAAATTGGTACTACTGGCATTCTGTATTTTTTTACCAATTGAGCAGGAATAGTTGTGGTGGAGGCTTTTTCACTAAAAAAATTTGAATGTATTCCTTCAGAAACTCTTTGATCGATCATTAGTGCAGTCGAAAACCCATCTTTTATTAATTTAACTAGTTTTTTGGTTCCTCCAATTCCCTTTTTAATTTGAAATTTACAAATATGATCTCTTCTTATTTTCTCCATTATTTTATTTAAAAAAATATTATTTAATGGTCTATATATTGCAGCAACTTTGATGCCCATTTTTTCTATTTGCATTGCCATCAATTCAAAATTACTAAAGTGCCCTGAAATGAATACTGCTCTCTGTTTGTTAAGTTTGATATTTTCAAGAATTTCTCCGCCTTTTACAATGATATTATCATTTGATTGATCGTGTCTAAATTTTTTAATAAACATATATTCTGCAAATACTCTTCCATAATTATTCCACATAGAAATATAAATTTCTTTTAATTCATTTTGATTAGTATTTGGAAAGGCCTTTTTAATATTAGAATAAATTAATTTCTTCGATCTAAAGAGTGGCCCAACTATTTGAAAAATTTTTCCGCTTAAACTTGATGCCAATTTAATCCCTAAAATTTTGAATATAGAGAAAAATATAATTACAAGAATAAATTGTAAAAAATATTTTAAATTTCTCATGTCAATTAAGTATTATATCTAAGAATTCGCTTTCATTTTGAATCTTAATCTCTGATTTAACAAATTTAATTTTATCAATATATTTATTATTTAATCTATAAAAATCTTTTTCAGTTGTAATTATTTTGCAATTCATATTTTCAGCTTCTGTAATAATGTTGTTTATATCTTTTTCTGAATAAGTATAATGATCTGGATATTCTATTTCTTTTAAAATATTTATATTATTTTTTTTTAACATTGATACAAAAGATTGGTGATTTCCAATTCCAGAAAATACCAAGTAATTGTTTTTTTTAATAAAGTCATTTAAATTAAGAGGTGTGTAAGTCGTAACAAAAATTTTTGCTTTAGGATTTACTTCAAAAATTTGGTTTTTAATATTTTCTAAATTTTCCATATTACCATTAATAAAAATATTGTTATAATGTTTAATATTTCTAAAGTTTTCTCTCAAAGGTCCTGAGGGTATCGTGAACCCATTTCCAATCCAGTTAACATCATTGAAACAAATGAAAATTATATCATAGTCTATAGAGTAATCTTGTAAACCATCATCAAAAATTGCAACTTGATAACCTTGATCGACAGCATTAATCAAAGAGTTCAGTCTTCTTTTTGATTTGAATAGTTTTCCTTTATTTTCTAATATTTTTTGCTCATCTTTTTGGTTAGAATAATCTTTCTTTATAAAGCATGATTTGATGTTTTTTTGATTAAGCATTTCGTGTATTTTAATACTTAAAGATGTTTTGCCTGTGCCACCCACATAAATGTTACCAACACATATTGTTTTAATTTTTTTTATTTTTTCTTTTTTTACAATCATTTTTTTAATTAAAGTTATGCCAATTAAAATTAATGAAAAGGGTAAAAGAAGATAAGCTAATATCTTTGAGTTTTTATTGTCCCAAAATTTAGGTTTATTAATTTTCATAATTTATCGATTTACTAAGTTTATTAAATGTATTTTTAAATATAACATTACCCAATCTTTGTATTTTTTTTACCTTATCCATTTTTTTTCTAAAAATTACTTCGTTTGCAAATTGTATTGGAGTTCTAATCTCTTTGGATATGCTTAAGGATTTAAGGAATGCATATACCTCCTTAAAGTTATTAATATTTGGTCCGTGAAGTATTTTTGCTCCATAACGCGCTGGTTCTATTGGGTTTTGACCACCTCTATTAGTTAAAGATCCTCCCAAAAATACTGTAGTCGCTATTTTATAAAATTTTTTAGACTCACCAAAAGTATCAACAATATAAATGTCTATGTCTTTTAAATTTCTTACTTTTGCACTGTGATAAGAGGTTTTTAAATTAAGTTTTTTTAATTCATGGTTGATTTGATCAACTCGATGAATATGTCTTGGAATGATTATAGTAATTAAGTTTTTATTCTTTTTTTTTAATAAAATATGAGTTTGTGCTGCAAATAATTCCTCATTTGCGTGAGTACTTGCAGCAATACATATTCTGTATTTTTTAAATTTATTTTTAATTTCATTATCGAATTTTTTATTAACAATTTTTTCATCCTCATAAAATTTTAAATTTCCAATATAATCAATACTTTTCACTCCTAATTTTTTTAGATATCTTATTGTTTCTTTGTTTTGAGGATAAGCAAAATTTATCTGATTAAAAATCTTTAGAGAAAATCTTTTTAATTTCATCCATCTTTCAAAAGTTTTTTTTGTTATTCTTGCATTGAGAAGAATTAAGGGAATATTTCTTTTTTTAAGTGACCTATAAATACTTGGCCAAATTTCTGACTCCAAAAAAATAGCTGAACTTGGTCTCCAATAATTAAGAAAAAAGTTAGAAAAAAAAATATGATCTATTGGAAAAAATTGATGGACCACTCTCCTAAAATTATATTTTTGAAGAATTTTTGATGAACTTAATGTACTTGATGTTACAAGAATTTGATCAAAAGAGTCTTCTTTATCATATTTATTTAGAATTGGTAAAACACTCATTAATTCACCTACACTCGAGCCATGAAACCATAATAATTTCCCAGAGCTTCTTTTTTTTGAGAAAAAGCAAAATTTTTCTTTAAACCTTAATATATCCTCCTTACCTCTAAAGATTCTTACTAAGATTATTATTGGTGAAATTAAGATTATTAAGGTTATTAATAATTGATAAATTAAAAACATATCTATTTTTGTATTTGCTTTTCATAAAAGTTTTTATAAAGTTCGGAATTCTTTAACAACTCCTCATGACTACCGCTTGCAACCATATTCCCTGAATCAATTACGTATATATTGCTTGAGTTTAATATTGTTGATAATCGGTGAGCAATAACAATAGTAGTTTTATTTTTAGTCAAAATAGATAATGCATCTTGAATTTTTGACTCTGTCTCACTGTCAAGAGATGATGTTGCTTCATCTAGAAGAATAATTGAACTTTTTTTCATCATTGCTCTAGCAATTGAAATTCTTTGTTTCTCTCCTCCTGATAATCTAACTCCATTTTCACCAATTAAAGTGTCAAATTTTTTTGGAAGCAATTCAATAAATTCATCACAATAAGATAACTTAGCAACTTTATAAATTTCTTCATCTGTAGCATCTATATTTGCATATTTGATATTGTTTCTAATTGTGTCGTCAAATAATGTTGTTTCTTGACTGACTAAAGATATGTTATTTCTTAAGGACTCGATTTTTGTTTTGTATATAGATTGATTATCAATAGTGATATCACCAGAATTAATATCGTAAAATCTTGGAATTAAATTTAAAATTGTAGATTTTCCCGAGCCACTATGCCCTACCAAAGAGGTCATTTTACCTCCACTAAACTCTAAGTTAATTTCTTTAAGCACTCTACTTTGCTCATCAATATCATATGAAAAATTTACGTTTTTAAAGTTAATTTTTGCCACTTTTAAATTTAGAACTTCGGCCTCTTTTTCATCTTTAATTTTATTTTCATTATCAATGATTGGTAAAATTCTTGAAGCAGCAGATAAACCTTGACTCAAAATCATATTAAGTGTCGATAAAGACCTAACTGGTTGATATGCCAGCATCATTGCAGCTAAAAACGAAAAAAAATTATTTATATCGAGCTCATTTTGCATCATTAACTTACCTGAATAAAAAATTAAAACTGCTATCATTATCCCAGTAAGAGTCTCCATTATTGGAGACATTCGCACAAAAACGACTTGTATCTTTTTATTCTTATCTTTTAGTTGCTCTAGGTAACGATCAGCTCTTAAATTTTCATAACTTTCTTTTTGAAAAATTTTAATTAATTTATGATTTTTAAACAATTCAACTAAATATGTTGTTAGAAAGCCTGATTTTTCCTGAGCCTGAGTAGTTACTTTGCCAAGTCTTTTACCTAAAGTTTTTGCAGAAAAACCGGCTAGTGGTATCATTACAATCGATATTAAAGCCAATTTCCAATTTTGAGTAAACATAACAAATAACAAACCAATTAATGTAAGCGAATCTTTAAACAATGTTAACAAAGCATGGCTAAGTAAATTGGTTATATGTGTAACATCGTAAGTAAGGTTGGAAATAAAACTTCCAGAATGTTTTTTATCTATAATTTGAGTATCAGCTTTAATAAGGGACTCTGTCATATCGTATTGTAATTTTTTTTTAACTTCCTCACCAACACTAATCATTGTAGATTTTGCAAAATATAGAGAAAGCCCCTTTAGAGAAAAAGCAATGATTATCATAAAAGGAATTAAAAGAATTAGGGATTGATCCTTTTCTATAAATAATTTTTTTATGGCAGGATCTAACAACCATGCTATGGCCGAAGTACTACCAGCAACTAAAATAGAAAAAAAGGCAGATAAAAGAATTTTATCTAAATACTTTTTTGAGTAATCTTTATAAAGTCTTTTGTAAATTTCTGTATTTTTCATTAAAATAGTTTTCCTACCAGAATAGTTAATAAAATAATCAGACCAAAATAGTTATTACTTTTAAATATAGAGAGACATTTTTCTGAATTATCTGGTCTGAATTTTCTAATTTGATAACCAAACAAGTGAGACATTGGAAAAATTAATAATAAAAAATACATATGATTAAACTTCAAAATATAACCTCCCAAGATAAAGCTAAGAATGAACGTTAGATAACATAGGAATAAAAATAGCTTTGAGTTTTTTTTAAATTTAATTGAAGTCGATTTTAATCCTATTATTTCATCATCTTTGATATCCTGATACCCATATATTGTGTCGTATCCGAGTGTCCAAAATATGGCTCCAAAATAGAATAATAAAGGAATTAAACTTATTTGTTCAGTAAAAGATGTCCAGCCAAGCACCAATCCATAATTAAAAGTAATTCCTAAAAATAGTTGTGGCCAATATGTGTATCTTTTCATTAAAGGATATGTAAATGCCAGAGGCATTGAGCCTAAAGCTAAAATAATTGTGAATAAATTAAAATTGAGTAAAACAATAAAAGCGAGCAAACATAACACTAGTGCATATATTAATGCCAATTTCCAAGATATTTTTCCTGAAGCTAAGGGTCTATCTTTTGTTCTCTCAACTTTTTTGTCAAACTCTTTATCAAGTATATCATTTACAATGCATCCAGCTGATCTCATTAATACGGATCCCAAAAAAAATAGAGTTAAGTAAAAAAAATAATCATTTAAGCTATTTTTAAAATCATAAGCTAGCGTTAGACCCCATGCACAAGGCCAAAATAACAACATGTAACCAATAGGTTTTTTTAGTCTAGTTATTTCGATAAAAATATTTAATTGGTTCATAAATTTTACTTGTAAATAACAGGGGCAAGATTGATAATCAAATTGATTCGTATGAACATAGATTACACTGTTACTGCACTAATGTTTCCAGCTATTCCTTTATTGATGGGAGTTTATAGTAATAGATTTCACACTTTAAGTAATTTAGTCAGAAAATTACATGATGAGCATGTTTATGAGAAACATATTCCACCTGAATGGAAAAAACAATTTCTCAATTTGAGCAATAGAATAACTCTTTTAAGGTGGACAATCTTATTTGCGGCATTTGGATTTTTGTTTAATATGTTAACTGTTTTTGCGCTATACATGGATGAGCTTTTACTGGCAAGAATTATTTTTGGTTCATGTTGTCTATCTATGATAATATCAATAATATTTTTTATTAGAGAAATACATATTTCTACGAATGCTTTAAAACTTCATATGTCTGATATGGATGTCAACGTAGATTAAGGAATTATAACCGCTGGACCAGTCAATAATCTTGCCTCTAAATCCTTATGAGCTTGTGCAGCGTCTTTTAGAGAATACTTTTTTGAAACTTTAACTTTAAATTTATTTGTTAGTAAAGCATCAAATACTTTTTTCGCAGACTCAACAAGCTCTTCTCTTTTAACTGTATAATGAGCAATTGAAGGTCTTGTAAAAAATAATCCTTTGGCATTAATATCTTTTTTAACATCGATTGTATCAACGTATCCTGACGCATTTCCAAAGGCCACCATCATACCCCTTATCTTTAGTGTTTCGATTGAACCTTTGAAAGTTTTGATACCAACACCATCATAGACTACATCGATACCATTTTTGCCAACAATTTTCTCTACTTCAGATACAAAATCATTTTCTGAGTAATTTATTACATGATGGCAGCCATTTTTTTTTGCAATTTCTTCTTTACTTTTTGAACCTACAGTTCCAATCACCTCAGCACCTAATGAATTTGCCCATTGGCATAAAATTTGACCAAGACCTCCTGCTGCAGCATGATATAAAACTTTATCACCTTTTTTTAAAGGATATGCTCTATGTATCAAATACTCTGCAGTAATTCCTTTTAATGTTATGCATGAGGCTACTTCGTCAGAAACTCCATCTGGAACTATAACTAATTTTTCCTCAGGCATTATTTGCTTTTCTGAATAAGCACCGATAGGCATTGATGCATGAGTTACCCTATCACCAATTTTAAAAAATTTTATATCTGATCCGACTTCTTCAATTACTCCACAAGACTCAAGACCTATACCACTTGGTAATGGAATAGGATAAAGCCCAGTTCTATGATAAACATCTATGTAATTTAAACCGATAGATAAATTTTTAATCAAGACTTCTTTTGGTCCTGGTTTTCCAATTTCTGTATCTTTGAATGTTAAAACTTCAGGTCCGCCAAATTTTTCTATTTTGATTGATTTCATTAATTATTTTACAAAATTGCCACTATGATAATCTTGAACAGCTTGTAAGATCTCTGATTTAGTATTCATTACAAATGGTCCACCTCGTGCTATTTCTTCATTAATAGGTTTTCCTGAAATGACTAAGAATTTAGCGTTAATTTTTGCAGATACTTTTAAATTTTCACCTCGAGATAACAATACTAGAGTACTGTCTTTTACTTTAGTATGTTTTTTTTCACCAATTTCTATTTCACCGTTTATTAAATATATAAATGAATTGTGAGTAGATGGAATTTTAAAATCAAATTTTTTACCTTTGTTTAGTTCAACATCAAAATAGGCATTTCCGAGTGAATTATCCCGCTTCCTGTTTTCATCCATTGAACATCTCCTGCCGACATTTTTCCTTCACCACCTGTACTATCTTTATGTTCAAAGTCACCCGCAAGCATATATGTTACTGTTTCGATACCTCTATGAGGATGTGGAGGAAAACCAGCAATATAGTCTTCACTGTTTTCAGAGCCAAATTCATCTAACATTAAGAATGGATCAAAATAATTAGGCTCCACGCCAATGCTTCTTTTGAGTTTCACTCCTGCACCATCGGACGCATTTATTGGTTTTATAATTTTCTGAATTTCAATTGAACTCATAATTTTTTATTTATTGTTACCTTTTATAAAAAAGAATAATCCACTTACCAGTAGAAATATTTGCACACTAGAAAATAATTTTGTAGTTATAAACCAATCAGAATGTGCCACTACGAGAATACTGGACATTAATAAAACTATATTAAGTCCAGCTAGTCTTGTTAATATATTCCCTAAAGGATTTTTTATAAAAGCTGATATTATAATAATAATTCCTGATAATAATTCTGATAAGGCTACAGCAGATGCCAAGATTGGGTGTAAATCATAATATTCCACAAGACCTTCTGGAGGAAGAGGAAATTTTCCAGATCCATAAATTATGAAAGCTATACCAAGAATAAATCTAAGCGAAAGTGAGGCTAATGCTTCAAAATTTTGTAGATAATTATCAATTTTTTTATCAAAATTGTTCATAAATATAATTCATTATTATTATAAATATTCTTAATTACAATCATGAAATTTATATTATTAAATTATATTTAATAGTTCTTTCAGATTTTTTATTACATGCTTTGGTTTAAAATCAAGCTTGTCAAAAATATTTTTATTTCTGTTTACCCAAATAGCATTATAACCGTAATTTCCTCCACCAGAAACGTCCCAGGTATTTGCACTTAAAAATGCGACTTCATTTACTTGAATATTATATTTTTTAGTTGGCATTCCGTAAACTTTTGCATCTGGTTTATAAATCCCAACCTCCTCAATAGAAAATAAATCATCAAATAAATTCTCTAGTTTGTTACTTCTCACTAATTTATTTAATAGATCTGGTGTTCCATTTGATAAGATAGCTAACTTGTAATTTTTTTCTTTCAAAATTTTTAAAGTTTCTGGCACTTCCTCAAAAGTAGATAGAGATTTGTAAAGATCTAATAATTCATCTTTCATTGAATGACTTATCTCAAAATTTTCCATGGATTTTTCCAAACTATCTTCAGTGATTTCCCAAAAATCTTTATGTCTTCCCATTAAACTTCTAAGCCAAGTGTATTCTAATTGAGTTGTTCTCCAGTAATTTGAAAATTTTTCCCATTTGTCTCCTATCTTATCTTTACATTTTTCAGCAGCAGAATTTACATCAAACAATGTCCCATAAGCATCAAAAATTATTGCTTTAATATTTTTCATAAATTAACCTACCATATATGAGCAATATTAGATTATTTTTTTCAAATTCCATAACGACTGGTATGACTAATATGCTGGATAAATCTCAATCTCATTATTTAAACAAAGTTATGAGAGTAAAAGAAAATGAGCTTTTTTCTTTATTCAATAATAAAGGTGAGTGGGAAGCAAAGATTTTGAATATTTCGAAAGGCTTAGTTGAATTTGAAATAATCAAGCAATTAAGACAAAAAGAAAATATGAAAGATTTGTGGTTAGCATTCTCTCCAATTAAATCTAATTATCAAAATTTTATGATTCAAAAAGCAACCGAATTGGGGGTAACAAAATTTTTACCTATAATTTTTGATAGAACAATTGTTAGAAGTATAAATATTGAGAGATTAAAAAAGATTGCAATAGAAGCCAGTGAGCAATCAAATCGTATTAACATTCCATCAATTGAACAAACTCAAAACCTCGAAAGTTTTTTAAATTCGAATTTAGTAAATTTGATATTTACAGATTTAAATTCGACCAATAAAAGAATTGATAAATCTAAATTAACAAGTAAACCAACTTGTATAATCGTTGGTCCGGAGGGAGATTTTTCAGAGTTAGAAAGAGAAAAGATTCTTACTTTTAAGGGAGTTCAAACAGTTAAAATTAATGAAAATATTTTAAGGTCTGAAACAGCTGTGATATCAGCAATTTCAATCGTAAATTATGCAATTAATTGATAAATTGTCGCGAAAACTAAAGTGTAATTTTTAAAAAAGAGCTTTATATAGCTATTTAATATGAAAAAAACTTTATTTATATTTACAAGCTTTTTAATAACAACAGTGGCTTTTGCAAATCAACCAACTGATTGGCAATTTGGATTCCAAAAAGCTGCCTCAGAGTCTATGAGAGATATTGTGTCTTTTCATAATAATTTATTATTACCAATTATCATTGCTATTAGTGTTTTTGTTTTATTTTTAATGCTTTATGCATGTGTAAGATTTAGAGCCTCAGCAAATCCCAATCCTTCAAAAAGAACACATAATGTTACTGTTGAAGTGCTGTGGACATTAATACCTTGTTTGATTTTAATTGTAATGGCAGTCCCATCATTTAAGATTTTGTATAAACAAGACTCAATTCCAAAAGCAGATTTAACAATTAAAGCAATTGGATATCAATGGTACTGGGGTTACGAATACCCAGATGAAAATTTATTATTTGATTCTTATATGATAGAAGAAAAAGATTTGAAGCCAGATCAACCTAGATTGCTTGCCGTGGATAATGAAGTTGTTGTTCCGGTTGGAAAAGTAGTAAAAGTACTAATCACTGCTAATGATGTTCTTCACGCATGGGCCCTACCATCTTTTGGAGTCAAAAGAGATGCGGTGCCTGGTAGAATTAATGAAACTTGGTTTAAAGCAGAAAAAGTTGGCACTTATTATGGACAATGCTCTGAACTTTGTGGTATTAAACACGCTTTTATGCCAATAGCTGTAAAAGTTGTTAGTGAAGAGGAGTATCAAGAGTGGTTATCAGAGGCACGAGTAAAATTTGCAAAAGAAGAAATTAAAAATGATAAACTTAAATTAGCGAGTAAATAAATATGTACACACAAACATCTTCACACGACGATCATCATACACCAACTGGCTGGAAGCGTTGGGCTTATTCTACTAATCATAAAGATATAGGAACAATGTATTTAATTTTCGCAATTGTTGCAGGAGTTATTGGAACCGCATTTTCAGTTTTAATGAGAATGGAACTGATGCATCCAGGAGATGGTATTTTAGGCGGAAACTATCACTTATATAATGTTCTAGTGACTGGTCACGGATTAATCATGATTTTCTTTATGGTGATGCCTGCTATGATAGGTGGTTTTGGTAATTGGTTTGTTCCAATAATGATTGGTGCACCTGACATGGCATTTCCAAGAATGAATAACATTTCTTTCTGGTTGTTACCCGTGTCTTTAACATTATTAATTTTATCAATTTTTGTAGATGGCCCCCCAGGACAAACAGGTGTCGGTGGTGGATGGACTATTTATCCTCCATTATCATCAAAAGCAGGTCAACCAGGTCCAGCAATGGACTTAGCAATATTGAGTTTACATTTGGCAGGAGCCTCATCAATTTTGGGTGCTGTTAATTTTATAACTACAATTTTAAACATGAGAACACCAGGTATGACATTGCACAAGATGCCTTTGTTTGCTTGGTCAATTTTAGTTACGGCATTTTTATTACTTTTATCTTTACCGGTTTTAGCTGGAGCAATTACAATGTTGTTGACAGATAGAAATTTTGGAACTGCTTTTTTTGAAGCTCAAACTGGAGGTGATCCAGTATTGTTCCAACACTTATTTTGGTTTTTTGGTCATCCAGAGGTTTATATATTAATTCTTCCAGGTTTCGGAATGATAAGCCACATCGTCTCAACATTTTCAAGAAAGCCTGTCTTTGGATATCTAGGTATGGCTTACGCAATGGTAGCTATTGGAATAGTTGGATTTGTTGTTTGGGCGCACCATATGTATACAGTTGGACTAAGTACCGATACTAAAGCTTACTTTTTAGCAGCGACAATGATTATTGCTGTTCCAACAGGAATAAAAATTTTTTCATGGATTGCAACAATGTGGGGTGGATCTATATCTTTTAAAACACCAATGGTTTGGGCACTAGGATTTATATTTATGTTTACAGTTGGTGGCGTGACAGGAGTAGTGTTAGCTAATGCAGGAGTAGATACAGCAATGCATGACACATATTATGTGGTTGCTCATTTTCACTATGTGCTTTCTTTAGGTGCTGTTTTTGCAATATTTGCAGGGTTTTATTATTGGTTCTCAAAAATGACTGGTTATGAATATTCTGAGTGGTTGGGACAATTACATTTTTGGTTAACTTTTGTTGGAGTAAACTTAATATTCTTTCCACAACATTTCCTAGGTTTGGCGGGCATGCCTAGAAGGTATGCAGATTATCCAGATGCATTTGCTGGATGGAACTATATATCATCTATAGGATCTTATGTAGCAGTAGCAGGACTAGTTGTATTTTTTATCAACCTTATTTATGCATTTGCAAAAAAGAAAGCAGCAGCAAAAAATCCTTGGGGAGAAGGAGCTACAACTTTAGAGTGGACTGTGCCATCACCACCTAAATTTCATACTTTTGATGAACTTCCAAAGTTTGAGGATGATCAAGATACACAAAAATCACACGGGTAGTAAAATTATAAAAATTTGATGAACAATATTAGGCTAAAAAAAAGAGGTTTAAGCCAAGAGGATTTATTTAATTTTTCAGAGCTATTTAAACTAATGAAGCCTAGAGTAATGTCTCTAGTTATTTTTACTTGTGCTGTGGGTTTATTAACTGCACCGAATCTTGTTTCAACTAAAGAGGCTGTAATTGGTATTTTGTTAGTTTCATTAGGTGCAGGTGCAGCGGGTGCATTAAATATGTGGTACGAGTCTGATCTCGATGCTCTAATGACAAGGACTTGTTTAAGGCCAATTCCGACTGGAAAAGTAAATAAGAATCAAGCTTTAATATTTGGCATTACCTTATCAATTGTTTCAGTAGTAGCCTTAGATTATTTTACAAATAGGATTTCAGCTGCAATATTACTTTTAACAATACTATTTTATGTTTTTATTTATACGATTTGGCTTAAGAGAAGAACGCCCCAAAATATTGTTATTGGTGGTGCTGCAGGTGCATTTCCACCAGTAATAGGATGGACTATTTCTACGGGTTCACTTTCATTAGAACCACTCACTTTTTTTCTTATAATATTTTTTTGGACACCCTCACATTTTTGGGCGTTGAGTTTATATAAATCTGATGATTATAAAAAAGCTAAGTTACCAATGCTCCCATTAACCAATGGAGTTGAGTCAACTAAATTGAATATATTCATTTACTCTTTGTTAATGTTGCCTGTTATAATTTTCCCATATTTAATAGATTTTGTTGGTTTAGCATTTTTAATACCATCATTGATGCTCACTTTTTACTATAATTATTTATGTTACCAGCTATTTAATTTCAAAAAACATAGATTTAATCCCAAAATAGCCAAAACTATATTTGGATATTCAATACTTTATTTATTTTTGATTTTTGTCCTATTTTTGATAGATAAAATTGTATGATAACACCCGATAAAAAAACAAAAAGCAATTATTGCATTTATGATTTTTCTTTTCTTTTTCACTTTATATAATACAGGAGTATTTGACAGGGCTATATGATTGAGAAAAAAAAATTAACACCACTAGTTCTAGCTGGAATATTTGTTTTAATGTTGGGTCTTTCGTATGCTTCAGTACCCTTATATGAAATTTTTTGTAAAGTTACAGGTTTTGGGGGAACTACCCAGGTTGCAAATAAAGCTCCAAAGATTGTTTTAGATAAAGTTGTTAGCGTGAGATTTGACACAAACGTGAACAATTTACCTTGGGATTTTAAGGCTAAGTCAAATGTAATTGATGTAAAAGTTGGACAGGTAAATAAAATCGAGTTTGAAGTGTCGAATTATAGTGATGAACCAACAGCTGGTGTAGCGAGTTTTAACGTTTCGCCATCAAGTTTTGGAAAATATTATAGCAAATTAGGCTGTTTTTGTTTTGAAAAACAAGAGTTAAAAGCTGGAGAAAAAGCAACGTACGTAATGACTTTTTATTTAGATCCTGAGATGGTTAATGATGCAACTGTTAAAAATCTTGAGGATGTAACAATGTCGTATACTTTTTTCTCGACAGATTACTATAAACAATCATAATTAAGAAATGTCAGGCGAAAAAAAACACGATTATCATTTAGTTGACCCAAGTCCTTGGCCAATTTATGTTTCATTTTCCTGTTTGGTCTTAGCTTTAGGTACAGTTTACTATATGCACTCTGATGTTTCATGGGGAATGTATTTGGGTTTTGCTCTTTTAATTTATGGTGCGTACATGTGGTTTAGAGATGTTGTTATAGAAGCAGAGCATCAAGGTCATCATACACCCGTTGTACAAATTCATCATCGTTATGGTATGACATTGTTTATAGCCTCTGAGGTTATGTTTTTTGTTGCTTGGTTTTGGGCATACTTCGACATCAGTCTTTTTCCTAATGAATTTGTAGGAAATGTATGGCCACCAAGAGATATTAAAACTTTCGATCCGTGGGATATTCCATTAATCAATACTTTAGTATTACTTTTGTCAGGTACGACTGTAACTTGGTCCCATCACGCACTTTTAGAGGATGATAGAAAAGGTTTTATTCAAGGATTAGTTGCAACTGTTATTCTTGGAGTATGTTTCACTGCTCTACAAGCTTATGAATACCATCACGCAACATTTAGCTTTTCTGATCATATATATGGTTCGGTATTTTATATGGCCACAGGGTTTCATGGTTTTCATGTTATTGTTGGAACAATTTTCTTAGCAGTATGTCTTTGGAGAGGTAAATTAGGTCACTTTAACAAAGATCATCACTTTGGTTTCGAAGCTGCTGCATGGTATTGGCATTTTGTTGACGTTGTATGGTTATTTTTGTTTGCAGCAATATATATCTGGGGAAGTTAGATTTGTATCATTGAAGTATAAGTTTTTATTTTCTGTTTTTATAATTTTTTTTATTCTAGTTTTTATCGCTTTAGGTGTTTGGCAAATAATCCGTTTAAATTGGAAAAATAATCTTATTTTAGAAATTGAAAACTCACTCAAAAAACCCCCAGTTGAACTAACTCAATTTAATAAAGAAAATTTTTTAAGAATTAAAACATCTGGAATAATAAATTTCGAAAAACAAATTTATTTGTATAACCTAAATGATGCAGGCACCCCTGGTTTTGAGGTAATAAATCCAATTTTTATTGGTGAGGAAAATTTTTTAATAAATCGGGGCTGGATACCTTTTGAAAAAAAAGATACTCCAGAAATAAATATATTTGATCAAGACAACATAATAGGGACTTTGAGAATTCAGGGTAGAAAAAATATTTTTAAACCTGATAATGATGTAGATAAAAATTATTGGTTTAGTTTAGATAGGGCAGATATATTTACATTTACAGGTAAGAATTTTTCTAAATATATAATTTATCTTGATGGAAATTATCAATTTCCTAGACCGAAAAAAATTACTGCTAATATTTCTAATAATCACAAAAAGTATGCAATGACATGGTTTTCATTAGCGATTTCAATTCTTTTACTATATCTATATTTTAGAAAAAAGAATTATTAAATGAATTATATTAGTACAAGAAAT
>LULJ01000400.1_pt1 | contig 22364 bp, 20 predicted proteins | sample 728171 | NCBI WGS metagenome assembly LULJ01 (sample SAMN03860292, study PRJNA289734) | marine metagenome | biome: seawater column; feature: ocean; material: water; isolation source: Red Sea water column Station 169 - depth 25m | place: Saudi Arabia: Red Sea | collected 2011-10-15 | depth 25 m
GAGGTAATGGTAGATGAGTTTAGTCGGACAGCTAATCGGCCCAGTCACAGGTTTACTCGATAAGTTCATTGAAGACAAAGATCAGAAGAATGCTTTGGCCCATGAAATCGCAACCATGTCGGAGCGTCACGCGCAGGAAGCATTAAAAGGCCAGCTAGAAATCAACAAGATGGAAGCTGCACATAAGTCGTTATTTGTGGCTGGGTGGCGTCCCTGCATTGGATGGATCTCTGCGTTTGGTCTGCTTTACAACACCATCATTGTAAACATATTAGGCATTTGGGTAGATGTGCCAGAGGTGGATACTACGCTCCTAGTGCCCGTTATGATGGGTATGCTCGGATTGGGCGCTATGCGTTCTTACGAGAAGGTCAACTCCGTAGCACGGGAGAAGTAATGAGCAAGCTAGTCGAAATGATTAAGCGCCATGAGGGTGTTAAGTCAAAGGTTTACCTGTGCTCTGCTGGCTACGAAACGATAGGTGTTGGCAGAAACATCTCTGAGTCTGGCCTAGGGCTTTCTGATGACGAGATCGACTATCTTCTCAACAACGATATCAAGCGGGTTCGAGAGGAACTCCAAGAAACATATTTCTGGTTCGGTGGACTGAATGAGGCTAGGCGCGATGCGATGGTCGATATTTGTTTTAATCTTGGTCTTACCAAACTGCGCGGGTTTGTTAACGCTTTAACTGCCATGAGCAGGGAGCAGTTCGATGTGGCAGCAGATGAGTTTATGGATAGCAAGTGGGCGCAGCAAGTTGGCACAAGAGCTATCCGTGTTACTGAAATGATTAGATCTGGAGAATACATATAATGGCTAAAAGCACTCCGGGACTTAGCGCATCTAAAGGTTCTGCTCAGACTATTCCAAACAGAGGATTTGGCTCTTCACCTATGTTCAGGCCGCAGCCTAGACCTCCATTCGGGCAGTTTTACGGATCGGGTGCTACAAACTTTTATCGTCGGCCAAGCTACAGTTACGGAGTTCCTACAGGGTTAGGGGCTTTGCTCTCAGGGCAGCAATCTCCATTCGGTAGGATGGTTGATCCAGCAACAGGGTTCCCTCAAAGATCATTATACTCGACCCCAAGACCAGTTATGCCGCCCCCTCCGGGGCGTCCAGATTTTGGAAGAATCGGTCGAGGAAAAATTGGTATGGGAGGGGCAGGGACTGTTAGGCCGTTAGAGCAAGAGCCAGTGATGGATAGGCAACCACAGCCCGCGCAAATCGAGACACCTTCCCCTGTCCGAGATTTTACAGGAGCGCCTCCTCCGATGATGGACGCGAGCCAATACCTCAGAACAAACCAGCCGATAATGCGATCTCAAGGCCCAGAAAGCTTGAGAAACCGAGTAGAATCTGATCTAAGGTTTGGGGAACCAGGAATTGGCAGAGTTTCTCAACCCATAATGCCAAGGCCGGATTTAATCCCTGCTAGGCCAGCGCGTCCTGTGTCACAAACACCTGAAGAAGCAATCAGACAGAGAGCACTCGCAGGAAACAGGACGGGTACGGGATTAGGCGTGACGCCAAACATAAGGCCAACAATGAACGTCGGGAAGGCGACGGGCGGCCCTGTAGGTATACATTCAGGTATCGCATCACTGGTGGGTAGACGTTAGATGACGCTGGCGAAGGTACAGTTCGCCCCAGGCGTTAACAAAGAGGGAACTGAGTATACAGCAGACGCTGGCTGGTTCGACTCTGACAAGATTCGATTCCGCAAAGGCCGAGTGGAAAAGATCGGTGGCTGGACAAAGTACAGTGACGCTAGTTTTCTGGGCGTATGCCGATCACTGCATAACTGGTCATCACTAGAATCTATCAACTACATTGGGATTGGCACCAACCTAAAGTTCTATGTGGCAGAGGGTTCTGGGTATAACGATGTCACACCGATCAGGCTGACATCAGGTGCTGGCGATGCCACGTTTGCCGCAACCGATGGGTCATCCACTATCACTGTGACTGAGAATGCACACGGCGCAGTGGTCAACGATTTTGTGACGTTCAGTGATGCGGCAACACTCGGAGGCAACATCACCGCGACTGTTCTTAATCAGGAATATCAGATCGCGTCTGTGCCCACGACAAACACATTCACCATTGAGGCCAAGGACACAAGCGGTGCTGCTGTCACGGCTAACTCAAGTGACACAGGTAATGGTGGTAGTTCGACGGTTGCAACCTATCAGATCAACACAGGTCTCAATACATTCGTTCAGGGCACAGGTTGGGGAGCAGGCACATGGGGTTCTGGCACTTGGGGTAGTTCCAGCAGTATTGCTGCTGCCGGTCAGCTAAGACTATTCAGTCAAGATAACTTTGGCGAGGATCTAATCTTCAATGTCCGTGGTGGCGGCATCTACTACTGGGATGAATCATCTGGCACAGGTGCGAGAGCCATCAACGCCACCGCACTGGCGGGTGCTTCTAATGTACCGACTGTGGCATTGCAGGTTCTAGTATCTGATATCGATCAGCACGTCATTGCGTTTGGTGTGAATCCGATAGGCTCATCAAACATAGACCCGCTGCTTGTAAGATTCTCTGATCAAGAGAATGCGGCTGACTGGACACCTACAGCCACTAATACAGCCGGTGGTGTACGGATCAACTCAGGCTCCCAGATAGTTGGTGCGGTGCAAACACGACAAGAGATACTGATCTTTACCGACGTGAGCCTGCATTCTATGCGCTTCACGGGTGCGCCTTTTACATTTCAGTTTGCAACGCTTAGCACCGATATATCTATGATCTCGCCTAACGCAGCGGTCAACGCCAGAGGTGCGGTGTACTTCATGGACTCTGGTGGGTTCTATGTCTACAACGGTTCGGTGCAGCCACTGCCATGCAGTGTGAAGGAGCATGTGTTCTCTAACCTGAACAAGGGCCAAGCGTTCAAGGTGTTTGCTGCTGAGAACAATGACTTTTCAGAGGTGATCTGGTTTTACCCTGTAGGCACCGACAACACAGAGATTACGAACTATGTGTCTTACAACTACGCAGAGAATCTTTGGGCTGTCGGCACACTAGATCGAGGTGCTTGGATCGGATACTCACAAAACTCCAATCCGATAGCGTCATCTGTGAACACGGGTGTGACGGACGCAAACTTCTTGTACAACCACGAAACAGGCTTCGATGACGATGGGTCAGCGATGACTGCGTTTGTAGAATCAGGAGATCTGGAGATCGGGGAGGGCGATAGGTTTATGATGATAAGCCGCATTGTTCCTGACTTCAAGTTTAGCGGGTTGACCTCGGATGCGTCTGTGGACTTTACGATCAAAGGCAGCAACTTCCCGCTAGAGACGCCGACAACACAGGCCACAGCAACAGTTACATCGAGCACCACACAGTCCAACATTAGGACTCGAGCACGACACGCAGTGGTGCGTATTGAGAGTTCTGGACTTGGTTACGGCTGGCGACTAGGTGATTTGCGATTCGACATGCGACAGGACGGTAGGCGCTAATGGCAACACGACAGAATCCATTGCCAGTGCCTGCACCAGAGTACGACGTTAGTAACGAAGCGATCACTCGACGCACGTTGGAGCAGGCGTTAGATCAGATAGAAAACGATGTAGAACTAGCCAAGACTCAGGGCGATAAGCCAGGGTCTCTTGCTATGCGTCGGTTTCAGTTCCAACCGTCAGTTCTTTAGTAGCTGTTAACAGGGGCGGTTCTTCTGGCACCTTTCGGGTCAGCATCCACGTTGGTGGGGCTACTGCCGACAACAAGCAGTTTATTTTTTACGATGAAGACTTAGCGGCTACCACCACTAGAACGGTAGTCATCGGTATATGCCTAAGCCAGACAGATGTGGTGAAGGTGTACGCTAGTTCAGGAGACTTCTCATTCAATCTCTTCGGAGTGGAGACGAGCTAATGATGTATCAAAACCCAATGCCACAACCGCCCATGCAAGCCATGGCTGATCAGATGGCCCAGCAAGGCCGTTTTGGCGACAGCATGATGGTACACATGAATCCGATAGAAGTGGCTGGTATCGCCTCTCTGTCGCCCACAGGGCAGCTTACAACCAACCCGATGACGGGACAGCCTGAAGCATTCTTGCCCTTTCTAGCTCCACTTTTAGGTAGTTTGGCAGGATCTACATTTCTTACAGGAGCAGCACTTCCAGGCATTCTAGGAGGAGGCGCTCTTAGTTCAGCAGCCGCAGGGGCCATAGGCTCTGGTCTCGCTACAGCAGCGGTTACTGGAGACCTGAAAGAGGGATTAATCTCTGGCCTTACAGGTTTCGGTATTGGTAAAGCTTTGGGAAGTGCGGCTCAAGCCTTAGACCCCGCAGTCACAGAAGCAGCCGCAAAGACCGCTGCCACAGAAGCATTGGCGGCAGAGACTGTTGGCAACGTAGCTAAGACTGGAGCACAAAGTTTAGTCGAGGGCGGAACTAGAGAAGCTGCTATCCAAGCGGCTCAAGACGCTGCTTCTCAAGCTACCAAGGACGTTGCTACTGCCCAACTGCAAGAGCAAACAGCAAGGGCTGCTGCTGAAAGAGGTCTGGGTCAAGCATTTTTAGATCAACCTGGAAAGTTCGCCATGGAGGCAGGCAAGAATTTATTGTCTCCAGGAGTTGCAGCACCTATCGCCATAGGCGAGGGACAACGGGCGGCGATGGCTGCTCAAGACGAGCGTGATCGTATGTTCGGCAGAAGAGCCGCTGATAGAGAAGAAGATCTAAGACGGTCAAGAGATATACTAACCACTGCAACGGGACAGGTAGCATCTGACTATGGTTTGAACTACGGCGCACAGTATGCGGCACAAGGTGGCATCACATCCGTTGACCCTTCTGACTTCCAGCGCCGATACAACGAGTTGCAGATGATGGGCAGAGAGCCTATGCAGATGAGATATGGTGGCGACATAAGAGACATCGATGTTAATCGTGCTCTACAACCAGTACAGATTGTTGCAAGACAAGCTAGTCTGCGCGGCCCAGTAAAGACTCCAAGCGAGTTGCCCATGAATTATAGGCCGGGCTTTGATCCTGAGATTAGTTACTTCAGAAGTCCTTTCGTGACATCAGATCAGACAGGTGTGCCAACACCAGGAACTCCGGCTCCGGGCACCACACCACAAATCGATCCCGCTTTAATGCAAGGCATAGGTGGCATCGGTAAAGCTGGTGGTACGGGGATGGCTCGTTCAGTTCCGGCAGAGGTCAGAAGGGCACAAAGAGTTCTTGAGGGTCGCGCTCCCAAAAAGGGAATAAGCAGGAGGAGACGTGAGGCACAGAAGATAGTTGATGCATATGAGGCTGGCGAGCTTGAAGGTGATCAGGATTATTTCGATGACATCATAGATGCTACATACGGATCGCAATACGCCACAAGAATGCAAGAGGGTGGAGAAACCGAAATGACGCAGCAGGCAGCTATGCGTCTAATAGAACAGGTTTCTATGGCTCTGCTCGGCAGATTGTCAGAAGAAGAGTCGGAGGCCGTAATCAACCGATTCATAGATGAGTTCGGGTCTGAGGCTTTCCAAATGCTGCGATCACAGGTACTCGAATCCGTTGTCCCTAACTCACAAAAGGAGGGCGTAATAACGGGTCAAGGCGGTGGCATGGATGATCAAGTGCAGGGGATGATTGGAGACTCTCAGCCCGTAGCGGTTTCTCCAGGTGAGTTTATCGTGCCTGCTGATGTTGTGTCCGGCATCGGAGACGGTGACACCAACGCTGGTGTGCAAGAGCTTGAGGGTATGATGGATCGGGTGCGACAAGAGCGCACTGGCACCACTAAACAACCTGCACCTCTCGGTGCTATGGCAGGAGGAGCTTTGCCTGCATGAACAGTCTCTTAGAGTTTGATGAAAGCAAGATCAAAGACCTATCCAGAGAGCCAAAGGTTTGCCGCAAGGATGCGCCTAGAGAGATCACACACACGATAACGATGGTGCCCCCCAACTATCTGAACAGTTTGTGGCCTGATGTCAGAGAGCAGCTTGCTAGAGCGATTAAGCGTTCACACGGCAGATGGAATATGGAGTTCTTGTACGCATCAATACTCAACGGCAATCAACAGCTTTGGCTTGCGTTCGATGCCGAGAACAACATAGATGGTGTAGGCACCACAGAGATATTGCAGTATCCAGAGAAGCGCATGATCGCGGTTCAGTTTTTAGGTGGTGATCGTTTTAACGATTGGGTCTGGGATATGTTAGAGAAGTTTAAGGATTTCGGTAGAGACAACGATTGCACAGGCATAGAGGCCACTGCCCGTATGGGATTTTGGAAGTGGCTGGAGCAAGATGACTTCAGTAGATCGTATGTCGTATACGAGAGGAGTTTGTAAATGGGTAAGAGTAGTGGCGGCGGCGGCGTACAAGAGAGCGTCGTAACACAAACAAATCTACCAGAATACGCTCAACCATTTTATGAAGAGCTTCTGGGTAGAACGGTATATGAATCGACACGACCTTACGAAACCTTTCCAGGTCAGCGTCTAGCAGAGTTCTCGCCATTCGAGCAGGCGGGTATGCAGGGCATGGCTGAGATAGCACAAGCTGGCACACCACAACAGATCAGGTCTGCATCAGATATAGCCACAGGTGTGGGATTCCAAGGCGTTGGTGCTGGGATGGATGTTGCTAGAGGATTCAGACCTCCCATGCAGTTTTCTGAGTACCAAGCGGGAGACATCGGCACTGGCTACGACGCTGGATTTTTGGGGCAGGGATTCCAAGCAGGACAGCGTGATGTTGGATATCAGGCGGGTGCCTTTGACCCAATGTATCAAGCCCGTGAGCGCCAGTCTGGGTTTGATGTTGGCCCCCTAGAATCAGGATACCAAGCTGGTCGTTTTGACCCTCTGTATCAAGCAAGAGATATCCAGTCTCAATACACAGGGCAAGTGGATTTAGGGCCGGGGTTTCAAGCAGGCACTATCGCTGACCCTGCAACGTTAGAGTCTTACATGAATCCTTACCAGCAGTTGGTAACGGATATCGAAAAGCGTGAGGCGCAACGTCAGTCTGACATACAGGCCGCTGAGATATCACAAACAGCCGCACAAGCTGGCGGATTGGGCGGGTATCGAGAGGCGATCATGCAAGCAGAGCGTGAGCGTAACCTAGGTCAACAGTTGGCTGATATACAAACTCGCGGTAGTCAGGCTGCATTTGAGCAAGCACAACAAGCATTTGAGGCTGATCGGGCCGCTAGATTGCAAGAAGCACAATTCGGTTTGACCGCATCAGAGCAACGAGAAAGAGCGGCACAACAGGCAGAGCAGTTCAGGCAGCAAGCGTTCCAGACTGGTGAGCAAGCTAGGCAGAGGGCGGCTGAAATGGGTATGACAGCCCAGCAGCAGGAAGACGCAGCACGACAAGCGCAGGAACAATTCAGACAAGCTGCATTTGGTCAGACTGCCGACGTTGCAGCCCAGAGAGAGCAGTTCCAACAACAAGCTTTCCAAGCAGGCGAGCAGGCACGTCAACGTGCAGCCGAGATGGGCATGACTGCTCAGCAGCAAGAGGATGCTGCCAGACAAGCGCAAGAGCGATTCCAACAAGATGCCTTTGCTCAGAATCAACAGTTGCGTTTGGCGCAACAGCAAGAGGATCGTGCTGTATTCCAAGCCAGAGAAGCAGCAAGACAAGAAGCTGCACGTCTTGGACTGAGCGCACAAGAGCTTCAAGAGCGTGTCAACCAAGCAGAAAACGAAGCGCGTATGCGAGCACGTCAAGAGCAGGCGCAGCTTGAAGAGACCAGAGCAAGGCTGGGTCTTGCTGGTCTGGAGGCAGATCGCGCTACCAGAGGGCAGCAACTTGATGCAGCTAGATTGCTGGGACAGCTTGGCACCGACGAGCAGCGTATGGCGTTTGATCGTCTGCGTAACTTGCAGGCAGCGGGACAGATACAGCGGGAGCTACAGCAACGCGGCTTGGATCTCGGATATCAGGACTTCCTACGTCAGCAGGCGTTTCCAAGAGAGCAGCTTGCTTTCTTCAGTCAGTTATTACAAGGACTGCCCGTTACACCAGGAACAACCACTGCCACGTTCGGTGGCCCAAGCGAAACTCAACAGCTACTGGGTGCAGGCATCGGCGGCGTAGGTCTGTATAACGCATTGCGAGGCGGCTAATGAACATCTTAGAAATCGAAGACATGATCAAAGGCTTGCCTGATCAAGCCTTACAGCGAGAGGCGCAGATGCCATCAGGTCGAGTGCCTCAGTTCCTAGTTGTATCTGAGATACAGCGACGAGGTGATATGCGTAAGCGGTTCTCTGAGAGACAGCCACAGGGCACAGTTAAGGATCAGGTAATACAGGAAGGCATTGCTGCAATGGCACCACCAGAGCCGCAGATGCAATCAGCCATGATGGGTATGCAGCAACCCATGCCTCAAGCCATGCAGCAGTCGATGCCCCAAGGTATGCAGCAGCCCATGCCTATGGATCAGCCACCGATGGGGATGTTTGAAGGTGGTGTTGTCCAGATGGCGAACGGTATGCAAGTGCCTGGTCTTCAGGATCAATTTAGGCAGGCTAAAAATTTAGGCTTGGGCTATCAGGAGGCAATAGATTTAGCCTCAAAATTTGGGCTTTCTGACTTCATCAACACTCTTTATTCTGATGATTCTGAAATGGCTAACATTCAGGCAAATGTTGGCACTCCTGTGTATCAGCCTGCATCGATGGCTCCTAGAGACATCCCGTTCGGTAGGGAGTTTGAAGAGGACTCTATGCTTGATCGGGCGACTAGCTTCATCAATCAAGCGTTAGCTCCTCCACCAGCTACAGGTGGTAGAAGTGTCGGCAATCTTTTTGGTTCTGATATGCCAGCACCAACCTCTGCGACTGCTGCTGCACCTCTTAGCGCAGCGCCTGTTGCCGCAAGTGTGCCAAACATGGCATCGCCAGACACATCCCTCGTCAATCTAATTAACACCGCTCTTGCTCCTCCGGCTGCGCCAGGAACTAGGAGTGTTGGCAATTTGTTTGGATCTGATGTGCCAGCGCCAACCAATGTCAGCGGGACTGCGCCATCATCGATGACTAGTGATCCTCTTCCCATGCAAGGAGATGTGATCAAGATGCCTACTGCTCCAGAGCAGTTGACTGACAGGCAAGCTTCTATGCAGCAAATGATTGAAAGGATTCAAAAGCGCCAGGCAGATGCACCGATAATTCCAGATTTCCTGACGCAAGACACTAAACCGATGCTACAGGCGAGAGAAAGATATTCTGACAGCCCAGTTCAACAGATGATAACTCAGGCTAATCAACCACAGCAGACGCCCTTCTCTCCAGAAAATTATGAACGGATGATTGCTTCGTTAGAAGGGACTGGTTTAGATAGTGCTTTGGCTTCTCCGTTACCAACGCAAACGATTGATATCGTTAAACTCGCTGAGCAATCATTAAGACAACAAGGTTTACCAGGCCCACAAGCGCAAGATGGCAGTAGATTGGATGAGGATGACGCAGTGCAAGAGACACAAGAGCTTGCAGGTGCAGCGGATTCCACTGCCAGCTTGTCAGGGACACCAGAGCAAGTAGTGCCTGGAGCGAACACCGCTGGCCCCAAGGATACACCTACACCAGATGCAGGGGGTGGAGCCAAACAAGGTACAGGTGCTAGTGCAGAGGGTCAGCGATTGAGATCCGTAACAGAAACGCTTACGGATGATTTCCTAGAATCAATGGTGGGCGATGAATCAATAGTCGGTCAGATTAAAGCAAAATCCTCTTCGTTAGCCAAAGCTATTAGGAACCGAGAAAGACCAACTCCTCTCGACTACAGCACTTTGATTGCAGAGTATGAAGCTCAAATGCAACCAGAGATAGATGCTTTGAAAAAGGAGCGTGGCAGTCAGGCGCTGATTGCTCTAGGTGCTGGCATAGCTAAGGGTGACTTGAGTGCTGGTTTGAGTGGTGCGGCTAAAGCTGCTGCTGCAAGCAATGCTGAGCGCAGGGCTTTGAAGGCAAAACAGCAAGCAGCACAGATGGGTCTCAAGAAATCTCAGGTTGACGCTGCTTATCAGAATGATCTTGAGCAAAGTGCAGATGAGATCAAGGCTATAGCCGCTGAAGTGGAGGCTTTGAAAGGCTACGGCATTGCTGTTCGTCAAGCAGAATCCATGGCTTTCAGCAAAGCTGCTGAAGCAGAAAAAGTCATCGCCAAGATGGCAGCAGATAGAGATCTGCAAGCAGCAAGACTGGCACAAGATTCTGAAAGAGAGCAAGGGCTGCTGAGAAGGGCAGCGATTGATGCAGCTAAGGAATTCATCAGGTCATTAGACGATGTAACAGTAGCTCGTTTAGGAGAGAAAGGAATTAGAGACGAGTTTAATAGAGCGATAGTAGAATACGCTGGCGCTTTGGGAGCTAACTTACAGAGCGATCTGACAGCCTCCAGACAATCTGAAGGATCGACAGGAGATATGTCAATAGGTGGTTACAGGGTTAGGGAATCCACCTAAATGCCTATCTTTACGGTAACCGATCCACAGGGTCGAACTCTGACTCTTGAGGGTGCAAAGCCCCCAACAGAAGAAGAACTAGATAATATATTTTCTGAATACTTCGGCACCCCTGTCGAGGCAGAAGGCTCTGTTCTCGGTCAAGCTGGTGAGTTTGCGAAAGCAATACCTCGTGGTTTTGCCTCTGGATTCTTGTCATCTGCTGAAGGTATTGGTGAGTTGGCTGATGCCACAACAAACTTCTTTGGCCTCGAAAATGCTATCGACAGTGGAGAAGAAAACGAGCTAGTTAACTTTGCAAGAGAGGGCAGAAAGTCTCTCAACCAAAGCTTCTTGGCCCCTGGCGAACAATACAGAGATGCTTGGACTACCAAGGTAGGTGAGGGCATCGGATCTCTAGCAACATTCTTGACCCCTGGTGTGTTAGCCCGTGTTGCAGGAGTGAGCGGTAAGGCACTGAAAGGCGCCGAGTTTACAGGTGCTGTCGGCCTTGGTGCAGGTGCTGGCGCTGGCGATCAAGCGCAACGTATACAGGCTGCAAGAGATGCCGGGATCAATGTAGATCAGGCGACAGAAGATCAAGCTATCTTTGCAGGCACCGCTATTGGTCTAACCGAGTTGGCAACTCCCATGCGCCTGTTTGGCAACATCCGAAAAGTTGCTGATGATGCTGTCAAGAAGGATGTTATTGATCGTATCAAGAGTGCTGCTGCAACGGGGAGCATAGAGGCAATACAAGAAGCTTCTGCTGGTGTGGCGCAAGATTTAGTAGAACAAGGTTTATATAACGAAAACATACAGGTCGCTGATTCTTTGTTAGATGACTTGACTGTTGGCGGCGCTGTTGGTGCGCTTGCTGATCTTGTGGTGACATCTGCTGCTGGTCGTAGATCAAACATCTCTACAAACGCAGAGATGGATAAGGATGCAGATCAAGCCGGGAAAGAGGTAAGAGACCAAGTAGAGTTTGACGAGGAGCTTGCAGAAAACGAAAGGGTTCGTTCGGAAGCGTTGACTAGAGCAGATCAGGCAATAGAACAACTAGCCCTAGAGACCCAGGCAGATCAAGACCTCGCAGCCCTTGAACAAAGAAAGCTAGAAATAGCAGCGATAGAAGAGGCTGACATTAGAAGGCAGGAGATAGAAAGGCGAGATCCCTCTGCCATTCGCAAGCCGCCTCCTGGCGTTAATTACACAGACGAAATTGCTAGGGTAATGGGGCCATACTTCCCCAGGTCTGGCAAGTTTGAAATGCGAGAGGTGCCAAACCCTGGTGGTGCTCAGTTGTTTCAAGTCTTCGAGTCGGGTTCAGAAAAAAACTTTGGTACACCGGTGCGAAAGAATGACGCACTCGCTTTAGTAGACGGTCTAAACACCAAGGTCGTAGATAAAAATATCCGAGAGCAAGCGACAGATGCTATGGATATGGCACCTCAGACTTACGACAAGGATCAAGCCGACAAGTTGAGGGTGATCCACAGTCGAGTTGTGCAACCTGAAGCGAACACATTCACTTCAACAGCTATTAACGAAGCAGCAGGCACCACATATTTAGCCAAAGACTCTGACGGAAACTTAATCACATTCCCAGAGACTTCTACATTTGAAGAGATCATCGAGCTTACTGGTCGATCCTCTCTGAACCAGAGCGAGTTGCCTGCCTCGGTCAGGCTTAACAATGACCGAGAGCGAAGAGGTCTTGCGCCATCGGATACATTCACCTCTGAAGAAGCTGCATCTATTCTGACACCAGAGCAGATGGACAAGCTGATTGGTATACAAGTAAAGGCTAGAACAGAATCAGAAAGTTATACCGTTGGAAGAAACAAAAAAGGCGAGCCTGTTGTCACATCGACTGATGGTGTCACTAGCACGTTCCGTCCACAGAATCAGAGAGAGCGAGCACAAAGCATCAAAGAAGGTATAAACCCTGATGCAAAAGTGAAATTCAAAAGCCTTGCTGACGCGAGGTACTTTGCTAACACGCAGAATGCTGCGATAGGCACCGGCCCCGTACCCAGAGGGCTGGTAGATCTCGAAGGCGGCAAAGCTGCTAGCGAGATACAGAAGCTACTCGACAACAAGAACATCGATGCTAAGACAAACTCTAACGATATCAAGGCTATAGCTAAGGCATTTGTTGGCAAAAGAGATCTAAGCAAGATGACCCTTGCAGAGAGGGGGTTGTTTTACTTTAAGCTCCGTGCATTACCGAGATTCGAGCAGCCTACCAAGCTGCCCAAAAACTTCTTTACCCCCAAGCCTTTCACCCGTGAGCAGTTTCGCTCAGTCAAACAAGCCGTTCAGGACTTCAATGATGCAAGCGTTGAGCGCATACAACAGGCATCAGGTCTCATCGATCAATCGCCTCTCACCCAGAAGAAGATCGAGAAGCTGCGTCAAGAGCTAGTTGATCAATCTGTAATCGATGAAAACGGTAAGGTCTTAACACCATCACCCCAGCCTGATCCAGAGCCTGTGCTAGAAGTTGCACCCGATCCTGATCCGATAATCACGCCAGCAACCCCTACACCTACTGGCGCTCAGAAGTTCCTGCAAGATAGCGAATCATCTGCACTAGACAAACAAGCAGATCTCGACGCTGGATTTAAGGTCAATAAGGCCAACAAAACGGTAGACACAATAGCCAGCAAGTCTGATCAAGACATCATTACGCAGGACAATATAGACGGCAACGTGCGCCCTCCTGTCGTTAAGAGGGCTGAGCAGGGGTTGCCTGAGAACGAATACAGTTCCTTTGAAACACCCGTGATGACCCGTGGTGACAGATTTATTTTCAACGTGGCTGATAAGTTTATCGGTCTAAAGAAGATCGAAGAGGCTATCAACAAAGCTAGGGTTGCTTTGGGTCAAGAGCCAATAGCAGCACTTGAGTCAGCCTATATAGGTGAAGAATCCATACCGGGGAAAATAGGTGAAACAGCCAGAGTCTTTCAAAGGGAAGAAGTGCAACCGCTGGTCGATGAACTTGCAGCAGCGAACACGCAGAAAAGCACGCAGGAGGCAATCAAAGAGCTAGATGATTTTCTTATCCTGCGACATGCGCTAGAGCGTAACAAGCGGATCTCACAGATCAATGATCGCATACCTGACGGTGGCGCGGGTAGCATTGTTGTTGACGGTGAAGAGGTAAGACTTACAAATCAATACGTTACAGATCGCATGAGGGATCAGTACGATTTGAAGTGGAACGACAAGACTGGAGAGTGGTCTGGCGGCAACCAAAGAGCAAGGGTGCTGGGTAAGCTTGCCAGTAAAGTTGACTCGATCATTCAGAAAACGATAGATACAAACACAGAAGGCGGGTTGTATTCTCAAGAGGACAAAAATCTTCTCAGTGGTTTTTACAAATACTATGTGCCCCTGAAGGGCAAAGAGATAGAGGATGATTTCTCATCTCAGTTCTTATCTCCCACCTCTGGATCTTCTGGCAAAGTAAGCATCGAAGGAGCAGAGACTCGCAGGGCTTTGGGCAGAGAAAGTGCTGCTGAATCTCCGTTAGCAACGGTGATATCAGATAGAGAAAGGGCTATCGCTCGATCAGCGAAGAACAAAGAGTTCGGTCAAAAACTTTATGCTTTAGCGAAGAACAACCCCAACCCAAACTCTTGGGAAGTCTACGATCAGGACAACCCAAAATACACTCGCATGTTGGAGTCGGTGTACACCTATCTGCCAACGGGTGAACGTGTGCAAAAGATTCCGCCTGGACTGCCAGAATCAGAGCGTAGGCTGTACGTCAAAAAGGTTGTGATGCGAGAGGGGCAGTCCCTACCCAGAGAGATGTTCGGCGTGAAGATTAACGGCGAGCAGGTTGCGATTGATATTAAGGATGACAATCTTCGTAAGGCTTTATTGAACCTTGATGCGTCTAACAGCAGCAAGATTATTCAATCGTTAGGGGCTGTAAACAGATTCTTGTCAGCGGTTAACACTTCTTTCAACCCAGAGTTCGTGGTCGGTAACTTTGCAAGAGACATCCAGACTGCCGTTTACAATATCATTGGCGAGCAAAGTATGCCGGAAGGCAAAGCGATGGACACTCGCATCGTCGGCAAGGTCATAAAGGACACTCTGCCTTCAATCCGCGCTTTCTACAGGGGCTTCAGAAACAGTGATAAGCAGACTAATGAGCAACGCAAGGATTATGAAGAATATATAACGGCTGGTGCAAAAGCTGATTGGTTTCACAGTAGGCCACCTGAACAGCAAAAGGCTACTATCGATAGCATGATCGAGATGGCTAAAGGCACTTACAAAGGTAAGGCCAAGGAAGCTAGAGATACGATCTTAAACCTAGTAGAGGATTCAAATGCGGCAGTAGAAAACGGTGTGAGATTTGCATCGTTCAAGGCTGCAAGAGATGAATTTATCGCAAACGGTATCCCCAGAGATGAGGCTATAGCTAAAGCAGCAACGCTTGCTAAGAACCTCACTGTCAACTTCAATAGATCAGGAGATCAAGGTCAGCTACTTAATAGCCTGTACTTGTTCTTTAATGCATCGGTGCAGGGCACTATGAACTTTGCTCGCGGCTTAAATGTGTTTGATCCAAGAGCGTCAAGAGTTAAGCAAGGCATGGTCGCCAGTATGGTTGGATCGGGAGCTTTGCTATCTGCCTTGGCAGAGGCGATGAGTGATGAAGACGATAATGGTGAGTCTTTCTACGCCAACATCCCTAACTATGTGAAAGAAAGAAACATAGTGATAATGAAAGACAATGGTAAGGACTATTACACCATACCTCTGCCTTACGGATACAACGCTTTCCACGTCTTGGGTGCAAACATTCAAGAGATGATGTCCGGCATGAAGTCGCCAGAGGAAGCGGCAACACTTGTCACAAAGGCATTGCTTGGTTCATTCAACCCGATTGGCATATCAGAGTCCAAAGACTTTTTGACCATGCTTGCCAAGACTGGATTTCCTACAATCGGTCAGCCTGTGCTTGAAATACTGTCCAACGAAAACTTCTTTGGTGCCCCGGTGTATTCTGAGCAAGTACCTTACGGTGTAGAGCAACCGCTTAGTCAACTCGCAAAGCAGTCTACTTTTGAAGGCTTTAAGAATGCCGCTAAGATTATGAATGGTCTTACTGGTGGAAACGAATCAGTACCAGGCGCGTTGGATTTTTCCCCAGACAAAATTCAGCATCTGTTCAATTACGCACTAGGTGGCGCTGGGGCCACTGGCTTGAGAACAGTAGAGGCATTCCGAAAGCTTGCTAACGAGGAGGACATATCGGTTAACGATATACCGTTCTATCGTCGCATAGCAGGCGAGGTTGATCACAGAACTAGCCAAACAGATTTCTATGAGCGCAGAACGAGGGTTCTACAAAGAGAGAACCAACTCGATGTCATACAAGATCGGCAAGACTTCTTAGATTACTTGGAAGAAAACCAGCCCTTCATATCCATGGCACCCATGGTTCGAGCTACAGACAAAGAAATACGTCTAGTAAACAAGAGGCTGCGCGAGTTGCGCGGCATGGCGAACGAAAATCCCTCTGCTGCCAAGCGGTACGCAGAGGAAGAAGAGGAGTTGCAGGCCATGAAGAAGGCTGCTTACGATAGGTTTAATCGTAAGTACAGCGAGATCGTGGGGCGCACCGAATAGTTACTAGGATAAGCCTGTCAGCCAACCCAGAAGAAAGGCAAACCCATAGATCCCGACAATGATCATCATGCCTATGAGTATGCCTGTCTTTAAGTCACCGTCGTTCAGTTAACTTACCCTCGTACATCCCACGCTTCTTCCTGGGTATCATGGTGCGAGCAACCATCACTCGTTGCGTCCTACCGCTCTTACCCTTGCGCCTCTCTCCTGGATACACAATCATACCTTTTTCAGCCAAAGCTTTGTATCGCGCAGTGACAGAGCTATACGACAACCCTTGCAAGGAGTCCCTCACCTCATCACTGATCGCACCCTGGCGACCAAAGGTCTCGATGACATCGAACACCATGGCCTCTAGGTGAGTTGTGTCGATACTGTGAGCCGAGTCAACACTGGTGTCGCTCGACTCTCGCCTGTGTAGTTTGTACGCCTCAGTTCCAAACTCAGCATGGCTCTGAGGCGATCCTAAAAAGGGATATCGTCCTCGAAGTCATCGAAGCTATCCTGAGGCGGTGCCTTAGTCTCTGCCATCTTAACGTGCTTCGGTGGAGGCTCATCACCAAAGGGAGCCACCTCATCAGGCGGATAGGTCTCCGACTGTATCGATAGCTGCACGCCGTTGTCGCCTTGGTTTTTCCAAGCAGCTAACGTCACCCGCAGTTTATCCAGGCTACCGTCTTGCTTAAAATGCTGAGCGATATGCTTGGCTTGATCCCTAGATATGTTAACGAACCCTTTAAAATGAGGCGCTTTGTCGCTCTTCCTGTTCCTCTCCGGGTACAGACCACCGTTTGAGGTAACCTTCAACTCATAGTTCGGCATCGTTGTTCTCCTTTGCTGCCTCTATTTCCGCCTTACGGCTGTTGTATGCCTGCTTAATCTTTTCGTAGATCTCAGGCTGATGTTCTTTTATTGTGGTAATCGGGTCACGGTTGTTTGCAAACACGCCAGCCAGATCATCGTGCAGGGGTAGTTCATTCTCTACCCAACCTTTCAAGAAGGCTTCCGCGCCGATCTTAGTGCTGTAATCCTCTACACCGCCTTCGTGCTGAATCGGCTTAGGTTTTGTTTTCTTCGGTGCAGACTGTGGTTTCTCTGCCTCTGCCGCTGCCCCATCATCATCTTCGTCGGCAGCTATTCCGACAGCCATTGCCAGACTATATCGTTTTGCATAGGTCATAGCAGACCCATAGCCTTGAGCGGTGATCTTCTGTGCTGGCACCGGGACAGGCCCAGTCGCAATCTCTTCACCGTGCCCATACAACACAGTCTCCACAGAAATGCCGTTCTCCATCGGTATGGATCTTTGTATGAAAGCTATCCCGTTGGCGTTCAGTGCAGGCTTAGCTGCATCGATCACAGACTTGAGTGATGCAAACCTTGAGTCGTATTGTGGGTTCACTTGATCGAACACTGCGTGTCCCATCTCCGATTGTGCTTTGACCAACGCCTGCACAAGTGTCTTCTCAGCCATCAGATTCTCCTTTAGTTCTGACTAGAAAAGGGGTTTCGACGGTATCCGCTCAGATCAGTTCGGAACTGCCTGGCATCGATGCCGTACTTCTTACCTATTTGATGCTCGATGTACTCCACCAGTTCGATTGGCGCACTTTCATCAAACATCTTGAATGGCATCTGGGCTATATCGCCCCCACGCCAACTGAAAAACACCTCACCACTGCGAGGTGCCATCAACAATTTAGGTATACTTGTGATAGACCATATACCGATCATCTTTTCGTACACCGTCTTATCCATTTCGATCATGCGGACTCCTTCCATTGATCGCAAAACTCTGCAACTCGGCACCAGTTCTGATCGCACCTGACATGCACGCCTTCTCGCACCTCTACTTCGTGCTCCTTGCTATCTGCCAGTCCCTGGGATTCCAGGTATGCTTCAGCATCTTCCATCGAATCGAAGACTCGCAACGCACGTTTGTTTGCTTTCTTTTTCGCTGCGTAGGTTGTCGGACGAGTCCATCGTTCTGTGTTTGTGCAAGGCGGTAGGGGTTCGTCATTGAAGTCGGCAAACTCCGCATCCTGATGCAGCGATATACGCTCAGCCATGTATGCGTCTTGCTTTTCGTCTGACCATAGAGTGACGTTGATTGTCTGGATTGGCGCAGGTGGATAGCTTTCGTTGCGTTCTGCCTCACGGCGATTCCAATCGCGCATCACTGCAATGATCCGCAAGGATTTAGATCGCACACCCTTAGCGTGACGCATTAGCCAAGCATAGGCGTTAAGCTGTAGCTCCCATTCGATCTTGTCATGAATCACACTCCAAACACTGGTGCATTTGTAATCGATAGGGCCATCCTGATCCTGCACATCGATGGCACCACTAATCACCCAACCATCTACCTCAACAAACAAACGCTCTTCGCTGATCACATCGTCACCAGCGTAGTCCTCGAAGATACGATGCACTGCTGTACCTAGCACGCTCCACATCTTTTCTGAGATGTCCTCAGTCAACTCATCCCAGTGACGCTCTCGCAAGATGCGTATGCGTGGACTGTCGATTAGTTGCGTGACGGATCGGTGGCTGGCACCCCTGGTGTAGTCATCCCTAGAAAGGGCTTGAACTATCGGTTGTGAAAGATTGTGATGATTGGTTATTTTCATCGCGCACTGGCCCCTTTTTGCAGTAGACCCGCACGAAAAGATTGTCGTTCTCGTCGTGCTTGCCGATGTAGAACTCTCGCTCTTCGTTTGTTTGCCGATCTTGCCAGCGTTTGTAGGAACTTCTTGCTGCGCTTAAACGGCTTTGATAGTTGTCGACGGTGACGGGTATATCGAAGGCGTCCTTCCAATACATCTCGTCCCACGGTATTGTCGGCAACGACTCTCCCGGCTGACGCACTTTCATGTCCACATTCGGTTTGATTTCTAAACTCATAGGTCAAAGACTCCTCATTGAAGAACATCTCTCCTCGCTCTTCGCATTCAAATACATAGTTTCCAATTTTGCTCATGCAAACCTCCATCAGGTTGCAAAGTATAACGACCCACGTTATGTTGTGCAACATGTTTGAGGCAATAATACTAGGAGAACCTGCATCGAAAGCCAACTCGCGTAGAATGGTAACGATTGCAGGACGTGCTCGATTAATCAAAAGCAAGAAGGCGGTTGATTATGTTGCCGCATTCAAAAAGCAATGCCCCCAGTTAGATGAACTACTCGAAGGCGACGTGAGAGTCACCATGACGATTTATTATCGAACTCGTAGGCCAGATTTGGATGAGTCAGTGATACTCGATTGTTTGGAGGGGTACGCCTACAAGAACGATAGGCAGGTGAAAGAGAAGCATATCTATCACGGACTCGACAAAGAGAATCCCAGGGCAGAGATCACCGTTGAACCTATCGAATAAAAAAGACTTGGTGATCAAGATGCTAGAACAGACGATCAAGGATCTTAATGATCCAGTGCAGTCTGTTAGAGAGGACGCACTACGTTACATGATGAAGTTCGATGCGTATGAAGTTTGCAGGGATAACGGTATCGATGATGGCGTTGCTGCAAAGTTTTTTGAGATCACTTACAAGGTGGCAAGCCAGGACGAGGGTGTCAGGCGTCAGAAGGCAGTGAGAGATGGGGTGAAGGAACTAAGGAGAACGGTCATCGAAGGCTATCGAATCTGAAAGCTACAGATCAACTTAAAGAGTTGATGAGATAGCTGTCGTTCGATTGCTTTCGATAAATATCACAAATCACAACGATTCGCAAGGAGGCAAGATGAATCAGTTGAATGAGAGCGACTTTGAGTATTTTCTCACAAGTCACGGAGAAGGGAGGCATGTCTGTCCATTATGCTCTGGTGACAGAAAGAAAAAAAACCAACGCACACTCGATGTCGATCAGGTTAGCGATGGCCTGGTGTACAAATGCTGGCACTGTGAGGCATCGGGCAAGGTGAAAGACAATCCATTCGATGATTTTGACATTGATCCACCAGCCAAGGTGCAGGCGATCAGTGTCCCAAAACAAAACGATTCGCTAGTCGCTGACAACTTCCTACGCCTTCGAGGCATAGATCCAGATCGCATACGCCATCTCAATGTAGTTGGTGGCACTCACTACTTCCACAACGCTGGTGACGTGTCAGCCATCGGCTTCGCATACCAGGACAAGTCTGCGATCAAGTGGCGCTCGACTGAGGGCAAGAACTTCATACAGGATGGGTCTGCCCAGCATCTGTGGAACATAGAGTCGGCCTCTGAGCAACATACCACAGTGATCATTACTGAAGGTGAGCTTGATTGCTGCGCGATCTCTGATGCTCTGGGCAATCGTCCTGATCACCTGGTGGTATCTGTACCCAGTGGTGCTCCACAAAAGGTTAGCAACCGCAAGGTCGATCCAGCAGAGGACAGAAAGTTCGGATACCTATGGAAAGCAAAATCTGTCCTAGATAATGCAGACAAGATCATTCTGGCAATGGACTCTGATGAGCCTGGAGAGGCGCTAGGCGAGGAGATAATGAGGCGTGTAGGGAGGGCCAAGTGCTATCACTTAGAGCTTCCAGAGGGCTGTAAGGACGCCAACGACGCGCTAATCAATCATGGTGCTGATTATTTGGCCGAGTTGGTCGATTGTGCAGTGCCAACGCCACTCGTCGGTGTCTACAGCGCCGATGATTACAGTGATGATGTGGCGTTCCTGTACGAGCGTGGGTTGATGCAGGGCAAGAGCACTGGGTTCACGGGACTCGATGACCTATACACAGTGTTGCAAGGTCAGCTTACAGTGGTGACGGGTTTGCCTGGGTCAGGCAAGTCAGAGTTCATCGATGCGGTGCTGGTAAATCTAGCAGAGCAACACGATTGGAAGTTTGCCATTGCCAGCTTCGAGAACCCTCCACCCCTACACATTATCAAGTTGAGTGAGAAGAGAGCACGCAAGCCATTCTTCATGGGTGATACAGAGCGTATGTCACAGGCTGAGATGAGTGAGGCTAAGTCCTGGGTGAACGATCACTTCGCATTTCTCGACAGCAAAGATGGTGAACCAGCTACCATCGACTCGATCATAGATCGCACGAAGCAGGCAGTGATGCGGCTGGGTTGCCGTGGCCTAGTAATCGATCCGTACAATTACATCGCACAAGCCAACGCAGAACAAGAGAGCTACGCGATCAGTGAGATGCTGACACGCATGGTGCAGTTTGCTCGATCCTGCGATCTGCATATCTGGTTCATCGCTCACCCTGCAAAGATGAGGGCGAACGACAACGGACAGATGCCGATACCGAATGGCAATCACATCAGTGGCAGTGCTGCATGGTTTGCAAAATCAGACTGTGGACTAACGGTGCATCGCACTGGTGAGCACATCGAAGTGCATTCGTGGAAGTGTCGGTTCAAGTGGATCGGATCGGTAGGCCATGCAAAGCTGAGCTATGACCCTGTGAACGGCAGGTACAAAGATTTTGTCGATTGGGATGAGGCAGAGGCTAACCCGGTCAGACCAGTGAGGAATTTTAATGAAACAGAAGACGAGTGGGACATCTGATGAAATCACAATGGATGTGGGTAATCCGAAACTGCATGAGAGACACGACATTGTTTTGGAAAAAGAAGATGGCGAGGTGGTGTCGAGGGCGAGAGTCACCGATCAGTTAGCCATAGATCGGTTGCTGCTGAAGGACAAGATCACTTTGATCGAGCACAAGGCAGCAGAGTACATGCTGCAAGTGTTCGTGGACGCCGGAGCGTTTGTGAAAAGTGTGAACCTGAACAGCACACCATCGACTAGATTCCAGAAAAGTAATTACAACTACGGGTTGCTAAGGTTGCGGGACACTGCAAAATGCATCGAGGAAGCAGTAGGTGACGATCATGCTTACATGGTGATCAACGGCATTGCTCAAGACAAGGAGTTTGTCGATGAAGAGATTCCGATCTTCCGTCTAGCGATGCAGCAATTGGATCGAGATTACATTTCCAAGGGAAGAGAATAGTCTTTGCAAATCCTATAGCGTTTGAGAGAATCCATTTGACGGGTCTCTCCTTAACCGTCATCCCTAGCCCCCGGTCACCGCCTCCATCTGTGACCGGGGGTTTCTTTTTGATAGATGTGCCAGTCGATGAGATTGGGTTGTGAACCATGGGGCAGCCGCTTCATCTCACCTATTTCACACTGGAGGCTGGGTCGTGTTAAGCCCAGCACGGCCTGACGCTGACACTCGCCTTGCCGATCCTAGCCCCTTAGTCCTCTGATTTTCTTGACTGACATACCACCGATCTCGTAG
>LULJ01000475.1_pt1 | contig 21978 bp, 20 predicted proteins | sample 728171 | NCBI WGS metagenome assembly LULJ01 (sample SAMN03860292, study PRJNA289734) | marine metagenome | biome: seawater column; feature: ocean; material: water; isolation source: Red Sea water column Station 169 - depth 25m | place: Saudi Arabia: Red Sea | collected 2011-10-15 | depth 25 m
TACGAGAGGACCGGATTGGACGAACCTCTGGTGTTCCGGTTGTCACGCCAGTGGCATTGCCGGGTAGCTATGTTCGGAAAGGATAACCGCTGAAAGCATATAAGCGGGAAGCCTCTCCCAAGATGATATCTCCCAGAGACTTTATGTCTCCTAAAGAGTCGTCATAGACTATGACGTTGATAGGCAAGATGTGTAAGCGTTGTGAGGCGTTGAGCTAACTTGTACTAATAACTCGTGAGGCTTGATCATGTAACCTTAAGAAGGTTTGCATATATTTACTGATTTACAGTGATTGCTAAATTACATACCAGTTTGCCTGATGACAATAGCAACTTGGTACCACCTGATCCCATTTCGAACTCAGAAGTTAAACGAGTTAACGCCAATGGTAGTGCAGGGTCTCCCTGTGTGAGAGTAGGAAATCGTCAGGCTTTTAATTTTAGGCTCTTAGTTTTAACTAAGAGCCTTTTTTTATGTCTGAGTTTATAATGAAAAAATATGATTATTGGATTAACAGGTGGAATAGGTTCTGGAAAATCTTTAGCAGGAGATTTTTTTTCTGAACTTGGAATTGACGTAATTGATTCTGATAGAATTGCAAGAGAAATACTGGATAAAAATTCAGAAGCAAAAAAATTATTTTTAGATAACTTTGGATCTGAATTTTTAGATAAAAATCAAAATATTAATAGGGAATTATTAAGATCAAAGATTTTTAAAGATGATAAAAAAAAGAAAAAGCTTGAATCCATAGTTCATCCAATTGTAAGACAGGAAATAATTAAGTTTATTAATAATTCAAAGAGTATTTATAAAATTATTATGGTTCCTTTAATTTACGAAACACAATCAAATCACATTTATGACAAAATAATTGTTATAGATTGCGACGAGAATAAACAAATTGATAGGGCTACTAAAAGAGATAATAAATCTAAAGAAGATATTTTAAATATAATTAATAACCAAGCATCCCGATCACAAAGAAAATCAATTGCAAATTACGTCATTGAGAATAATTCTTCAAAAGAAGAATTGAAGTCTCAAGTAATAAAAATTCACCAAAAATTACTTGGTATAAAAATAGATGAGTAAGTGCCCAAGATGTCAGCAGGCATCATCAAATAAAAAAGATAATCCTCACAGGCCTTTTTGTTCTGAAAAATGTAAATTAATTGATTTTGGATCTTGGGCTAATGAAGAAAATGTAATATCTAGACCAGTAAAATCTGAAGATTTTTACGAAGATTGATTAATAATTTGTATTTATTAGATGATTTTCCACTCACCAGTATCAATCATTGGCTTTGCTTTTTTATATTTGATTTCCTTAGTCTCTTGACCGTTAGTGATTTTGATTAATTGATTTCTTCCAATCTTAACCTCTTGCCTGATAAGGTGATTATCACTTTCATTATTTATTTCGGTGTTAGTTGAAAGCTGTTCAGAGGTCTTGGACGTTTTAGTTATCTCTTCAGCTTCTTTTTTTTCCTTTTCCTTGATTTCTTTAAGCTGATCTTTTGAAACAATGTCTATTGAAAATAGTGCTCTCACAGTCTCAGCATCAATAGCATCTAGCATTGACTCAAACATCGAATAGGCTTCTTGTTTAAATTCATTTTTAGGATTTTTCTGGGCATAGGCTCTTAACCCAATACTTCCTCTGAGATGGTCAATTTCGGATAAATGCTCTTTCCAATGCACATCAAGAACTTGCAGCATTACTTGTTTCTCCAATAAAAGTCTAGACTCACCAAATGATTCATATTTTGATTTATATACCTCTTTAGAATTTTCAACTATAAGATTAGCTATAGTTTCTGGAATTAATTTCATATCACTTTGCACTCTTTCATGAATATCATTGCCTATTCCATAGTTAATTAATAAAAGGTCTTGAAGTTCTTTAGTTCTCCACTGAGATTCTATCGATTCCTCTGGGACAAATTGATTAGAAATTCTTTTAAATTCTGATTCTATTAAATCATCAATAGTTTCACTAATATTTGGTTCCTCTAAGAGTTGATTTCTTAATGAATAAATTGCTTGTCTTTGATCATTTGAAACATCATCATATTCAAGTAAGTTTTTTCTTGCATCAAAGTTTCTGTTTTCAATTCTTTTTTGGGCATTTTCAATTCCTTTTGAAAGCATTTTATGCTCAATATGATCATCTCCCATTCCAATTCTTTCAAAAAGTGCTCTTCTATTATCTGAAATAAATAATCTTAATAGATCATCTTCTAAAGATAGAAAAAACCTAGAGTAACCTGGATCACCTTGTCTTCCTGATCTACCTCTTAATTGATTATCTATTCGTCTTGATTCATGTCTTTCTGTGCCTAATATATGCAGACCTCCTGCTTTTAATACAATCTCATTATTACTTCTCCATTCTTCTTCAGATTGATCGTCCTTTCTACCGCCAAGTACTATATCTGTTCCTCTTCCAGCCATATTTGTTGCAATTGTTACCATCCCAGGTTTTCCAGCGTTTGCAATTACCTCTGCCTCCATTTCATGTTGCTTAGCATTTAAAATTTGATGTGAAATATTTTTTTCTTTTAAAAGCTTTGAAACTTGCTCTGATGAATCCACAGAAACAGTTCCAACAAGAATTGGTGCAGATCTTTTTCTAATTTCTTCTATCTCTTCAATAAGCGCTTTATACTTTGCCTTTTTTGTAAGAAACACCAAATCATTTAGATCATCTCTAATCATAGGAACATTTGTAGGAATTATTACAACATCAAGACCGTATATTTGCTTAAATTCAACTGCTTCAGTATCCGCAGTTCCAGTCATACCAGATAGATTCTTAAATAATCTGAAAAAATTTTGAAATGTGGTTGAAGCAAGAGTTTGTGACTCTCTCTGTATAGGAACATTTTCTTTGCATTCTAAGGCTTGATGAACTCCCTCACTCATTCTTCTTCCAGGCATTGTTCTCCCAGTATGTTCATCAATAAGAAGTACTTCATTATTTCTAACAAGATAATGGACATTTTTTTGAAATAAAAAATTTGCTCTAAGTGTTGCTTGAACAAATTTCATAATTTTTAAATTTGATGATGTGTACAGTCCAGAAGATTCTCCAAGCATATTTGCTTCATCCAATAATTTTTCTACAAGAATATATCCATCGTCTGTGAGCTCAATACTTCTATTTTTTTCATCAATTAGATAATGTCCTCTTTCATCATCTGATAGTGGTTCATCCTCTGTGCCTTCTCTGTCTTGTTTTTTTAGATGAGGAATAAATTTTCTTATTTGTCTGTAGTAATCTGAAGATTCGGCTGTAGGCCCAGAAATTATTAATGGTGTTCTTGCTTCATCGATTAATATTGAGTCAACCTCATCAACAATCGCAAAATCGAGTGAGCACATTACTCTTTCCTCAATTGAACGAGCCATATTATCTCTAAGATAATCAAACCCTAATTCATTATTTGTTGCATAAATAACATCAGAATTGTATGCATACATTTTTTCCTTAATTTGTTGATTTGAATTAACGATTCCAACTTTGAGGCCTAAAAATTCGTATATCGGTCTCATCCATTCTGCATCTCTTCTTGCTAAATAGTCATTTACGGTAACAATTATTGCTTTATTTTCCATCACAAAATTCAAATATACCGGTAAAGTCGCAACTAAAGTTTTTCCTTCTCCAGTTTTCATTTCAGCAATATTTCCTTCTGCAAGAGAAATTGCACCAAGCATTTGTGAATCAAAATGACGTAACCCCAAAGTTCTTTTACTTGCTTCCCTTACAGCAGCAAAAGCATGAGGAAGTATTGAATACATATCCTTATCATTTTCATGATATTTTTTTGACAGTTGATCCTTCAGCTCAAAAAAATATGAGTCAGGTTTTTCTGAAAGCATTTTTTCTAAATCATTAGCTTGATTAACTAATGAATTCATTCTTCGAAGGATTCTATCGTTTTTAGATCCGAAAATATTAGAAAAGAAGCTAAGCATTTATAAATTAAAAATAATCTTTTTTATTCCACCTATTCTATATCCCCAAATGGCGGCCTTACATAGGAGATTGGGGCATCCTCAGAATTTTCAAACTCAATAGTTTCATATGCATCATCATCTTCAATAATTTTTCTGAGGAGTTTGTTATTTAGCTCATGTCCAGATTTATATCCAGAAAATTCACCAATTAAATTTCCACCTAACAAATATAAATCTCCGATAGCATCAAGAGTTTTATGTTTAACAATTTCATCATTGAATCTAAGACCTTCCTCATTGAGGATTTCGTCATCACCGAAGACAACAGCATTAGATACACTAGCACCTAATGCTAAATTTCTAGATTTAAGCATTTCAGCCTCACTCATTGATCCAAAAGTTCTTGCCCTACAAACTTCTTTAACAAATGAAGTAGATGAAAAATCAATAATAGATTCTGATGGAAGTTTTTTATGAACTGGATGATCGAAATCAACTTTAAAAGAAACCTTAAAACCATCGAAAGGTTTAATCGTTGCATATGCATCATCTCTTGTTACAGTAACCTCTTTTTTAACTTTGATAAATTTCTTAAGAGATTCCTGATCTTCAAGACCTGCAGATTGAATTAAAAAAACAAAAGGACTTGAGCTTCCATCCATAATAGGCACTTCAGGACCATCAACTTTTATTAAACAATTATCAACCCCGAGACCTGCAATTGCAGAAAGAAGATGCTCAATAGTTGAAATTTTTACACCATCTTTAACTAAAGCAGTTGAAAGACTTGTATCACCTACATTTTCTGCTATGGCAGGTATAACAAGACTTTTATCAATATCTGTTCTAATAAAATTAATTCCGCTATTGGCCTTAGCAGGTATAAGCTCCATATTTATATTTTTACCAGTGTGAAGCCCAATTCCTACAGCTTTAATTGAATTTTTTAATGTTCTTTGTTTTAACATTTCCTTTGTCTTGATATTTCAGATAATATTATCCCAGTTGCAACAGAAACATTAAAGCTTTTAAAATCTTTATTAGAACTAAGTCTTACTAGTTGATCACAGATTTCTTTGGTCTTTTTTCTAATACCATGCTCTTCAGAACCCATAATTACCGCAGTATTAGATGAAAAATCAACTTCAATATGATCTTTTTTGGCATGCTCACTTAGCCCATATACATTTATATTCATATCTTTAATAAATTTCACACAATTTACTAAATTTGATACAAAGAATATTTTGACATACTCTGCGCCACCAGATGATACTGCATGAGCAACATCATTTAATGGCGCACAATGGTGTTTATTAATTATTATTGCATCTACTTCAGTTACCGCAGCTGACCTTATACATGCACCAAGATTTCTTGGGTCAATAATATTATCTAGAATTAACAAATTCAGCTTTTCATTACTTGTATCTTCTAAGAATATTTTTAAATCCTGAAAGCTTAAATTATTTTCATTTAATATTTCAGCTTCAGGTTCCTGTTTAAGCTTTTTTGATACTTGATATTTAATTCCATTTTTCTTAGCAAGGGTGATTAAATTTATGATTCTTTTGTCTTCTCTTGACTGGGGTATGAATAATTTTTTAATTTTATGGGGACTATTTTTGATAATACTTTCAATGCTATGAAAACCGACCCTTTTGTTATCAATTTTTTTATTCATAGCTATTTTGGTATAAGAATAATTTTTCTTTCTTCAGGGATGACATTAGCAAGTTGAACATTTATTTTTTGTCCAATTCTAAAAGTTCTCCCCGTTCTCTTTCCTTTAAGTATATTTGCTTCTTTATCAAAAATATATCTATCACGACTTAAATCAGACACATGAACTAGGCCTGATATAAAGTGATTTTCAATTTCGCAAAAAAGTCCAAATTCTGTAATTCCAACAACTATTGAAGAAAATTCCTCTCCAATCGACCCTTCGAGATGATGACATATAAGTCGTTGAATTACTTGTCTAGATGATCTTTCTGCTCTTTGCTCTAAGTCTGAAAGATCACTAAGTGTCATCTCAAGATCGTCTTGATTAGAATCAAATTGTTTTTTATTTAGAATATTTTTGATAAGCCTGTGAGATATTAAGTCAGGATATCGTCTTATTGGAGAAGTAAAGTGAGAATATTCTTTTAATTGAAGCCCAAAGTGCCCAACACCTTTAGTTGAGTAACACGCTCTTTTTAGTGATTGAAGAATTAAAACATTCATTATTTTATTTTTCTCATCTTTATTAACATGTTTGATAAAGCTATTAATCATCTCCAAGGGACTTGAAAAAGATTTTGTTGATAATCCTTTTAAAGAAAAAAACTTCTTCAAGTTTTCAAGTTTTAAATATTCAGGCTCTTCATGAATTCTATAAACACCGAACCCTAAATATTTTTTTATGAATTTAGCAGCACAGATATTTGCAGATATCATTGCTTCTTCAATCATTTGATGTGCAAATAGTCTTTTTGGAATAAATATTTCTGAAATATTACCTCCATTTCCAAAAGAAAGAGTTGGTTCTGAAGATTCTATTTCTAATGCATATCTTTTTGACCTATTCTGAAGAAGTTTTTTTGTAAGTTTTTCAAGGGCATTTATTGAGTAAAGTATGTCAGCACTAAGATTAGTGTCTTTGTTTTGCTTTAAGAATTCAATCTCGTTATAAGTAAATCTTTTATGAGAATTTATTACAGCCTCTGAGAAATCATACGAATTAATTTCTCCTTCTTGAGTAAAATTCATCTTACATACCAAAACATTTCTGTCTTGATTTGGGATTAATGAACATAAGTTGTTTGAAATCTCTTCAGGAAGCATAGGAATAACCCTTTTAGGGAAGTAAATAGAAGTTCCTCTTAATAAAGCCTCTTTGTCTATAAATGAATTAGGTTCAACAATCTCAGCTACATCAGCTATAGCTACTTGAAGCACAAAACCATCTTTATTGGCTTTGCAAAAAACTGCATCATCAAAATCCTTGGCATCTTTACCATCGATAGTTACAAATGGAGTTTTTCTGAGGTCATCTCTTTTGTTATTTTTTACTTCTAAGTGTTTTAATTCAGCAAGTACTTCTTTTGACCATTCATATGGCAAAGTATTTTCTTCAACTACTTGTTCAATAGAATTAGTGAGGTTATCCATATTTTTGAAAAATTTTAGAAATCAGAAATTATACTCAATATTAAGTCCTAGAATTCTTCCCCTAGGATCATGCAATCTAGTATCAAAACTAAAATCAGGTGCATCATATAACCTTGGAGCAGATTTATCGAATATATTTGAAAGATATAATCTTAAATCTAGATCACCACTTGTTACAAAAAGTTTTTTGTTAAAAGATATATCATGAACAAAGAAAGATTTAACTCGATTGGAATATCCGTAAGTTAGTCCTAACCCAGTAATGGATCTTTCATTAACATATCCATCCAAATATCTTGAGTTTAAGCTTATGCTTAAATCTTTAAAGTTCCAGCTTACGAAAGAATTAATTCTTTTCTTTGGTAGAGAAAAAGTATGAGTATCAAAATTAAACTTTCCAACACGATTAACCATTGAGTTTTGATTTGTTAGGCTAGGAGTTTTGAAGTCAGATAAGTCGGTACCCATCAAATTTATAGACAGATCGCTTTGCTTCAAATTTATAAAATATTGTATTTGAAAATCAATCCCTTTTACCAAAGTATTATCTTCATTGAAGTAGGTGGTTGTTACTCCAATAAGATCACCAAATTCATTTCTTGTAATACTTGGTCCAAAGGGATTTGAGGATAATATTACTTGAGCACTCTCTACCTCGACTCTATCTTCATACTCTATCTCCCAAACATCCATGCTAATTCTAAGATCATTTCTTTGAAATATTAGTCCAATATTTGAATTCGTTGAGGTAGCTGGCTTCAAATTTGGATTACCTGTTGAAGCTTGTCTTACAAAAACCGAATCATTAACGTCTCTTACGCTTCCAAGATTAATTTCACTTGAGTACATTTGAGCCATAGATGGTGCAGAAAAAGCGGTTCCTTTGGAAAATCGTATCGTTAGAGCATCAGCTACTTTATATTTCATTGAAATCTTTGGATCGAATGATGATTCATTCTTCATAGACTCATATCTTGCTGCAACTCTTAAATCTAAAGTCTCTTTAATACTTTTTTCTATTTCAAGAAAAAAAGCATTGCTTATCCTTGATTTAGATAAATTAATTCCTCCGCCCAAAAAGAAAAGGTCAGCTGTTTTCACTAACTTTCCATCCTTATCAAACTCAGCTCTACTAACTTCATCATAATAAATATCTAAACTCTCTTTATTTAGTTGAAACCCATAAGCTAAATTAAGGTCTTTTAATTTCCTATTGAATATTCCATCAACAGAAATAAGGTCAGCTACTTTTGATGAAACTTCTGCGCCCCTAACATAATCAATAAGAGATTTTGGATTTTGAGTTGAATCAAATATATTCCATGTAAGATTTCCATCAGGACCACCATTTCCTTTTATAGCAGCAAGAAATCTTGAATCAATAATATCAGGCCTAAAGTGATCATTAGAGTGCTCACTCATAGTTATAGATATCTCAGCATCAGTTGTTTGATTGATTAAAAAAGAAAGACTGTAATTAACATTAAATTGTTCAATGTCCTTAGGTGAGTAGGGTGACTTGAATTCCGAGCCAAGAGGCCTGCCATACCATACAACCGGAACATTAAAAGGGCTTCCACCCTCACCAGGCTCTATATTTCTTGATAAAAAAGGAAGAGCAGGGTATGAAGGAGATTGAGGATTATCGTTTACATCAACTTTAGATGATAAGAAATGGAAATTATGTTTTAAAACCCCCATTTCTTTTGAAAAATTCAAATAAATTTTTTGATGTTCCTCATCATTTACAATATTGAACCTTTCTCCATATAAAAATCTACAAAAACTTCCATCAAGAACACCGCCATTTTCTTCACAATTTGGATCTGGAACAAATTGACTTGCTTTTGGGTAAACTCCAGCAAAAAGTCCAGATGAAACAGTATCCGGACCAAGTACCTTGAAGGTTTTACCAAGACCACTTAATCCCAATTCAGCAATCCCATCTATTTCACTTGCAGATAATGGAGACCTCTCAAGAGTGTTGAAGCCAATCACAAGTTTTCCATCTAGAATTTTTGTTCCAAACAAAATACCAAAACTATTATCATCTTGATTATAGTTTGTAGTAGTCTGTTTACCGGCTTTAACCCTGAATCCTTCAAATTCTTTAAATGTAAGAAAATTAATAACTCCAGCAATTGCATCTGAGCCATATATTGATGTTGCGCCTTCTTTTAGAATTTCTACTTTTTCAATAGCAATTTCTGGAACGATGTTTGCATCAATATAGCCATTTCCGTTATTGGATGGCGTTCCTGAAAAAGTGTGTCTTCTAGAATTTAAAAGCAACAAAGTAGCAGAAGCATCCAAGCCCCTTAAGGTAATTGATGACATGCCCTGGTCAACTCCCTCAAGTGCATTTGTTTGAAATCTAGATCCTGAGCTAACGTTCAAATATTTACTTATTTCACCAATATTTGTGATATTGAAATTTTTATAATCATTTTCATTAATAAGTTGAACAGGCGATAAATCACTTTCTGCATCTTTTAGAAATGTTCCTGTTACAACTATTTCTTCAATTTCGTTTGAGTAAATTAAAAAAGAAAAAATTAACAAAGAAAAGACTTTTATCTTTAATCGCATATTGTTGATTATAGAGCTTTATTTAGAAAGATTATAAATGTTTTAATGAACATAAAAAAACTGGCCCAAATTTGGGCCAGTTTTATTTCTAAGTTAAGATACTAGAAGGTTAGATTAAATTTTAATCCGTAATTTCTTCCAGGAAGAGGAACTTCATTTTTCACAAAAGAAGAGTGATTCCTGGCAACTTCATCAAGAAGGTTATTAGCGAAAAGCGAAACTTTTAGTTCACCTTCGCCCATTCCTTTGAATGTTTTGGTTAGTCTTGTGTTAAGCATTTGATAAGAATCAGTTGCTGTTTCACCTTCACCAATATCATTTTGTTTTTCAACATCTTTAAGCATTAGTTTAAAGAGCAAATCATCATTCACAACATCTCTTCCAAAAGATAAAGCAAGCTCGCCAGAGCCAAGATCAAAACTTCTTCCAAATTCAATCTCGTATCCATCAAACTCAGCATCTTCTTGCATGTAATTAGCATGAATTAAATTACCATGACCATGATCATCATCCTCACCTTCATGATGCTCGTCCTCACCTTCATGATGCTCATCTTCGTCTTCATGATGTTCGTCTTCATCCATGTGATCATCTTCTTCATCTATTAGAGCAATGTAATTATCCACGTCAGTGATATAAAAACTTGCGAGAGCATAGAAATCACCATTATCAAAATTAAAAGTGATATCAAAGTTATTTGAAGTTTCACTGTTTAGATTTGGATCACCGACTTCAAATCTTCCTGTTGCCATATGAGGTCCATTCATGAAGAGCTCAATTGAAGATGGTAGTCTCTCAACACTAGCATAACCAAGACTGACACCAAGATTATCGCCAAGGCTTCTACCAAGAGTTACAGCAAAACTGCTTGTTGTATCATCTATATTGTAATAATCAACATCTCCATGCTCATCTCCATGCTCATCTCCATGAATCTATAACCAAAATCAAGATCAAACATTCCAAGGTCTTTACTTAGGTAATAACCAATTGTTAATTCTTCACTATTTGCTGGATTCATGAATGCCTCTTCGCCAACAATAGAGTTATCTTCATCGACAAAGTTTACAACAACCTTTTGAGTTGAAGAGTCATTTGAAATATCAAAAGTAGCACCATACTCAACAGCTTCATTCATGAATACTGTTGGAGAATGTTCTTCATGTTCTTCTTCTTCATGCTCCTCTTCTTCATCATGCTCTTCTTCTGCATGATCTTCTGTAAGCGAGTAATCTGAATCACGATAAGTAAAGTCAATTTTATTAATAAGATTTCCATTAACATTATATGAACCTCTTATAGAAAAAGTTTCAGAATCAGTAGTGGAAAAAATTCTTTCTTCACCATGCTCTTCTTCATCACCATGATCGTCACCATGCTCATCTTCATGCTCATCGCCATGGAAGGGAATACCATAAACACTTTCAAGATTATCAATTCCAAAGCCAATGTAGCCCCAGTCTGTTACTTTGGATAAACCGAACTTTGTTGCCTCTACAGCAAAATCAGAGTTATTTATGTATCCTAAATCCTCTTCAGAATGTTCATCATCATGATGTTCATCTTCATCGTGATCTTCATCATCATGATGCTCCTCCTCTGAGTGAATTACAGCACCACTAGGAACATCATAGTTTCCAAAATCAGTATTTTTATAGCCAAAATTAACATTCAAACCGCCAACATTGCCTTTTAAATTTACAAATTCTGAATTTCCATCATTTACAGATTGAGATTCATATCCAACTGAAACCTCAGGAATTTCAAAATTCTTAGTTGAAATTAAATCATCAACAACATTGATAATTCCTCCTATGGTCCCATTTGCATATAGAAGTGATGAGGGTCCTTTGACAATTTCTACTTGAGAAATATCATTCAAGTCCACGTCATTCAAGTGATCAACACCAAGACCAGACACATCTCTGTTCACGACACCATTTTTAAGTATTTTTACTCTTGGGCCTGACATACCTCTAATAATTGGTTGGCCAACAGCAGAACCATAGTCTGCAATTGAAACACCAAGATACTCATCAATCGCATCACCCAAACTTGTAGTTGCTCCATCTGAGAATTCAGTACCATCAATAATATACAGTGGATTATTAATCTCACTTGTATCAATAAATGCTGAAGTAACAACTATTTCTTCAACTTCATCCTGTGAAATTATATTTATCGAATGAAATGCAATTAATACAATAACTGCGTTTAAAAATTTTTTCATGTTTCCTCCTTTATGAAAAATTAGTTAAAAATTTATAAGTTAACTAATTTAAAGGTGGAGCTCTTGATAGGTTTGATTTTTGTTTTTGACTTACAAATCTATTGATTAGATTTGATTCAGGGGATTCTTTTAAAAAATTGCTTTTACTTTTTGTTGAAGCAATTTTAATTTCAACATTTTCTTCACAAGCTTGGCATTCAGCCAAATGCTCATCTTCAAAGCTGAAGTGATCATGATGATCTGCAAAGCTGTGAAATGACAAACTTGCTATAAATAGGAATGAATATAGTAGATATTTTTTATTCATGATCATGAGTCAAACATACTAGACCATTAATTTTTCCATTTTTCAAGTCATTTAAAGTTTTATTTGCTTCTGAGGCATTTCTTTTTTCAACCTCTACATGTTCAATTTTGTTTTCTCTTACAAGCTCCATTAATTCACTCATTTCTTGCAGACTCCCAACATAAACTCCTCGTATGGTTCTTGCAGTTAAAGTTGTCATTGGAAGCTGTAAGTTTGTTTCTCCTCCAATCAAGCCAACAATTACATATGTGCCGCCTCTTTTCATACCGAACATTCCAGATGCAAGCTCAAACGTCTCAGCTGCACCTACAAAATCAATGACACTGGTAGCACCACCATCAGTGAGTTCTGCAATTTTTTCGAACAACTTCTCATCTCTTGAATTAATTACTTCAGATGCTCCAGCTTGTTTTGCTAGTTCAAGTTTTTCATCGTCAATGTCAATAACTATAGGATTAATAGAGTAGGCTGCTTGAATTATTTTTAATGAAAGTAATCCAAGCCCTCCAGCGCTTATGATAACAACAGTATTTTGACCTTTAACTAAATCTGCTTTTTTAAGCGCACTGTATGCAGTCAAACCTCTGCAAGCGTAACTTCCAGCAACTTCGTCTGGAGTGTCCCCGGCATCAAATAAATATTTAGAATCAGGCACAAGAACATATTCAGCATAACCACCGTCTACATTAATACCTAAATTTTTTGTTGTTAAAGGCGAACAATAATGCTCTCTATCATTAGCGCACTCATCACAATTACCACATCCTATCCAGGGATATGCAACATATTTTTTCCCAATTTCAATACCCGAAACACCTTCCCCTAACTCAACCACTTCACCATATATTTCATGACCCATAGCAAGCGCATCGGTCATTAGAGGTACTGGAAGTTTTGCTTCTTCCCCCAAACTAAAAAAACCTTCATGGATATGGACGTCTGAATGACAAACACCACATGCTACAGTTTTAATTAATATTTCTTTCCCAGTCGGTATAGGTTTTTCTATTTCTCTTTTTTCTAGAGGTTTACCGTTTTCAACAACTTGATATGCTTTCATATATTTTTTGTATTTTATTTATTATAGATTATATTATTCATTATATGACCAAGCTAATTAAATACTCTTTTTTAATATTTGCATGCTTTATTGAAGCGAATCCATTTGAATCAACTTACGAACCTTTGCCCTCGGAGAACATTCTTATTAGAAATGCAAATATTTATGATGGAGAAGGAAATGAATTTAAAGAAACAGATCTTTTAATTCAGAATAGAAAAATTATGGCTCTTGGAAAAGATCTTCCCGTAAGCGATGATTTTTTAATAATTGATGCTTCAAATAAATGGGTCACTCCTGGAATAATTGATATACATTCTCATATGGGTGTTTACCCAGCTCCTGGGGTAAGCACAAGCGCCGATGGAAATGAAGCAACAAGTCCTGTAACTGCAGATGTTTGGGCTGAACATTCAATTTGGGTACAAGATCCTCAGTATGCTCTTGCTTTAAAAGGAGGGATAACTGCTTTTCATATTTTGCCAGGATCAGCAAATTTGATTGGTGGTAGAGGAGTAACTGTTAAAAATTTACAAAGAAATACCATCAATTCTATGAAATTTCCTGATGCACCACATTCATTAAAAATGGCCTGTGGAGAAAATCCAAAAAGAGTTTATGGTAATAGACAACAAGCTCCGTCCACAAGAATGGGTAACGCAGCAGGTTATAGAAAATCTTGGATTCAAGCTAAAGCTTATCTCAATCGATTGGATGAATACGAAGCCAAATCAGATGAAGCTAAAGAAATAGGATATGCGCCACAAAGAGATCTTGAAATGGAAACTCTAGCGGGAGTGCTTCGGGGCGAAATATTAGTTCACAATCATTGTTATAGAGCAGAAGAAATGGCTACCATGATAAATATTGCAAAAGAATTTGATTATAAAATCACTGCCTTTCATCATGGGGTTGAGGCATACAAAATAGCAGATTTACTTGCTGAAAATAATATATGTGGTGCACTTTGGGCTGACTGGTGGGGATTCAAACATGAGGCATATGACATGGTTCAAGCCAACATTGCTATTGTTGATCAAGCGCTTGGAGGAAAGGGATGTGCAATTGTACACTCAGATGACGCTATAGGTATTCAGCATCTTAATCAAGAGGCCTCAAAAGCATTAGCTGCTGGTTTGAGAGCTGGATTTGACATCACAAAAGCTAGAGCAATGAATTGGATTACCTCTAATCCAGCTAAGGCTGCAGGTATTTATGATCAAACTGGCTCACTTAAAGTTGGAAAAAATGCGGATGTAGTCATATGGTCAAAAAACCCATTTAGTGTATATGCGATTGTTGAGAAAGTTTTTATAGATGGAGCAACAGCTTACGATAGATCAACTAATTTTCAACCTGCAAGCGACTTTGATGTAGGGATAATTAGTCCAGAGAAAAATAGGATAGAAGAATGAAAAATTATCTTAAGATCATTTTTTTAATTTTTATTTTCATCCATAACGGATTAACAAATGCTGAAAGTGTTCTCATTCAAAATGTGACGATATTTGATGGAAAAACAAATAATCCTTATGTCGGAAATGTTTTAATAGAAGATAATAAGATTTCAAGAGTCTCTTCATCCAATATGAGAGGAGATAAAGTAATTGATGCAACTGGAAAAATATTGACTCCAGGAATTATAGCCACTGACACAGATATTGGAATTGTTGAAATTGGAGCATTAAGCGTAACAAGAGATGATTCATCGGATTTGTATCAAATTGGATTTAGCATTTATGATGCGTTTAATCCAAATTCAGTTTTGGTTCCATGGAATAGATCTAATGGAATCACATCAGCAATGACACTTCCCCAAAATACAGATAGTCCAATTGGTGGGCTAGGATCTTTTTTTGTCCTCGATAGTAATCTACAAGTAAGTGGCATCAAAGACAATGTGATGATTGGAAGAGTAGGTGGGTCTGGAAGTAAATCAAGATCTGAGACATTTGCAATTATAGAAGATTTACTAGAATTTGCTTCTTCGTTAAATTTAAAAGATATGGAATCATATAAAGATATTGCAGATCTAATAGATGATTCTCCAATAGCAGAATCCATGGATCTTCATCCAAGAGACATAAAAGCACTTTATAATTTAGTTAATGATGATCTTCCTTTAATTATAAGTGCAAACAGGGCGTCAGATCTTCTTAAGCTTATAGATTTAAAATTAAAATATGATCTTAATTTAATAATTATGGGCGCTCAAGAAGCAGGATTGGTAGCGGATAAAATTGCAAAAAATAATATTCCTTTAATTATAAATCCCATAAATAATATTCCTGAATCATTTGATGAATTAGCTGCAAATATCGAGTTAGCAGCTTATTTAGAAAAACAAGGTATTACTCTAATGTTCAATGCTCCAAGAAGTCATAATTTTCACCTTATTAGGCAAGGAGCCGGAGTAGCTGTTGCAAATGGCATGTCTTACGCTGGTGCTTTAAGAGCATTAACCTCAACACCTGTAGAAGTTTTTAACTTAGGTGATAGAGGAGAAATCGTTGCTGGAAAAGTAGCTGATTTGATCATATGGGATGCAGATCCTCTAGAGCCCTCATCAATGCCTGAAAAAGTTTTTATAAATGGTAAAGATATCGACCTAACATCCAGAATGACTAGGTTGACAGATAGATATATTAAAAACAAAGATAAGCCAAGTATCTATAGAAACTAGTTATCTTTATTTTTTACAACCCAGTACAAAAGACCAATAAGAATAATGTTACCAATGATATAAGTTGTAAGATCCATTATTGATTGTTATGTATAAAAAACTACTAAACAAACTATTAACAAAATATAAAGCGATACATACACATATTGCCCAACTTTAAAATCATTCTTTAAGTTATTATCTTTATCGAGGTCTTTGTTTTGATTTTCAAAAGATTTCATATCTCTAATAATATCACTAGATGGAGCCACCTGTCAGATTCGAACTGACGACCTGATGATTACAAATCAACTGCTCTAGCCAACTGAGCTAAGGTGGCGTGATGTGAGATTTTACATCATAGGGTAATAAAAATTAATCTTTTTATGCTAATTAAAAATATATGCTAATTAAACATAATATTTAGTGTTGAATTTATAATTAAATATAATAGAATTTAATTTATGAAAAAATATTTATTAACAACAATTTTTATGATCTCTTCAGTATTAATTGCAGATGATCATACTGAACCAAATTATTCTAAGTTCCAGGCAAACTATTTCTTTAGTTGCCCTGTTGAACCTGCGTGCGGAGCTGCATTCGATAAAATGATGAATAGCCCAGATATTAAGGAGCAAAAATATGAGGCTGCTTTATCAAGGATTAGTCTTCAAGGGTATACGAACATTACCCATTCGATAAATTTTTATTATAAAAGTGCAGAAAGATTTCAAGAAGCATCCGAAATTTTCTCTAGCTCACCTGCGTTTGCCGTATTTGGACAGGAGATGGCCGCCGCTGGAGCAGAACCTTACTATCATAATCTTACTAGCTATTTGATAGCCGAAGGTGATGGAAGAGGTGCTAATTTCGGCGTTACTTTTGTAAGTGAAGTAAGTAATCCTGTTGTTTACTTCAATGCTTTTAAAAAGATGTCAGCAAAGATGTTCAAAGAATCTTTTGGTGGTGAAGCGTATGTTTTGAGGCAACAACATACTGGTGGAGGAAATGTAACTCATTCGGTTTCTGTATACTTTAATTCAAATGCTGAAGCTCTAGATTTTCTAGCAAACTACATAAATACACCTCAGTTTGCAGAGTTTGTTGAAGAAGCTGGAACAACTTTCAAACCTGTGAGAACATACATGGAGCAAGTTTTACTTCAGTATAATCCAGATTAATCTTTAATCTAAAGTACAACCAGTTCCACCTAGCCCACAATATCCATTAGGATTTTTGGCTAGGTATTGCTGGTGATATTCTTCAGCCAAGTAGTAGTTTTTTATTAAACTTATTTCAGTTGTAATATCACTGTACTTTTTTTTACTTAAAACATTTTGAAACTTTTTTTTACTGTCGTTAGCTTTTTTTATGTCATCCTCATTTGAACAAAAGATTGCTGATCTGTATTGAGTTCCAATATCATTGCCCTGTCGCATACCCTGAGTAGGATCGTGACACTCCCAAAATATTTTTAGTAGTTCATTGAGGTCAATGACTACAGGATCATAATAAATCTTCACAACCTCAACATGGCCTGTATCTTTATAACAAACATCTTCATAAGTCGGATTATCTGTATTACCGCCAGAGTATCCAACTGATGTGACATATACTCCAGATAGATTCCAAAATTTTCTTTCTACACCCCAAAAACAGCCTGCCCCAAAAACTATTTCTTCCAAATTCTCTGGAATATTTTCATTGATAGAAATATTTTTAACGTAATGTAACATTTTTAATAAACTCCTTTGATGCTAATTTCGCCACTGGAAAGCGATTCTATTCCTTGATCAGTTTTAACAATGGCATTTCCATTTTTATCTACGTTTAAAAATATAGCCTCTCTTTCAAAGGCGTCACCATTATTAATTTTGATTTTTTTATTTATATGCATACAACTATCTCTCCATTCATCTATCCAGTTGAAATCTAACTTATCAGATTTTTCAATGAAATCAGATAATATCTGATTAATAAGTTCATTTCTTTTGGTTTCAATCCTTAATTTAGATAGATCGCCCCACCATGATTCTTCTTTTTTTATTTTTATATTTATTCCTATTCCGATTATTGTTCTAATTTTTTTATTACAAACTTCAGTTTCAACTAAAATTCCACCAATTTTTTTGCTATTTAATAGAATATCATTTGGCCATTTCAACATTATTATCGATTTGTTTGAAATTTTATTTATAGCTTTTTTACAAATCAATCCTGTTATTAGACTAATAGGTGATCCAGAAAGGTCATTTTCAGTGCATATTGTCAAATAGATATTTCCAGAATTAGGACTAGACCATTTTTTTCCAAGTCTTCCTCTACCTTTTGTTTGCTTTTCAGAAATAATTACATGAAAGTCCTTATGTAATTTAATTTTTTTAGCTTTATCGTTGGTTGAATCAATTTCCCGATAAATCTTTAGATTTACCCTATTTGAGGGCAAATTATGAAGAATTTTATCTTTATTTAGCTCTTTCAAATTAAGAAATTAGTTGACTTAAAGACATTCTAGAACAAAAATACTTACCTTTAAATGGAGAGGTGGGTGAGTGGTTAATACCAGCAGACTGTAAATCTGCCGCTTCGGCTACGTAGGTTCGAATCCTACCCTCTCCACCATTGACTTTTAATCTAAAAATTAAGCGCAAAATATCTTCTAAAAAAGGTTGAGTTTATAGTCTTTTAGAGTGATAATACGCCACCAAAAATAGGATGCTAATGAACGGGCTCATATAGCTCAGCGGTAGAGCACTTGCTTGGTAAGTAAGAGGTCACCGGTTCAAGTCCGGTTATGAGCTCCATTTTGTAATAAATTTAGAGAGGCATAAAAATGGCTAGAGAAAAATTTGAAAGAACCTTACCCCACGTAAATGTGGGAACTGTTGGTCACGTTGATCATGGTAAAACTACTCTTACCGCTGCTTTAACAAAGGTTGCAGCTGAAGTATATGGTGGTGATGCGGTAGACTTCGCTAATATCGATAATGCACCTGAAGAGAGGGAAAGAGGTATTACAATTGCTACATCTCACGTTGAGTATGTATCTACAGCGAGACACTATGCACACGTAGATTGTCCTGGTCACGCTGATTATGTTAAAAACATGATCACTGGAGCTGCTCAAATGGATGGTGCTATTCTTGTTGTAAGTGCTGCTGATGGCCCAATGCCTCAAACAAGAGAACACATATTACTTGCAAGACAAGTTGGTGTTCCATATATCGTTGTATACATGAATAAAGCTGATCAAAACGACGATCCTGAAATGCTTGAATTGGTTGAAATGGAAATCAGAGAGCTACTAAATGAATATGACTTTCCTGGAGACGATACACCAATAATTGTAGGAAGTGCATTAAAAGCACTTGAAGGAGATACTTCTGATATTGGAGTACCTTCTGTTCAAAAGCTTATAGAGACTTTAGACACATACGTACCTGAGCCCGAAAGACCGGTTGATGGCAACTTTCTTATGCCAATCGAAGACGTATTTACAATTTCTGGAAGAGGTACTGTTGTAACTGGAAGGATTGAAACAGGTATAGTTAACACTGGTGATCCGCTTGAGATTGTTGGTATCAAGGAAACTTCTTCAACAACATGTACTGGTGTTGAAATGTTTAGAAAATCTTTAGATGAAGGAAGGGCTGGCGAGAATTGCGGTGTTCTTCTAAGAGGTGTTGAGAGAGAGGCTGTTGAAAGAGGACAAGTTATCGCAAAACCAGGTTCTATTACTCCACATACAAAGTTTGAAGCTGAAATTTACGTTCTAAGTAAAGATGAGGGTGGAAGACATACTCCATTTATGAATAATTACAGACCTCAGTTTTATTTCAGAACAACTGATGTAACAGGTGCTTGTGAATTACCTGAAGGTACTGAAATGGTTATGCCTGGAGATAATATCAAAATGGTTGTTTCATTAATTGCACCAATTGCAATGGACGAAGGTTTGAAATTTGCAATTAGAGAAGGTGGAAGAACTGTTGGTGCTGGCGTAGTATCAAAAATAGTAGAGTAACATAAGACTTTTTGGCCGAGGCTTTATGCCTCGGCTTGTTTGTCTTTGAGGAAAATGAAAAATTATAGGCCAGTGGCTCAATTGGTAGAGCATCGGTCTCCAAAACCGGGGGTTGGGGGTTCGAGTCCCTCCTGGCCTGCCATGAGGAACGAGCTGGTAGAGAGTTGAATTATGAATAAAGGGTCTACTTCGAAAACTCTTGATAACCTTAAGTGGTTATTAGCATTGGTTGTATTTGCGGCAGCTGTTGTTGGTAATAGCTATTTTGTCGAGGTTGCATTCTTATACAGAGTTCTTGGAGTGCTATTTCTTTTTATCATCGGACTTGGAATAATTGCCATTACAAGCTTCGGCACAAACGCTATTAAGTTAATGAGAGAATCTAGAACGGAGATAAGAAAAGTTGTTTGGCCAACAAGAATGGAAACAACACAAACTTTTATGATCGTATTTGGCGCAATCGTTGTTTTATGTTTATTTTTTTGGGGACTTGAATCCCTTCTTAGTTTTTTAACAGGTTTAGTTTTAGGATAATTAATGGATTGGTATGTGATACAGGCTTATTCTGGCTATGAGCAAAAAGTTAAAGCTGCTCTTGAGGAGAGAATCGCATTAAATAACCTATCTGAAAAGTTTGGAGAAATACTAATACCAACAGAACAAATAGTTGAATTGAAGGGCGGCGCTAAAAAAACTACTGAAAGAAAATTTTTTCCTGGATATATATTAGTTCAAATGAATTTAGAAGATGATTCATGGCAGCTAGTTCAATCTACGCCACGTGTATCTGGTTTTGTGGGTGGGACCAGAGATAAGCCATTACCAATTTCTGAAGATGACGTAAATAACATCATAAATAGGATTGAGGTTGGGGAGGATGCTCCAGCTCCAAAAACACTGTATGAGCCTGGTGAGGTAATAAGAGTATGTGATGGACCTTTTAATGATTTTAATGGAGTTGTTGAGAATGTTGATTATGAAAGAAATATGGTAAAAGTTTCAGTTCAAATTCTTGGAAGAGCAACCCCAGTCGAGTTAGATTTTATGCAGATTGAGAAAACATAATGGCAAAAAAAGTTGTTAATATATTAAAGTTACAGATTCCAGCTGGAGGTGCAAATCCAAGTCCACCAGTAGGTCCAGCTTTGGGTCAAGTTGGTCTTAATATTATGGATTTTTGTAATGCATTTAATTCTGCTACTCAAGAATCTGAAAAAGGTATGCCACTTCCAGTTGTTATAAATGTATATGAAGATAAATCGTTTGATTTTGTTGTAAAAACTCCACCAGCAGCTGTTTTAATTAGAAAAGCCCTAAATATTCAAAAAGGAAGTGGTGAACCTAACAGAGAAAAGGTTGGAAAACTCACTAGATCACAATTAGAAGACATAGCAAAGGTAAAAGAACCAGATTTAAATGCAAATGATATGGATGCAGCAGTAAAGATCATTGCAGGAACGGCAAGAAGCATGGGCGTCGAAACAGATTTATGAGTAGCGTAACTAAAAAACAAAAAATTAATCAGGAAAAAATTGATCCCGAAAAAACCTATTCTGTTACTGAAGCCATGGAAATTATTCAATCAGTTAAGTCCGAAAAGTTTGATGAGTCAATTGATATATCTGTGAAACTTGGAGTGGATCCTAATAAATCTGATCAGAATGTAAGAGGAGCTGTTACTCTACCAAATAGCCTAGGTAAAGAAGTAAAAGTAGCAGTATTTGCCGATGGCGATCATGCAAGTCAAGCAGAAAAAGCTGGAGCAGACTTCGTTGGAATGGATGATTTAGCAGAAAAGTTTCAAAAAGAAGAAATTAATGTTGATGTTGTTATTTCATCAAATGCAGCAATGAAAGTTGTTGGTAAATTGGGTCAGGTACTAGGACCTAAAGGACTAATGCCGAATCCAAAAACTGGAACAGTTTCTGACGATGTTGAAACAGCTATTAAAAATGTGAAAGCTGGACAAGTAAGATTTAGA